>JACKQG010007840.1_pt1 | contig 10604 bp, 5 predicted proteins | sample 8237621 | NCBI WGS metagenome assembly JACKQG01 (sample SAMN15677084, study PRJNA649215) | marine metagenome | biome: marine; feature: Black Sea; material: saline water; isolation source: suspended particulate matter (SPM) from the Black Sea western gyre | collected 2013-06-09/2013-06-10 | depth...
CATGAACCAATTCTCAATCATGTTTGAAAAAAGAATGGCTCACTTAGAATAAAATGAAAATGCCGTTTACACAAAAATCAGGATACCGCCTTATTATATCAACTTTCTCTTTTGCCTTCCCGATTTTTCCGGATTCAATGCGAGAGATACTGAGTAAATCTCCGATAATATTATTCATCCTTTCTGCGTGCCCGATGATTTTTACAAGCCGTTCTGTTTGGCTTGGGTTCATCCCTCCCCACGACCCCTTCAGGAGCAGGGAAGCAAATCCTAGAATTGCCGCAATTGGTGTGCGTAAATCATGAGAAACGCGTGAAATAAATCGGTCTTTATCTTGATGCATATGTGTTAATTCAGCAGTACGATCTTTTACTCGGGCTTCCAACTGATCACTAGCTTCCTTTAGAGCTGTTTCCGCTTCTTTTCGTTCAGAAATATCTCTTACTGTTGCTTGTAGAACTTTCTGCCCATCCAATTCCATGGCTGTTAACAAAACTTCTGCAGGGAATTCAATCCCGTTTAGTTTCGAATGCGTCCATTCAAAATAATCTGACCCATGTTTAAGTGCATGCATTATTCTTTTCCCCACAAGTATTGTCGAGTTAACTCCCTCCGGTTGAAATTCAGGAGAAAATGCTGTTGGTGGTTTATTAATAATATCACTTTTTGATTTACAGCCAAATATATTGACCGTGGCTTGATTGCAATCCACAAATATTCCGTCCTTTAGAAGCATGATTGCATCTGTAGATGACTCAAAAACAGTTCTGTGTTTTGTTTCTGATCTGACCAAATCTTCTTTTGCCGCTTTTTGGTCTGTAATATCCAAAATCGTTAGAATGACGGAATCAAAATCCTCTGAAGTAGCAGGGATAGCCATAGATAATAAAATGTTTATTTTTCTCCCCTTCAATGTCCGGTTAACTGTTTCTCCCGTGACGATTGACTTCCCTTCAGCAATTGCTACTATTTCCTCCTCTAGAATCTGTGAAGTGTCAGGTAAGAGTATTTTATTAAGGGAGCCCAGCAAATGTTCTTTGCTATCGGCATCATACATTTTTACCGTCGCATCATTGATATCAACAACTTTTATGATTTCACCAGCTTTCTGCAAAAACCCCGGGTGATCCTTAATATATTTCCTAATGTCTTTATGCCCTTCTGCTTTCAACTCACCCAACCTGTTCTTCAATGCAGAAATATCTTCTACCCAAATAGATACGTCAGCAGTATTAAATATTGTTTGATATTTATATTCACTTTTCTTTAGTCTGTCTTCTGTTCGTTTGCGTTCTGTAATATTTCGAATAGACCCGAGCCCAACCGATTTGCCTTTTCTTTTTATCAGTTGGCCTGTGATTTCTATCGAGACGAGATACCCATCTTTATGTTTAATAACCGTTTCAAAGTCCGTAATTCTCTTCCCGTTAAACACTTGTTTTATGTTCGCCCAATAGTTCATCAGTTCTTTTTTTGGAACAAATAAAGTAAACATTTTTCCAACGACTTCATCAGGAGTATATCCAAGGTTATTTATAACAGAATGACTTATATATAATATACGTCCTGTTTTGGAGATCATAAATATCATATCCATGGATGATTCAGTTATCAACCGGAGTTCTTCTTCTTTTTCGCGAATGTCAAGAGCAGCTTTTTTATCCTTGGTAATGTCTCTATAATTTTCGATAACCCCAAGAAATTTTCCCTGACTGTCCTTAAACGAATTAGCGGTAAGAATCGTTTGTATTTCTGTACCGTCTTTTCGTTGTTTTGATACTTCAGTTACAAACGTATCTTCATTTGTTTTCTTTAAAAATGTAATTGTGCAATTGTCAGTGTTACAAAACTTGCCCGGAAAAACATCATAACATTTTTTCCCTATGACTTCATTTTTGGGATATTTAACAAAATCACAAAATGCATTATTGGCTTTAGTTATATTGAAGTTATTATCGACCATGCGCATACCATCCGGAGCTATGTTGAAAATAGTGTTTTTTTCATGCTCTGCCTGTTTGCGCTTGGTTATATCTCTAATAATAGCAATGGCATTCCACTTCCCCTTGATTTGCACCGAAGACAATGTTATTTCGATTGGGAATTCACTCCCATCCTTTTTAATTGCAGATAATTCTAACAGTTTTCCAACGGCATCTCCCGTACCGGTTTCTAAAAATTTAGGGTATGCTTTTTCAAACAGTGTGTATAAATTTTTTGGTGCAAGAATTTTATGGACGTTTTTTCCAGATATTTCATCAGTCTTATAACCGAATATATCTTCTGCTGCTTTATTCCAGAAAGAGACATTCCCACGATGGTCCATCATGATAATGGCATCTAAAGCAGCGGTAGCAATCGTATGAAATATTTCTTCGCTCTCTACTAACCTGGTGAGATAGCGATCATACGTAGAGATATCCGTCTCAATGTTTTCTTGATTGGATTTGATCGACCTTGTGTTTTTCTCAGTCATGTCTAATTTCCTTTAAGTCTCAATGAAGAATTAATGGTTCTTTAGTGTGCACCAAGATTCAATTAGTAAGTGAGAATGATGATTCTACTCCGAAAATTACTCGGTCTGGTATTCTAAACCAACTAATTTCCTCGTATATAAATTGAAATCAATCACCTAAATTATATTACAATATTTCTATACGAATTTAACGATTCCAGAGATAATTATATCGGTACCCCCTAATTTCTTGATAGGTAGCGGGGGTTATTGAAGGTGTGGGCCCACAGGGATTCGAACCCCGAACCAACGGATTATGAGTCCGCTGCTCTAACCATTGAGCTATGGGCCCTTTTGATATCTTTGATACGATTTTATCCTCAAATATCGGGGCTGAAGTTACACATACCCAAACAAATACATCCAAGCATATTCCTTGTTTAAAATCTCAAAATATTTTAAGGTTTCAACTATAAAGAGCCCGATATTAATGCTGCGTACTTTTGCCAAAAATACACAGATTCAGCCCACTCATCGGAGGAATACATCGCTCTTGTGCCACCGGGGAGCTCTAATTGATTCCGCATCATTGTAACATAACCCATCGGAAATTTATCCACGCCTTGTGGAATTGCATGAATACTAATTAATTCCCATTCTGCGTTACAACTTTGTTCGTTTGTTTCTACTAAAACATCATGCCGATATAATATCAACTCAACTTTTCCGGCAATAAGCGGATCTCCGTTTAGCGCACGTATTTGGATATAAGGTTTTTCATCGTCACGTCTTCGGACAATCTCTGCTTTTAACTTTGTTGATTCATCAATCTTTACAAATGGACAGACAAAGTGTTTTATCATATCTTCCGCAACAGAAACCAATACAACGCCGTCACGATATCCTTTAGTCACATGACCTTCTGCCAATCGTTGTTCTGCATGGTTCGCAATCTCTTCAAAGGTCAGAGAGGGCGAGTATGTTTTACCGGATCCCTTAATTTGTCTTCGCGCAAATGGATTTACCGCAATGTTAATACTTCCCATATTTGTTTCTTATCGCCCCTGTCGGTTAATGCAGTTTATAATTGCTTCCGCCAATGAACTCTCTTAATAAACTATCTTTAGAAAGAATCCCATCATTTTGATATGACTCAATATTTGACAATAATTTTTGAATTCTCTTCGCCCGTAACAAGGCATCTTGTTTTTTCGGATTGTTTTCCCACGTCTTAATAATTTTCGGAAGTTGATCATAAATATATTTTTTCATAAACGGAAATTCATACGGCAGCGCCCCATTGATGACAAAATCTACATCATTTACATAGGGGATAATATGTTTCATCTCACTTCGCCGTACATAATGCCAATGCCCAATTGTTCGGGTGGGTGAATATCCTCTGAATTTCATATCCCTAACCATTCTCCGCAAAAGCCGAATATCTGTCCAACGGATGAAATTCCCATCCATGTCTTTAAGCTGGGATATCGTCTCAATATACACTTTAAATTTTTTATCTTCAGGGATGCTTTTTGTCATCTGCCCGTACAGACCATGAAGGGTATCTATCAAAATAATCTGCTCCGGCTTCACACAGACATCTGTCACATTATCTCTGCGTCTCCCTGCTTCAAAATCATAATAGGGTATTTTAACTGTCTCTCCATTCACCAATTTGCTTAGGTGATCATTGATTAGTGCCAAATCCAACGCTTCGGGAGTTTCGAAATCGTAGTCTCCAAATTCATCTTTGGGGTGCATTTCCAAATCGAAAAAGTAATGATCAATATTAAGCGGAACAGCCTCAATGCCCATATTCCCCAGATGTTGCGTTATTTTTGCTGTTGTCGTTGATTTCCCGGAAGAAGACGGACCTGCTATAATGACCAGTTTAATTCGATCTTTTTCTTTGGCAATCGCTTCTGCCGCTCTTAATGTTTTATCATTGAATGCTGCATCTGCTTTCCGAACCAAATCAGGAAGCTGACCGTTTGTAACAAGATGATTAAGTTTTTCGATACTTTCACACTCATTTTCTAAATTCCATACCAGCATTTCATACATCGTGGGGTAAGGAATATTCGAACTTTTTTTATGTCGTCTGAATTGCTGCTGCCTTTCTTTTCGACGGTTTTCTCTGTATAAAATAAAGGATTTCGCTGTTTGGGCGTGTCCGTTTTCTATCAAAACCTTTTCAACCATATCCTGAACTTCTTCCATTAATGGCATGTCAGGATATGGATAACTTTGTTTTAAGAATTGCGTTACTTCATCCGACAGAGTTTTGGATAAAGTGTAATCGTGTCCACCGACAGATGCAGCTGCCTTGTAAATTGCGCGTGTAATTTTTTCTTGATCAAACGGAACAATTGTCCCGTTTCTTTTTATGATGTTATTTAGCATATTAATGTGCCTGCCCGCCCGAGGCATACGTTTCGCTCCGACTTTCGACTGAATCACTTTGCAGTTAATGTCCACACACCATCCCAATCTTTACCGGGAGGATGTTTTTTTAAATAGTCACATCTCGCAAGGTAAACAGTCGAAGGATTTGTATTCCTCCCCGGGAACATATCTTCTGATTTTTCCGATTCCTTGAATGCCACAATCGCTTTTTTCCATTTCTGTTCATAATACAAATTTTGAGCTTCATGGAAGTTCTGAATACAATTTTCTGTTTTCTTATCTAACTCCCCTTTTAAAGCGAGAAGCTCAAAAGTTTTTACCGGAGTTGTCCTACCTTTTACTCGCACATAATCTAAGAACCGCCATTCAAACTGGTCTTTCACAGTCTTTTGTAGGGTTTCTTCCACGTGGATATAAACACCATATTGTTTTGCAGAGGATTCAAGTCTGGCGCCAAGATTAACAACATCCCCCATCATGGTGTAGTTCATCCGCACATTGGAGCCCATATTCCCGGTAACGACCTCTCCCGAGCTCAACCCTATGCGATGCTGCATATTGATTACAATATCAGGCCAACCCCCTTCTTCTTTCCAATGATTGCAGAGAGTCGTTAAAGCTTCCTTCATTTCAAGCGCTGTTTTACAGGCGAGATATTCATGGTTTTTTACCGGAGCCGGAGCGCCCCAAAATGCCACGATGGCATCACCAATATATTTATCCAGGGTTCCTTGATTTTTCAAAAGAATGTCTGTCATTTCAGAAAGATATTCATTCATCAACCGTACCATTTTCACCGGCTTAAGTACTTCTGAAAACGACGAGAAACTTTGAATATCTGAAAAATATACTGTGTGATGTCCTGCAACTCCACCTAACTCAGGTTCATTTTTGTCTTTTACCATTTGCTCAATCAAATCAGGAGAAATATACGTTCCGAATGTATTCCGTAAAAACCGCTTGTCTTTTTCTGAAACAAGAAAATTGTAAATAAAAATGCTGATATAGGTCAGCCCGATGACCATCAACGGGCGCACAATATCCCACATTTCCAAGTCAGAAAGAAAACGGCTATATGCAAACACAACCCAGATCATGGCTCCCACAATCGGTACCGGCAACGAATACAGTGCTTTTGGCGGCAAACTAATGATGACCCCAAGTATTATACTTAATAATATCAACGTCCAAAATTTGGTTGTATCATCTGTGGGTTTAACAAACTCACTCTTCAAAACACTATACATCACATTCGCATGGATTTCCACACCAGCGTAGGTTTCCTGCACCGGTGTGTTTCTTAAATCCATCAACCCGGGTAAAGAGGCACCCACAATCGCGATTTTCTTTTCCCAATATTCAGGTGGAAGCATGTCTGCATCCATGCAGTAGGCATACGGTAAATAATAAAACGTCTTATGTGACCCCTGGTAATTGACGTACATTCGCCCGTGGTCATCAATCGGGATTTCGCGGATGACCATCCCATCAGCATTGCTTAATCGTAGAACATGATCTTCAAAGTCGTATTCAAACCCATTCTGCGGGACACCTAAAATATCTTTCACGACCGCCATGGATAGAGACGGATATACATGGTTCGATCCCTCAAAATACACGGCTGTTGGCGCTCTTCGGGTAATTCCGTCTTCATCCTGCGGAAATCTCACACTGCCCGCACCACGCCCGGACCCGATGAGGGAGCTGTGTGTGTTTCCAATTCGCTCAGCTGTCGGAAGCTGTTTCGCCTGATCCTCGGGAAGAATCAAAATATGGTTTGTTGGGTCGTACCCTTCAGGCTCGCATTCCATTGCATAAAGAAAATTTAATGAATCGCTATTCTCAAAAGAGAGTGCATGATACACATTATCACTTATTGCGGTTGAATTTACAAACCAATTTGGGTCGTGTGTCTTTAGATAATTCTGTACATCCCCGGTTGGTTTACTTTGCCCGGCCATCTCATTGACCAAATTATATGTTGATGTATTTTCAGGATCAAATATAATATCAAACAAAAGGGCATTTGGTTTCCCGGATGTAACGACATCAATGAGCTGTCCGTGATATGCGTGAGGCCAGTCGTAATAATTCCCCAGCATTTCCACCGAATTTTGTTCGATATCAATAATAACAATATCTTCAATAGATGATTCTTCTACACCCACAGATTTTGCTTTCATCCTGGCATCGTAAGAACGATACTCATATCCGTCTAATAACGAGGTTAAAAAGAATCCGTCAATTTCCGTGCTGAACGCAACAAAAACCCCGACAACAAGCCCGATCAGACTTCCGATAAATACTCGTTTGATTAAATCGGACATTTTTATAGTGTTAACGTGTTAGGGTGCTAAGATGTTAGAGTCCGCCACGGCGGATAAATATTTACGTGTTAGGTGTTTTTCGTTAGTGGTTATGAGTCCGACCGAGGCTTGTGCGCTGTGGCGTGCGGATAAATGTTTGGTACTCAAAATTTGTTTTGTTTTTCTAATCAAATCAGTTGTGATCCACTAACTTTTTATTTCCTTATTCCAAATCCAATTTTGTATTCCAACGGACAAAAGCATCTTTTGCATCTTCATCTTTGTCAAATTCATAGAGATGATATTTTCCGTCGCTTCGCACCGTGATGCACCATCCTTTTGCCAGTTTAATCCAGTCTTCCAGCGACACTTCAAACGGACCGGCTACTTCTGTGGGTGCTTCAATTTTTTCAACAGGACCCAATTTAAATGGAGTTCCGGTATCAAAGAGCGATTTACGTTTTTCCTTACGTTCTTCGATGATTTTTTTTGCAGAATTAACATCCACCGCACCGCTATACACCAATACGGAACTCTCCGAACTGTCCGCAGTAGCGCGGTACGTTGTTCCACGAATGGCTGCAACCGCTGTAGGTGTGCGAACAGAAACATTCTTCTTTTCACCAAATGCTGCTTTCGCGGAAACCCAAATATTTCCCTTCGTCAGATTTGCGTTAAACTCTTTCTTCATCGGCTTAACATCCGCAGATGTCAATTCAAGTTCTGAGTTTTCTCCAATTCGCAACTTTCCTCCGCCTCGAAGAGATATTTCGCATCGTGACTTTGCCAATGTGCGAATTTTATCACCAACGTATACCGTTTTTTTCGGCATCGCTCTTTTCCACCCATCATCTCCTTGTGACTGAACCGACACCCTCCCAAGGGGGAGTGTGATCTTTCCAAACTCCGTTTTACCGGAATCCGACATCAGGATGGAAGTGGTTATTACAAAGACGATACCGATAAGAATATGGATTCTCTTCACAGATTATCACCTTTCATTTTATTATCATAGAGCCTAGTGTCGAGTCAACCTTTTTGGACACTACACAGTTGACTCGACACTAGAGATTTTCACTATTTTTGACTTTCTCTACTCACTCCGTAAAAAGCCCCGTACAAAACACGGGATGCCCCGCAAAAGACGCGGGATGTAAACACAAGCACACGGGATCTCAGCTACGCTTCGACTTCTCACTTAATCAGAATCATTTTTCGGGTTTTTCTGAAGTGTTTTCCACTCACGCCTTGGACGTCTACCATGTACAAATATACGCCGGACGGTGCAAGCCCGCCTCCATGTGTTCGTCCATTCCAAATCATTCTGTAAGAGCCGGCTTCCATAGCTTTATGATACGCAATTCGTGCTACCTCTTCTCCAAGTAGATTGAATACCGTTAGCGACACATTGGATTCTTCCGGTAATGACAGCCGAATTGACGTTACCGGATTGAACGGATTCGGCGTATTTTGTGCCAAATCAAATTGGTTGGGGATAACGCCCATCGTTTTCATTTCACGTTCAACATCTTCCGGATGCCCGACAATTACCGCGAAAGGATGCGTCCTTTCTCCACCATTACTTGTAAACCGGTACGGTCGTGAATCTCTAAGATCTGTGGCAGACCCATAATCCAAATCTACAAGAATGGCATCCAAATCTGCCGGAATGTTTGCCATGTCAACCCCATGTAAGGAAACAATCCCTGACACATTTGTTTTCACAGACATCTCCCACGTCTTCACATCTTGATTCTCCGCACGAATATCCGTACTGTACTGTCCGGGAGCGGTTTCCCATCCTGTGTTATCAAACGCCACCCGGATGTAATTCCCAATCACCGGAGGCTCATGGTAATCTCGGGTATCTTTTTCATCTTGAGCGTCGGGGTGAACACCAAAAATATTCAGCTTATCGTCGACATGCCCGGTAAATGCTGCGATGGAGGCTGTCCATCCCTGATCATTTGTATCAAGCACCTTTGAAGTGGTTCCGCCACCAGATTGACCGGGATTAAAGACAAGACTTCCTCCCGTTCCTGCCCATATCCAATATCCAATACCCGGATTCATATCCTGAGTTTGATCGTATCCGCTGCCGTTATGCTTATACAGGTTAGCTTCAACATCTCCCACCAGAGTCAAATTGCTGAGATTGATATTAAAATGATAGGGGTTCCCAATCATGTTCCAACCGGCGGTAAGTTCCAGTATTTTCCCGGCTAAATCCGTGGACGTACCTGCTCCACCGTTTAGGGTATGAGTCTCATCGGTGATGAGCCAATATCCTGTTCCTATGTCAAGATTTAATGGATGTTCATCATACGTTTGACTTGATCCATTCCATGTAAATAGACGCCATTGCGTCGGGTCATAAGGGCCAAGCTCATCTTCAAGTAAACTTGCTACCGAACGATTATTTAGCTCACCCGGAACGGAAATCATGGTGTGCTTCTGAACCTTGGTGTCTTGACTAATCGTAAATGAAGGATATCCTACCGAAATAAACTGAACCTGAGTTGTTGTCTCATATCCAAGGTTATCTAATGCATAAATGTAAAATATCAGTCCTCCATAGGTAACATCCGTTTTTGGTATAACAGCGGAACCACTAACAACTTCTAAGGATTTAAATCCCGTTCCGTTGTTGTAATACAACTCCACAGAACTCACCTCATTCGCTGACTCAATTGAGCCGGTAATGGTGACATCATCCGAACCGACAGTTGGTGTTGTCGGTGAGTACTGAATATTTGTAATCACCGGTCCTACATCCGACCACGCATCCATGGACATATACAGTGTGTCGGTATCCACGTAGTCCGTTGCTTCTGCATCCCGATATCCATAGATATAAATCCACACACCTTCTGCTTGTCCTGTTGGGGACACCGTCACATTAATATGTTTATCAGTTGCAGCAGAAATCTCTCCTTGTACGACATCCATAGTTAACCAATTAGGTGTCAGTGTCCATTCAAATGTGGATGTCAAATATAGTGGGTTATCTCCAAGATTTTGAATGATAAATTCACCGGAAGTTTCCGTCGCATGGAATGCAATACCGTTTCTGTCTAACTCCATAATCGACAGCACAGTAACCATCATTGTATCTGAAATAGTCACATTGTCGTTGTCTTCCGCAGTAATGATAAGCTCTCCACTCCCGTTCATTTCAGGAGTAATGCTCACTTCAATTCCTGCTCCGTTCAACGTCACTTCGAATAAACTCGGGTTAGTGTTCTCGAAAGAATAAGTCAACACATCTCCGTTCGTAACAATATCGGGGTCATCAAAGAAGTTCTCAAGATTTACCGTAATCGTTTCGCTCCAATTTTCATCCACAACAATATCGTTTAAAGAATTAGTAACTACCGGCGCATCATTCACCGCTTCAACCGTTACAGTTAAACTGTAGGTATTACTCTGACTAT
>JACKQG010007841.1_pt1 | contig 10604 bp, 9 predicted proteins | sample 8237621 | NCBI WGS metagenome assembly JACKQG01 (sample SAMN15677084, study PRJNA649215) | marine metagenome | biome: marine; feature: Black Sea; material: saline water; isolation source: suspended particulate matter (SPM) from the Black Sea western gyre | collected 2013-06-09/2013-06-10 | depth...
TTTTTCAGCTATAATTTATTCGAAAGTAATTCTCAAACCTGAACTGGCATGCGTTCCCAAACAGGCGTTATTTGCCAAAACTTCAAAATGGGAGTGGTATATGTCCAACAATTCAATTGGCATGGGCAAGCAAGATCGAAAAGAGCGTGACAAGTTTGAAGGCGAGCTTCAGCGCATACTCAAAGTCAGTGATGATGCCGGCATTCTACTAAGGGTAATCGGATCACTGGCTTTTCAGATTCACTGCCCAAAGTACGGTTACCTTCAGGAAGCCATGGGGCGTGCCTATACTGACATCGACTTTGCCGGCTATAGCAAGCAAAGCCAAGAAATCAAAAATTTAATGACCGATCTGGGATACACTGAGAGGCGGGAGGTTTTCATATATAGCGAGGGTGAACGATCGATATTTGACAATTCTGAGACAGGGATTTATGTAGACGTTTTTTATGAAAAATTGGATTTTTGCCACCCGATCTATTGGGATGGTCGTCTCGAAGTCGATAGCCCTACCATCCCTCTTGCTGAGATGCTCCTGGAAAAAATGCAAATCGTTCAAATCAATGAAAAGGATGTCATCGACACAATTATGTTGTTGCTTGAACACCCCCTGGGTGATAATGACAATGAGACAATCAACATCAAACGTATTGCAGAACTTTGCAGCACAGACTGGGGTTTATGGCGTACGACTACGATGAACCTGGATAAAGTACGGCAACTGGCACATGGCTATGAACAGCTCAAGAATGAGCATAAGGCGCATATTGAATCACAAGTAGCAAAAGCCCTGGAGCAGCTTGAGCAAGAACCAAAGTCGCTGGCCTGGCGTCTGCGCGCTCGTGTTGGCGACCGTGTCAAATGGTACAAGGAAGTGGATGAAGTCTAGTAATCGGAGGAAACTGGTATGACAAAAATAGTCCGTGACGTGATGCATCCCGGGGTGATCACCTGCCAACCCGAAGCGATATTGGGGGAAGTTGCCGTTTTACTCACTCAACATCACGTCCATGCTTTAATCGTTACTGATCGTGATGGTCGCCCACTGGGCATTATTTCTGACTACGACCTGCTTGCCGGTGAGTGGCTATCAGTTGATGCTGAAAGTCTTGACGCGATGCGCAAACTGACAGCAAACGACCTTATGTCTTTCCCTGTTGACACTATTGATGCCAATATGAACCTCAAGAAAGCGGCCCAAAAGCTAATTGACGAGGATGTTAACCGTTTGCTGGTCACCGATAATGGAACCCCTGTGGGTGTTATTTCCATATCTGATTTTGTTTCCAGCTTAGCCAAAGAGGGAAAATCGCGACGCGAAACCGTTGCAGATGTCATGTCAGATGCCATCATGGTTTGCCGCGGCAAAACACCTATTATCTCGGCAGCCCGCTCAATGACGGATGCAGGCTGGAGATCTGTTTTGGTGGTTGATGCGAAAGGCAAGCATCTCGGCGTGGTAAGCGGAAAAGATCTGGTGAATTTTGTTGTAAAGGGGGTGGACGAAAGCATGACTGTGGCCGATGTGATGCACCCAGCATTGACCGTCCACATCAACACCAGTCTTCGTGAAGCTGCTAATTTGATGATTCAGAAACACTTTCACCGCCTGATCGTAATTGATGGTGATGATCCGGACGCATTTCCTTTAGGCATTATTTCGTCCTATGACATTGTGGCCGAGATGGCAAGGCCTGACTCAATCTGGCAAAAATAAAAGGATGAATTCACTTCCAGGCTTTGCTGCGAAAAATTTCATTAAAATGAACACTCCTTTAACGGAAGCTAGCATCTCAAAAATTCAATATTCGCGCAATGAACCGGGAAATTAATCAATTTAGAAATCCGCACCCAATCTCATCATGGGTATGTCATTCGATCATTTATTATAAAAGTCGAAATCATAAACGACCTCACCGGGGTCAATCGATCAAGGAGATAAATAAAAATGGCTGAATTTCCTTCACAAGCTCAAGTTGTCATCATTGGTGGTGGTGTTGGCGGGTGCAGTATCGCCTACCATCTTACCCTCATGGGCTGGAAAGACGTTGTCATTCTCGAACGTCATGAGTTAACCAGTGGCTCCACCTGGCACTCGGCAGGTTTGATCGGACAGATGCGTTCAGACGCAAATCTGACCCGCATGATGCATTACAGCACCGACCTATATCGGCGCCTCAAGGATGAGACCGGCCATGATCCCGCCTGGCGCGAAGTCGGTGGACTGCGCCTGGCATCATCTGCGGAGCGCATGGAAGAAATCAAGCGTCTGGTTGGCATGGCGGGTTCCTTCGGCGTGCCAATGGAACTGGTTTCGCCAAAAGAAGCTCAGGATATGTTCCCGCTGATATCATTGGACGGTGTTGTCGGTGCTGCCTACACACCCAACGATGGCGTCATCGATCCCACCGGGTTAACGATTGCGCTAGCTACGGGCGCAAAGAAACGCGGCGCTCGTATTTTTGAGGAAACAAATGTAGAGAAGATCAATCTTGAAAATGGGCGCATCAGCGAAGTAGTGACCGACAAAGGCAGCATCAAAACTGAGATCGTGGTGAACGCTACTGGTCAATGGGGGGGAGAGATTGGTAAAATGGTCGGTCTTAGCCTGCCAGTTGTCCCGATGGCTCATCTTTACGCGATCACCACGCCCATTGAGGGCGTAGGCCACGATATTCCAACCCTGCGCGATCCAGATCTTTTGGTCTACTGGCGTGAGGAAGTTGGTGGCTTTACCACTGGCGGCTACGAACGTGATCCAGCCCCCTTTGGCTTAAATGGCATCCCACGTGATTTCAAATATAAATTACTCCCGCCGGACTGGGATCGCTTTGGACCGCTAATGGAAAATTCCATCAAACGCGTCCCAATTCTGGAAAACGCCGAGATCAGGCAATTACTAAACGGCCCCGAAGGCTTCACCCCCGATGGAGAATACTTACTCGGTCCAACATCCGTAAAGGGTTTCTGGGTTGCCTGTGCGTTCTGTGCACATGGACTGGCCGGGGCAGGCGGCATCGGTAAGGTCATGGCTGAGTGGATCATCGACGGGCACCCCGAATGGGATATGTGGCGTCTTGATGTGCGTCGCTTTGGCTCCAACTATAACAGTCAGGATTATACCGTCGCACGCACTCTTGAAACCTACACGCAGTATTACGATATTCATTTCCCGGGCGAGGAACGCCTCTCACGTCGAGGTCTGCGTCTCTCCCCCACCTATTATCGACTCCGCGATCTGGGTTGCCATTTTGGCGAAAAGACCGGTTGGGAACGTCCAAACTGGTTCCAGCCTCACGAAGAGAAAGCTGCGCACGGTCACGAACCAAAGGGCTGGGCACGTCATAACTGGTCACGCGCTATCGGATACGAACATATCCAAACCCGCGAAAATGCCGGTCTTTTTGATGAGACATCCTTTAATAAGTTTGAAGTCCGTGGCTCGGGTGCACTGGATTTCTTGAACTATATTTGCGCGAACGATATCGACCAGCCAGTTGGGACGGTCATCTACACTCAATGCCTGAACAAACGCGGTGGGATCGAATGTGATTTCACTGTTACCCGATTGGAAAATGACCGTTTCTTTATCATCACCGGAACTGCCTTTGGACAACATGATCTATCCTGGCTCTCCCTTAATCTGCCCGAAGATGGCTCTGTGACGATAAAAGACGTAAGTTCCTCTTATACCTGTCTTGGTATTTGGGGCCCCAAAGCACGTAAGATCCTGGAAAAAGTAACATCAGACGATATATCCAATCAGGGCTTCCCCTACATGACTGCCAAGCAGATAACCGTTGGTGATGTCCCGGTTAACGCTTCGCGCGTGACTTATGTCGGCGAGCTGGGCTGGGAGCTTTATTGCCCAATGGAATATGGTCTGCGTTTATGGGATACTCTCTGGGAAGCCGGTCAACCCGAGGGAATGGTAGCAGCTGGATACAAGGCGATTGAATCGCTCCGCCTGGAAAAAGGATACCGTTATTGGAGCGGTGAAATCACCCCAGACTATACCCCCTTTGAAGCCGGTCTCGGCTTTGCCGTCAACCTGAAAAAAAGCGACTTTATCGGGCGTGAAGCCCTGCTCAAACAGAAAGAATCCGGTCTGAAACAGAGGCTATGCTGCCTGACCATCTCCGATAGCCGCACTATTGCCCTGGGCAAGGAGCCAATCCGGTCTGGCGATGAGATCATCGGATGGGTAGCATCTGGTGGATACGGCTATTCGATCGCAAATAGCATCGCTTATGCTTACCTGCCAATGGAATACGCCAAGGCTGGCACTGAATTGAAGGTTGAATTCTTCGGAACACAGGTTGATGCAGCAGTAACACGATCACCACTTTGGGATCCAAAAGGAGAACGCATCAAGGCTTAGGACGAAAGGGATCCGTAGATTCCCCTCTCCTCAACTCTGTAATTGTCCATATAAAAAGAAGAAAATCAAGATGCCTGATGAAATATTTGACATTATAGATGATGACGATATAGTTATTGGCCAAGAAGTTCGATCTTATGTTCACCAACGCGGATTATGGCACCGAGGCGTACACGTTCTTCTTTTCACACGTGAGGGGAAGCTACTTGTACAACAACGCAGTAAGGACAGGATGCATTCGCCTTTGGCCTTGGATTGTTCAGTTTCAGAACATGTAAAAGCTGGCGAGAATTATTACATGGCAGCAATACGGGGACTGCTTGAAGAGATGGGTGTATCCGGGGTTGAAATACAGCCACTCATAAAATTCAAAATGAAGTATGGTCCAAACGACAATGAAATCAGTGAGCTTTACCGGGGATTTGTTAACCCCAATGCGGTGAAATTTGACCCTGTTGAAGTTGAGGGAATTGAATATTACAGCTTGCCTGAATTAGAAAAACTTGTTAAAAACAAAGATTTTATTCTCAGCTATTGGTTTGAACAGATCATCCACTGGTATCTAGGCAATCCATCTGCGCTAGAGGTGCTTAAAAACTATCCAAATCCATCACCTGAGTAGGCAAGATACAATTTCCCCACACACTTAAAATCAATGGACAAGACCGACCTGCAAGCGAAAAAGGCAGAGAGGATGCTAAACTCTCCTTAAAAATACAGGAAGGGGATGAATAGTCAGTGATGATAAAATAGGCCAGTTATTCCAAGACAAAGATAAAATTCATTGGGAGCTTCGATCATGAAATTATACGGACGTTCAACCATCAGTGAGTTTTTAGGTGATAATATTGTTTTCCGCAGTTTGAACTCGCTTGATAAACGTTTACCATCTTTGGAAGAATTGCGCGCCATTGTTAATATCCATGATCAGAGCATTCCGCGCAAGACATCCACTGATTATGCCAACCTGGTCAGTCACTTGCTCAAACGTGCACGAGTACTTGAGGCTCCCGGAACAAAAATCAACCGGCTGCTTTTTGTCGGTGATACGCGTCTCAACGATGCTACCGCTTTCAACAAAATCTGTGCGGCTGGCGATTGGCCGGGAATAGCCTTTATTTGCGCGGAGAAAATGCAAAACAAACCTTCTCTCGAGATTCTCGAAGAAGAAGAAAAGCGCCTGCTATATTTAGCCAATCGCTGGGAGTACCTCAATGATTTTGATCAGAACCTTGCCAGGCATGATTTTTATATTGACGAAAGCACTGCCATCATTCTAGACCTGGATAAAACCTGTCTGGGAGCACGAGGACGCAACGATCAGGTCATTAACCAGGTGCGGGTAGAGGCCGCTTTCGCTACTGTGGAAGATTTGATCGGCAGCGAGTTCGATGCGGAAGCTTTCGAAAAATCATACAACCTGTTCAACGAACCTGATTTTCATCCCTTCACAACCGACAACCAGGATTACCTGGTTTATATTTGCCTGATCATAAGCACTGGGCTATATGAGCAAGAAAAACTGGCCGAGGACATCCGCAAGGGAGGGGTTTTACTATTTGATCAATTCCTGAACGATGTACAGGCCCAGGCAAAGAAATTGCCGGTTGGGGTGCGGGAAATCCACAAGGATGTCTTTGCCCGGATGCAGCAAGGCGACCCAACCCCCTTCAAGTCTTTTCGGGCGCAGGAATATCTGGCAACGGTAGCCCATATGGGCCAAATGGGTGAGGCTACTCCTTTGGATGAAAGACTTTCCCAAGAGATCATGATTACCCAGGAGGTTCGGGAACGAGCCTTGGATTGGCTTTTCAAGGGGGCTCTGCTCTTTGGATTATCCGATAAACCCGACGAAGCCTCAATTCCCTCCGCTGCGTTAGCCAGTCAGGGTTATCTCCCGATCCATAAAGTTGAAACCAGCGTAGTCGGGGGTTAAACTTTGCCAATGATCTCGGTCTTTGCACTAAAGATCTGATTACCCCAGACGTGGTGGTTGGAACCACTTCATCCCCCATTTTTTCTGAAAGACTTTTTAAGAATAACGCGAGTACTCTCCAAGGCATTCCCGTTTAGGTCAAAGGGGATGACGGTCTGATGGAAAAACTTCTGTCGTGGGATCATCTTCAAATCCTAGTCACACGATACCCACTTGCTATTTGCATTACTCGATGCAATCACAGAATTGACAAAGCGCACTCCCAGCAAACCATCCAATGAATTCGGGAAATATAGCACCAATGGATCGGCTTTTTTACCTGAGCGCCGTGCTGCAATCGCCTCGGCTGCGTCAGCATAGATATTGGCAAAGCCCTCATGGAATCCTTCCGGATGACCGGCAACGATCCGGCTGGATCGTGCGGACAGTGGGTATGTCCCCGGCCCATTCGGTGTCCGGTTTTGAGAGGGAGCGCCCAAGGGCTTAAAGGTTAATTGTTGCGGTACCTCCTGCATCCATTCCAATGTTCCCTTGGTGCCACTAACTCGAATACGCAGGCAATTTTCCACACCGGCAGCTGCCTGGGTTACCCAAAAATTACCGCGCGCGCCATTTTCAAATCTAAGCAATGCCCCCGCATAATCCTGTATCACACGACCGGGAACGATCGTCCCGGCCTCAGCAGCCACTTCTGACACCTCCAGCCCGGTGATGAAGCGCACCAGGTTATGAGCATGAGTGCCAATATCTCCCATTACCAAAGAGGGGCCACCCTTTGCGATACTGTATCGCCACGGTAAGTCTCCAGATGGATCCGGGTCTTTGGTTGCATCCGCTTTGCCGCCCTGCACATATTCCACCTGCACCAATCGAATATAACCTAACTGGCCATCCTCAACCATGGCTTTTGCCTGCCGAACCATTGGGTAGCCCGTATAATTATGGGTTAAACAAAAGATCAGTCCGCTTTCCTGAACTTTCTGATGCAAGGCCTCCGCCTCTTCAACGGTATTGGTCATTGGCTTGTCGCAAATCACGTCAAAGCCATGCTCCAGCGCGGCAACCGCATATTCAAAGTGACTATCATTTGGGGTCATGATCGCCACAACATCTGCACCATCACTTCGGGCAGCTTCTCCATCAAGCATCTCTATCACCGAGGTATGGATACGATCAACAGGCAAGCCAATTTCTTTGCCTGCTTGTATAGATCGCTCAGGATTTGACGATAACACGCCGGAAACCAATTCGTAGCGATCATCCAGGCGGGCAGCTTGCCGGTGCATCGCCCCAATAAAGGAGCCAGGTCCTCCACCGATCACAGCCAGGCGTAATCGGCGACCTAATATGGAAATTACTGGATTTAATGACATGAAATATTTCCTCATAGTATCGATAAAAATTTACACGTATCTGAACAGTACTGGCTTTTCAGCTTTATGTCAATTCTTCAGCAAATACTTATTTTTACAGCTACCAGGAGTACTGCTCTGGCCTGATGCAGGACTCGATTGTGGCTAGCCATTTACAGCAGTGTGACATTTTTTTGAGTACAATAGGATCATGAAACAAATTTTGTCACGAATTTTACAGCTTTCCTGCTTCATTATTATCTTCTTCATGAAAACTGCCTGCAGCCCAAAAGAAATCACACCAGCTCCAACCACAGGGACTGATCCACCCACATCTCAAATCATAAAATTACCCACTCTGCTTTCGACACTGACTCCATATCCATCACCAACGCTGAAGGCTGCTACCCCCACATTGCCGGTAGCTCCCGTTGAAGGACAAAGCACATCTCAACTCAATGTGCGCAGCGCTCCCTCAATTATCAGTGATCAGGTCGGAACGATTGCAATCTTCTCCAAGGTGGAGATTATCGGCAAAGATTCAACCAGTGACTGGTGGATGGTCATCTTCCCGGAAAGCCCCACGGGGACAGGGTGGATCACAACACAATTTGTGCAGGTTCCAGACTCATCTGGTGTACCGGTTATCGGCGCACTGCCTCAGACCCCGGATAATACTCCCGAAGCGGGAGCAAACCCAACTGTCGCTTCAGGAAACGTTAGCGTCCCATCCGCAGTATCCACTCTAACGCTGGCCACCGCTCCTCAGGATGGAGATTCTGCCCAATCTCCGGCTGTCAATATGACGCTTTCCAATTCTTCTACGACCTTCTTTGTACATAATAGTGATCTTTCAGCTCCTGAAGGAGATCCGGACGATTGGGTGAAATTCACGCTTGAAGGACAAACTGGCCAGGAAACGATTGTATCGGTTGTGCTGAATTGTTCAGGGAGTAGCAATCTGAACCTGGAACTTATCCAGAATGGTGTCCTCCTGCAAGGCTGGGATGATATTAGCTGTGGACAACCCCGCCAATTGTACTTATATCTTTTTGCAGGTGCGCCTTATACAATCCGGCTCTTTCCATCGCATGATCAGAATAGAGTTGATTATGTTGCGTATTCCCTTACCGTACAATTGTCAAAATAGATGCTGGCTCTCATTCTGTATAAAAAAGTCCCCATTCATTGAAATAGAATGGGGACTTTTTATCGCTATGAAAAACTTATTATCGCCAGCGAACCATAGGTTGCTCTTCGTCATCTTCATCGCGCAGCGTGGGAAGCAGGCTGATCGCCATGAAGGGGCTTACGAGAACGAGTGTGATGATTGCAATTACGGACATATCAACCTCCTTTTGGTTTCTTTCCTGCTAAAACCCAATACTACGGAGGAAGTTCCGTGCAAAATCCTTACAGATCGATGGCTACAAGCCCAATTGCGGCGAGCATATCTTCGTTCTTGCTAAATTTGAATTCTTCGATACCACGCTTTGAAGCTTCTTCGCTTTCAATTTGATAGAGACGTAATGCCGCTTCGTTCGTGACGATGGGTTTGCTGAGGCTTGCGAGTTTATTTTCGAGCGCTGAGAGAACAGGCTCTTTCCCTGACAGGGTTGAGAGGTATGCCAGGACCGCATTGGCACCAATGATGCCATCCTTACGAGCGTAGCCGACGAGGCCATCCGAGGCCTTGCGTGACCAACCGGCGAAAAAAACATCTTCGATTACGGAATCACTGGCTGGATCGTAGGCCTCGTATGTTATTCCATCATCAGGGAACCGGGGCTTTTCGTTCTTGACAAATTCGCTCCAGACAACAGGGAGACCGAAATCCTCGTCCACTTTATCACCAATTGCAAAGATGATCGTTTCGGCTTCGATATGGCGGGTTTCACCCGTGCCGCGAGGTTTGGTAACGCCCTCATTCAGGGAAAGCAGATTATCCTCAACCTCCACGCTGGTGAGCATTTTCTGCTCATCACCAAGCATTTGCTGCGGGGAGGTCAGAAATTGGAAGTTGAATTTGGTCTCAGAAATCTTGGGCGCAGCCTTGGGAAGCGCAGAAAGGATAAATTCCTTCGCGGCCTCCGGATCTTGTCCAACGGCGCGCATGTTTTCAGATACGCGGGCAATCTCGGTATCGAGTGCGTCGAGATCCAGGTTCTCGGCTACATATTCCAATTCTTTCTTTGTGAATTTAACATCGGCGGGACCGCGACGGACGAGGGCTGTCACTTCCTTTACTTTTTCCTGCCGAACAAGATAACGGACGATATCCATCATCACATTTCCTGCCCCAACGACGAGGCAGCGCTCCCCAAATCGAAATTCTTGCTGGCTGAAAGGCGGCAAATGATTATAAAAGTAGACTACGTCTTTGGCGTGGTAGACACCTGTCAGATCCTCCCCGGGCAAACCAAGCCATTTGGTGCCCTGTGCGCCGATGGTAACGAAGATTGCCTGGTAACCAAGATCGCGCAATTCATCGAGACTGAGATCGGCATGATCACCAACGGTCACGTTGCCGAAATAGTGCAGATTGGGCGTTTCAAGAATATTCATGAATTGCTTGCGCAGCCCTTTTTTCATCGCAAATTTATTTGGGTAGATCCCATATTCAGCGAGACCACCGGGTTTGATATCCCGATTAAATAGCGTCACCTCTGCGCCTGCCTGGGCGAGTTCGCGTGCTCCAAAGAGTCCGGCTGGTCCCGCACCGATCACAGCGACTTGGAATTTTTTTTCTCCCATAAGTTCTTTCCTCCATAACTAATTATGTTAGTACTTACGCATTTTTATAGTCCTGGTCCCAATGCTCTGCGTTGGGGGTTTGTAGACAAGCTTCAACGCAGCGAGAAAAAAGGTATTTTGCGTAAGTCCTGTGTGTAATATTCTTATTATTGCAATTTGACCAGACATTATATAGTGAATA
>JACKQG010007842.1_pt1 | contig 10602 bp, 8 predicted proteins | sample 8237621 | NCBI WGS metagenome assembly JACKQG01 (sample SAMN15677084, study PRJNA649215) | marine metagenome | biome: marine; feature: Black Sea; material: saline water; isolation source: suspended particulate matter (SPM) from the Black Sea western gyre | collected 2013-06-09/2013-06-10 | depth...
GCAAGTTCTTTTTTATCCATAGTAACTATTTGTTTGCCACAGTGGGTCACAATTAAACTGCCAATATTATATTTTTTACACCAACCTATTATAGTCTTAACCCTGGTATGTCCGTATAATCTGTCATCTTTCCTTCTGACCATGTTTATATTAAGACTGGACCCATCGGCAATCAGTAAATCGACATCTTTTAATACTACGTCTTTATCTTCTTCAAAATCCAGAATATCCGGGGCATAAATTAAAGTCTTATCACCTTTAATTTTATATCCTACTGCAGGGCATCTAATAGAATGAATTACTTTGTATGCAGTAATCTGCAGATTTTTAAGCCTATATTCCCTGCCACCTTCGAAAATCCTGTAATCTTTAGGCTTATATTTACTGTAGTCAAGGACAATTCTGGTTAAATAGACCGGGATATTTATCCTATTTTCATCTTCAAGTGTCCATATGTAATGGTCGGGATGGGCATGAGTTATTAAAATGAAATCAAAATCATTTATTATATTTATCAGTTGTGGATTATATTTTATACCGAAATCAATAAGTGCGCTTGTTTTTTTATATCTTATAATTAGAGATGAGTGATACTTATGTTCTGCGCTGCTTTCTTCAATCTCACCTCTTGTGCCTGGAAACTCGATTATCATGTCTTACTTATTCTCTAATCCTGGCATTAAATTTCTTGCCCAAACTTTCCAGTATTCTATTTACTATTATCTCTATCTCTATGTCCTTTAAAGTTCTGGTGTCATCCCTGAAACTCAGGGAGTAAGCCATACTTTTCTTGTCCTTTTCTATCTGTTCCCCTCTGTATATATCAAAAAGTCTTATCTTTTTAAGCAGTTCCGTCCCGTTTTCTTTTATTTCATTTACAATATCTTCACTCTTTATTTTATTATCAACTACAATTGCAAGATCAATATCTATAGAAGGAAATGCAGGTACGAATTTATATTTTTTGGTCTCTTTTATATTATTTATAAATTTATCCATATCCATTTCCATATAATAGGCATCCTGTCCGGTTTCAGTCTCCTCTATTATTACCGGGTGAATTTTGCCAATTATTCCCACATCCAGATCTTCAATGTTGGCTATTCCGCTGATCCTGGGGTGGAAAAATCTGTACTGTCTCTCTTTTATCCTTAAACTGCCATAAGGATAATATCTCTTGCATATAAATTCTAAAATACCTTTCAGATCATAAAAATCAAAAGCTCTTTCCTTTTCATCCCATCCTTTCTGTGCTGCTTTTCCGGTTAACATCACCCCGAGCATATTTATTTCAAAAGGCAATTTACCAGAACTGTTTTTCTTAAAAACTTTTGATATCTCAAATATTCCAATATCTTTTATATTATGGTTAATGTTATCTTTAATATTTTTCATAAGTGCCGGAAGAAGCATTGGCCTTAACAGCTTGAAATCTTCATTAATAGGATTTAATATCTCTACATTATTCTTATACCCATCTTCCAGATTTATTTTAAATTTTTTAAGTGATTCAGCACTAATAAAAGAATAGTTTATAACTTCAACCAGTCCAATATAACAAAGAGCCTGTCTGATATCTTTAATTGTTTTCTGATATAGACTATATTTTCCACGCCTGTCGCTTGCTGAAGTAGGAATAGAATCCAACCTGTCGTACCCATAAATTCTTGCTACTTCTTCAACAAGGTCGATCTCTCTTTCAAGATCTTCATATCTAAAAGAAGGAACAGCTGCCTCTATGATATTATCTTTTATTTTGTTACTGATTTTTAAATTTGTAAGAATGCAGGATATCAAACCTGCATCAATATCTTTGCCCAGAACCTGGCCGACTTTGTCTACTCTTAAATTAATCTTTCTTTCTCTTTCTACTTTTTTAAAATTATCATATATACATTCTTCCGTTTTAAAATTGGCCACTTTTTCCAGTAGATCTTCAAACCTCCCTATTGCAAATACAGTAAGCATTGGGTCAATTTTTTTTTCAAATCTGTTTGAAGCTTCAGACCGGAGCCCAATTTTTTTAGAAGTCCTCATTATGGAAGGTCCGTAAAAATTTGCCGATTCCAGTAATACATTTTTTGTATTCTCACTTATTTCAGTATCCTTTCCACCCATTATACCAGCAATAGCCACAGCTTTATCTTCATCTGCTATTACCAGTGCATCATCATCCAGTATCCTTATGGAATCATCAATAGTTTTTATATTCTCCCCTTTTCCTGCTCTTCTGACTATAATCTTATTTGAATATAACATGTCTTTATCAAAAGCATGCAGCGGTTGACCGGTTTCCAGCATAACATAATTAGTCAGGTCAACAATTAAATCTATTGGTCTTACATCACATAGGATAAGCCTGTTTTTAAGCCACCGAGGCGACTGGATGTTGGGTATATTTCTAAACAGTTTTGCCGAATATCTTGGGCAAAGATTATAGTCATCTATTTCAATTTTAAATTTAGAATCTATATTCAGTCTTTTTTGAAAATCATATTCACCAGTTATAAAATCAGCGCCAATTAAAGCGCTGATTTCTCTTGCAATTCCTATTACACTCAGGCAATCAGGCCTATTGGGCGTAATCTCAAGCTCCAGAACAATATCATCCAGACCAACTGATTTTGAGAAACTGTCACCTATTTTACAGGTATTATCCAGAATCATAATACCTTCTGATTCGGAAGAAAGACCTAATTCCATTTCTGAGCACATCATTCCTTCGGAAATCTGACCTTTTATTTTACTTTTTCTTATAGTAATATCCTTAACTTTTGCTCCGGGTAGCGCTACAGCAACTCTATCTTCCTTTTTAAAATTTTTAGCGCCACAAACTATGCTCAGCTTACTTGAGCCAATGTCTACTTCACATAATGATAATTTATCAGCATCAGGATGAGAAGAAAAATCAACGATTCTACCAATAATTATATCCTTATATTTATCACCTATATATTCAACTTTTTTTACTTCAGTTCCACTCATAGTCAGAGCACTTGCAATATTTTCAGGTTCAAGCCTTTCAGCATTTAAAAATTCGCCTATCCAGTTTAATGTTACTTTCAATCTTTAAGCTTCCCTCTCTATCAAATATTTCCTTAAGATAAAGATCATTTTAAAAGATAACCGGTTATCAAACATATATCAGATTAATGATATTGGAAGTTAAAATTGATTGATAAATCTCAGGTCATTTTCGAAAAATAACCTTAAATCATCAATGCCATATCTTAACATGCAAATTCTCTCTATACCCATTCCAAAGGCAAAACCACTAACTTCTTCCGGATTATATCCTACAAATGAATATAGATTCGGATCTACCATTCCAGCCCCAAGAATTTCAAGCCATCCAGACCCTGAACATACCCTGCATCCTTTCCCACCACAAATATTGCAGGAAACATCAACTTCAGCGCTCGGTTCTGTAAACGGAAAATAATGAGGCCTGAATCTGACTTTCCGGTCCTTTCCAAAAATTTCATGGGCAAATGTTTCAAGTGTCCATTTAAGGTTACCGAAATTTATGCCTTTATCTATTACCAGGCCCTCTATCTGAGTAAACATAGGAGTGTGTGATACATCATAATCTCTTCTATAAGCTTTCCCCGGTACTATTATTAGTAAAGGAGGCTTGTGACTCTCCATATATCTTATCTGAACTGGTGAAGTATGAGTCCTCAGTAATATATTTTCGGAAATAAAGAATGTATCATGTAGAGATCTGGCTGGATGGCCCCTGGGGGTGTTTAATGCTTCAAAATTATAATAATCAGTTTCCACTTCGGGACCCTCCGCTATTTCGAACCCCATCCCGATAAAAATTTCTTCAATTTCTTCAACAATCTGGGAAATGATATTCTTTCTACCCGTAACGGTGCTTCTCCCCGGCAGCGACAGATCTATACTTTCTTTCCTTAGTTTATTTTCATACTCAATATTTTTAAAAATTTTTTCTTTTTTTAGAATATCTGATTCTACTTTATTTCGCGCAGTATTTGATTTTTTTCCGGCAACCGGTTTGATGTTATCAGGTAAGCTTCCAATATTTTTTAAAGTTTTAATTAAAAAACTTTTTTTCCCAATATACTTTGTTCTTATCTTATCTAATTCAATTAAATTTTTTACCGTTTCTAATTCTCTGGTAAAATTATCCAGTTCTGTCTTTATCTTTTTTTCTAACTGGTCTATATTTTTTTCTTTTTCACTCATAATTTTATGCAAGTTGTTTTTTTGCAATCTCAATTAATTTTTGAAAAGCATCAGGGTCACTTACTGCCAGTTCTGATAACATTTTTCTATTAATTTCAACACTTGCTTTCTTCAGTCCATTTATAAATTCATTGTATGATATTCCATTTATCCTGGCTGCAGCGTTGATTCTGGTAATCCATAACCTCCTGAAATTTCTTTTATTATTCTTTCTATCCCTGTATGCATAGCTCATTGATTTGAGCAGCTGCTCTTTAGCAATTTTATAACTTCTGCTTTTAGAGCCGTAGTATCCTCTTGCCTCTTTTAATACTTTCTTATGTTTTCTTCTTTTGACCTGTCCCCTTTTAACTCTGGTCATTTTAATCACCCCTTCCTTATCTGCCTAATAGTCTTCTTACTTTTTTCTTATCTGCAGCAGAAACTTCTTGTTTTCTCCCTAACCGCCTTTTTCTTTCAGCATTCTTTTTAGTCAGAATATGACCTTTATATGCTTTTACCCTGACAATCTTTCCGCTCCCTGTAACTTTAAATCTTTTAGCAGCACCTCTATGAGTTTTAATTTTCGGCATAATAACATCCTTCCAATTTGATTTATACGAGATAACAATTTTATTTTTAAACTGGTGCCAAAATCGTAATTATATTGTATCCATCTAGCTTGGGTTCTAACTCCAGCACACATTTATCTTTTAATTCTTCTATCAACTTATCCAGAATATTCATCCCGAGTTCTTTATGCACTATTTCTCTGCCTCTGAACATAACGGTTATTTTCACCTTATGACCGCTTTTTAAGAATTTTTCTATTTGCCTTTTTTTAGTATTAAGATCATTGATATCTATTTTTGGTCTTAACTTGATTTCTTTTATAATAATCTGGGATTGCTTCTTTTTCTTTAATTTTTCCGATATCTCCAGTTGATATCTGTATTTTCCATAATCCATTATCTTGCAGACGGGTGGATCGCTTTTAGGTGAAATTTCAACCAAATCCAGGGCTCTTTCCACAGCAGTTTTTAATGCTTCTTTAACCGGAACTATTCCAATCTGGTTACCATCTTCCGCAATTAACCTGACATCAGGTACTCTAATTTGTTCGTTTACCCGAATTCTCTTGTTGTTATTAAAATTACACCTCCTTAAATATTTTTGAAAAAAAATAGGCAGACAGATCATCTACCCATTTATTTAAACTTAAATATAAATAACCAAATTAACAAGTTTAAAAAACTGCCACCTGGTGAGAAATAGATGATTTCTACTTATTTTTTCTATTTTTTCTATTTTTTTAACAATTTTATATTAATATTTTTGGAATTATACTAATTATTAATTATTTTGTCTATACTGCTGTTTCTCCTTCTTCAGGAACATAGTCTTCTTCCCATGCCTTATCTGCAATTTCTTTATAACCACTGGCATACTTATCCAGTGGTTTTGCAAGACAGCCGATAATTGATTCTGCTCCATCATGCGTGGGGTAAGCACCAGTTTCAGCAACTATATCTCTTAAAACATGAGGATTATCTATTATACAGCACGGTCTTAGGTGATTTTCCGTATAAGGCTGCCTTTTTCTGAATCCCATAAAGAAATCTGAAGTCAGAACATCCGCCAGGCTCTTTTCTTTTATATTATCAGCAGCAAAGTGGACAAAAACGCATGGTTCAACATCACCATTTACATTAATATGTAAATAATTTTTTCCACCAGCCATACAGCCATTTACAAGTGGACCATCATTCCAGAAATCAACTACTATTATTTCCTTACTCTTTCTTATTTCTAAAATTCTTCCCCTTCTATAGTCTCTTTGCTCTGGAGTCGGCATCAGCTCAATGTCAGGTTCTTTGCCTATAGGGATATAATTAAAGTACCATCCAACAAATGCTCCTTTTTCTATTAATAAATCAACAAACTCATCACTAACAACCAATTCATTATTATCCCTGGTCGCAGTTACAGAAAATCCGAATAGCACTCCGTTATCATTCAGTACATCCATTGATTTCATAATTCTTGCCCAGGCGCCTTTACCTCTTCTCCTGTCGGTTTCTTTTTCAAATCCTTCTATACTGATACATGGAACTGCATTTCCAAGTTCTGCCAGTCTTTTTGCAACTTTATCATCTATTAACTGACCATTTGTATAAATCTGGAAGAATGAATCATTATGTCTTTCCAGGAAGTCATAGAAGTTATCCCAACAAAATGGTTCCCCGCCGGTTATAACAAAAAAGTAAATCCCTATATCATTTGCTTCATCTATTACCCTGTTACAAACATCGTACGGCAGGTCATTCTTCTTAGAATACTGCCATGCATAACAGCCATAGCATTTTAAATTGCATCTCATAGTTGGACTTATTACTAAAAGATTAGGAGGATTAAAACCGTATTTCCTGGCAAAAGCAAGTCTTTTAGGTTGCCCCTGTATCATTGCATTGTTTATCAGATTCATAACTATTTTTTCTCTTACCTGGGGAGAAACTTTTGAAGCCATGTCCTTTAGATTTATAAGCAAATTTTCCAGAAAATCTCTTTCATCTTTCTTCTTGAGCCTGTACACACGGCCTTTAATAAGCGAAAGCCATCTCTCATCGGAAATTTTAGGAAGTACTTTGAGTACACCCTTTATAGCTGTTTTAGTGGTATATAGCTTTACCCTTTCCTTCAGTGTCATTTACATACCCCTTGATAGAATAATAAATAATTTTATAAGTCTATGTGTATATATAAATTAGTACTACAAGAGTGTTTAAATTAAATTATAGGAACATTTTTTTAAAAAATAAAGGAAAAATAACTATATCTAATAAACTTTTTCTTTATCTCTTATAACCTTTTTTAAATCTCTCGTAAAATCGTCCGGCTTTATTTCCTTTATGTCTCCGCCAATTTTTTTTCTAATGGTAATAGTCCCAGTTTTTTCTTCATTTTTTCCGATTATAATCATATAAGGTATTTTTTTCATTTCCGCCTGTCTTATCTTTTTGCTTAATGATTCCACCCTATGATCAATTGCTGCTCTGAAGCCTTCGTTTTTTAGACTATTGTATATCCTCTCTCCATACCCATAGAATTTTTCAGAAATCGGTAAGATTATGACCTGTTCCGGTGCCAGCCAGGGGGGTAAATTTCCGCTATAATGCTCCAGGAGTATTCCCATAAATCTTTCAATGCTACCCAATACCGTTCTGTGGATCATTACCGGCCTATGTTTTGCATTATCCTCTCCCGCATATTCAATATCAAATTTCTCCGGCATTGCAAAATCCAGCTGTATTGTGGCACACTGCCATGTTCTACCCAGGCAATCCTGGATATGAAAATCAATCTTGGGGCCATAAAAGGCCCCTTCTCCTTCATTTATTACATAGTCAAGCCCTTTACTACTGATAGCCTCTTTTAATATGTTTTCTGCTTTCTCCCACATTTGGTCAGTGCCTATCCTTTTATCGGGTTTTGTCGAAAGCTCCAGATGATACTTTTCAAAACCAAAAACATTATACATCCGGTCAATTAAACTTATTATTCTGGAGACTTCATCTTTTGATTGACTTTCTGTACAAAATATGTGAGCGTCATCCTGAGTGAAATTCCTTACTCTAAACAGTCCATGTAAAACCCCGGACTTCTCGTGTCTATGCACCAGCCCCAGCTCGGTAATTCTTATCGGCAATTCTTTATATGAGCGCTGGTTTGATTTATATACTATAATTGCACCAGGACAGTTCATAGGCTTGATAGCATAATCTTCCTCATCAATTTTTACAAAATACATATTTTCTCTATAATTATCCCAATGGCCGGACGTCTTCCATAATTCATTACTGAGCAAAATTGGTGTATTTATCTCTCTATAGCCCTCCTTTATATGTTCCTCCCTCCAGTAATCCAATATGATATTCCTCAATATCATTCCATTCGGATGGAAAAAGGGAAATCCAGGTGCCTCATCATGAAAACTAAATAAGTCAAGATCCTTGCCTATTTTCCTGTGATCACTTCTCTTTGCTTTTTCTAATCTTTCCAGGTAATTTTTCAACTCTTCCTTTCTAAAGAATGAAGTTCCGTATATCCTGACCAGCATCTTATTTTTCTCACTGCCTCTCCAGTAAGCTCCTGCAATGCTTAACAGTTTAAATGCTCCAACTTTTCCCGTGGATGGGATATGGGGTCCCGAACATAAATCAACAAAATCACCGGAATAATAAACACTTACTTTTTTATCTTCAATATCGTCTATAAGTTCAATTTTATAGGGATTGTCCTTAAATAATATTTTCGCTTCCTGTTTGCTAATCTCACTTCTTTCAAATTTGCAGTTTGATTTTATTATTTTTTTCATTTCCTCTTCAATTAAAGAAAGGTCTTCTATTGCAACACTTTTTTTAGTTTCGAAATCATAATAAAATCCTTCCTTTATGGCGGGACCAATAGCAAACTTTGCATCCGGAAATACTTTTTTTATGGCTGCAGCCATTATATGAGAAGAACTATGGTTTAAGATATCATTTGCTTTCTCCCCGGTCTCAGGAGTAATAATATTGAAGTTTGAATTTTCATTTACCTTATAGTCAAGATCTACAAGATTATTTTCCAATCCTTCATCTTTCCCACCAGTCAATTCAGCTGCTATTGCTTGCCGGGCAATTTTTTCATCAAGCTTCCCAACTGCCTCCAGGATATTTGAGCCTTCTTTTACTTTAATTTTCCCAATCTTTTTAAATTCTATTTCAATCATTTTTTGTTTATTTATTATTTAGAAATTCCTTATTTATTATATATCTTTGTATAAGCAGGACAATAAAATCTTTTATAAAAAAATGGAGCGGAAGACGGGGTTCGAACCCGCGACCCCCACCTTGGCAAGGTGATGCTCTACCAGCTGAGCTACTTCCGCTCGATTCAAATCAGTCTAGTTATTATATTACCATTTTTTTTTGCAAAACAAATATTAACCAGTTAAAAAATAAAAGTCAATAAAGTACCGGAACTATTCTACTTAAAGCATTAGAAATATAATTTTTAATATTTTAAAAGAATTTCTTTTTTTATCAATTATTATTTCATATAATTACGTTTGACTTTTCATTTGAGAAAATTTTTATTTATATATTTTATTTAGTAAAATTTATATAAAAAATTCTTGAGATATCAATATGAATAAATTTCCGTTGAATGATGAAAAAGCATAGGTTTTGGGGTATTTTTCTTTTATGGGACCAGGTGAAAAAACAGTTTTATTTATTTAAAAGTCGTCCGCCTTCAAATAAATCAGCTAATTCATAGCTATTATCTATTATTCTAACCCAGATGCCTTTTCTACTAAATTCTTTTGCCCCTTTTTTTGTATCAAAATATATATCTATTCTATTACCCTTAATTTTCCCCCCTGTGTCCTCTGCTATAAAAATTCCCATATCTTTTATTTCAATCTTCGTTCCCAGGGGTATTACCTTGGGGTCTACAGCAACCATTCCTTCTTTTATTTCTTTACCTGTTGCAGTGATATTATTAGTACCCTGCACAGGATCATTGGCACTATATCCTGATGCAATGAAATAATACCATTCTACTTCCTTTTCAACTTCCATAATTTCCCTAATCACTATCTTTTCCTTTTCCGAAGATTCCTCACCTCTAAGACCAGATAATATAGAATTTACTTTATCATTTTTATAAAATAGAGATAATGCAGTTATAAACAACAAAAATGCTACCAGAGTCCAGAATAAAATATTTATGGCTATATTGTATTTTTTCATATTTTTTTATCCTTTTTTATACGGTATTTACCGAAAATAATAATAATTTAATTAAAACATCTTTCAATAATACCATACAAAGCTCACAATTATATATAAAAACTTTAAAAAATCAACCTAAAAATTATTAGAACCCGACCATTTGAGAAAATTTTTCATTAAAACATACATAAAAAAACAACAAAATCAGTAAAAATCTTGAGATTTTATAATAAACTAACTAGAATAATTTATTTTTCTTCCAGATTAAAATACCCGGAAAATCAAAAATAAGATAAAAATAAATTTCATAAATTTCTATTGACCAAACATATGTTCGGTAGTATTATAAAAATGATCAATCCTAAACATATATCTATAAAATTAATGGGCAAGGTTAAATAAAATGGCTTTTTTTTCTCATCTGCATGTACATAGCGAGTACAGTTTAAGAAATAATTTACTGACAGAAGGAAAATCAGCATGGGAAATTTGAGAAAAATAATACATATAGACATGGACGCTTTCTTTGCACAAATAGAGCAAAGGGATACTCCTGAATATAAAAATAAACCTCTAATAGTAGGTGGACCACTAAATAGAGGAGTAATTTCATCTGCCTCTTATGAAGCAAGGA
>JACKQG010007843.1_pt1 | contig 10602 bp, 12 predicted proteins | sample 8237621 | NCBI WGS metagenome assembly JACKQG01 (sample SAMN15677084, study PRJNA649215) | marine metagenome | biome: marine; feature: Black Sea; material: saline water; isolation source: suspended particulate matter (SPM) from the Black Sea western gyre | collected 2013-06-09/2013-06-10 | depth...
GGGGGGTGAAGTTCAGGGGACCGCGCATGCCGGCCATGCCCCGTCCGCGCAGCCAGTCGCGGGCGGTGTCGAGCAGGGTGTGGGCCACGGCCGTATCGTCGACGCATTCGTAGAAGCCGAAGAAGCCGGCCGTCTCGCCCCAGTGATCGTTGTGGTAGCGGTCCACGCAGGCGCCGATGCGCCCGATCACCTCGCCGTCGCACCGGGCCAGCCAGGTCCGCGTCTCGGCGTGGTTGTGGAAGGGGTTCTTGTCCTCGTCGAAGAACTCCTTGAGCTGGGCCAGCAGGGGATAGACGTAGTGGGGGTCGTCGGCGTAGATGCGGTAGGGGAGGTTCAGGAACGCGTCGAGGTCCTTCTTGCCCGATACCGGCGCGACGGTGAGGTCCATCTTTCCTCCCTGACGGCGTTGATCAGTCGATGACGCCCAGTTCCTTGCCCACGCGCGTGAGGATGTCCATGGCGCGGTGCACCTCGTCCTCGGTGTGGGTGGCCATCAGGCTGAGGCGGATCAGGGCGTCGCCCTTCTCCACGGCCGGCGAGACCACGGAGTTGACGAAGACGCCCTCCTCGAACAGGCGGTGGCACATCTGGAAGGACATCATGTCCTCGCCGATGATCACCGGGATGATGGGCGTCTGCGAGGGGCCCGTGTCGAAGCCGGCGTCCTGGAGGCGATCCATCATGACCTCGGTGTTGCGCCAGAGCTGGGTCAGGCGCCAGTCCTCCTCGAGCATGACGTCGACGGCCGCCGAGACGGAGGCGCAGGAGGCGGGAGGCATGCTCGCGGAGAAGATGAGCGAGCGGGCGGTGTGCTGGATGTAGTGGATGGTCTCCGCGTCCGAGGCGATGAAGCCGCCTACCGAGGCCAGGGACTTGCTGAAGGTGCCCATCACCAGGTGCACGCGGTCGGTTACGCCGAAGTGATCGGCGGTGCCGCGTCCCTGCTTGCCGAGCACGCCCGCGCCGTGGGCGTCGTCTATCATCAGGATCGCGTCGTGCTTCTCGGCGAGATCGAGAATCTCCGGCACCTTGGCGATATCGCCGTGCATGGAGAAGACGCCGTCCACGACGATCAACTTGCCGTTGGAATCGTTGTTGGCCAGGACCTGCGCCAGAGAGGTCATGTCGTTGTGCTTGTACTTCTTGACCTGGCCGAAGCTCAGGCGCGTCGCGTCGATGATCGAGGCGTGGTCGGTGCGGTCGACGATCACGGTGTCGTTGCGGCCGACCATGGAGAAGATCACGCCCAGGTTGACCATCATGCCGGTGGAGAAGACCAGGGCCTTCTCCTTGCCCACGAGCTTCGCGAGCTTCTCTTCCAGCTCGATGTGGATGTCCAGGGTGCCGTTGAGGAAGCGCGAACCGGCGCAGCCGCTGCCGTACTTGTCCAGAGCCTGCTTGGCCCGCTCCTTGACCAGCGGGTGATTGGTCAGGCCCAGGTAGTTGTTGCTGCCCAGCATGATCACTTCGCGGCCGTCGATCCGCACGGTGTTCTCCTGCGCGGACTCGATGACCCGGAAGTAATGGTAGAGACCGGCCTTCTGCAGCTCCTTCGCCACCCTGAACTGTCCGACCTTGTCCAGTAGACCCATACGTACCGCAATCCTTGCTGTGTCCAGAAGGGACGGCGTCCATGCGACCCCGTCCGTCATCTGCTCCGCGCCCCGTTCGAGGGCCGGCGAGATAAGTCTCCGCGGCCGACTGTACCAATCTTTTCGGATCTCCACCAGCGCAAATGGCCGCTATCTGCGCAGTAGCGCGCGAGCTTCCCAGGCGATGAACAGGGCCAGGATCAGCAGTCCGGCGGCGATCCCCGCCAGCAGGATCCGCCCCTCGTCGAGGAAGTGCTTGGCCTGCCAGACCAGCGCCGCCACGGTGGTCGCCAGCATGAACAGCGCCGGCACCAGGGTGGCCAGCCGCGGCTTGCGCAGTCCCACCAGCCAGCAGGAGACCACGATAAGCGAAAGGGCCGCCACCAGTTGATTGGTCGCCCCGAAGACGGGCCAGATGCGCGTGTAGCTGTCGCTGGCCCCGAGCCAGCCCGCCACCAGGACGGTCACGAGCGTGGCGGCCCAACGGTTGCGCGCCACCGGCACGTCGCGGCAGAGTTCCTGCAGGACGAAGCGGGCCAGCCGGGTGGAGGTGTCGAGGGTGGTGATCACGAAGGCGTTGATCATCAGCATGCCGAAGAACAGGCCCGACGGCGCGGTGAGCAGGGGCAGGGCGTCCACCAGGCGGCCCAGGCCGGTGGCGAAGGCCACGATGGGGCCGCCGCCCGCCTCGGACATCAGGAACTGCAGGCTGCCCGGCCCGGGGGCCGCGCCGGCGTCCCAGTCGAGAGCGCCGGCGGCGGTCAGGATGACCAGCCCGGCCAGGGCGGCCTCGAGGATCATGGCGCCGAAGCCCACGCGCAGGCCGTCGCTCTCGCGGGTCAGCTGCTTGCTGGTGGTGCCGCTGGCCACCAGCGAATGGAAGCCGCTGATGGCCCCGCAGGCGATCATCACGAAGAGCACGGGCCACAGGGGGCCCTGGGCCACGTGGAAGCCGGTCAACGCGGGTGCGCTGATATCCGGGTGCAGGGCCAGCAGGCCGAGAAAGCCGCCGCCGAGACCCAGGTACAGGATCCAGGTGCTCAGGTAGTCCCGCGGCTGCAGCAGCATCCAGACGGGCAGGACCGAGGCCAGCACGCAGTAGATCATCAGCGACCAGAACCAGAAAATGACCGCGGGCAGTCCCAGGGCCGTCTCGCCCACGTCGACGGGCACGCGTTGTCCCAGATAGATCAGTCCCGCAAGGACGAGCAGGGCGGCCAGCGTGGCCGGTCCCAGGCGCGCGCCCGTGCGCAGGACCAGCCTGCCGAAGACCACCGCCAGGGCGATCAGCCCGAAGGTGGGCAGCACGATGGCGGGTTGGGCGACGAAGGTGCGCGCGGTGATCACGCCGAAGACGGCGATCACCAACACCAGGGCGCACCACAGGAAGATCGAGAGCACCAGCCGCGCGCGCCGGCCCATGGTCTGCTCGGCGATCTCGCCCACCGACACGCCCCGGTTGCGCACCGAGGCCATCAGCGAGATGTAGTCGTGTACCGCGCCGATGAACACCGCGCCGATGGCGACCCACAGCAGCGAGGCCAGCCACCCGAAATAGAGCACGCCCAGCAGGGGGCCCACGATGGGCCCGGCGCCGGCGATCGACGAGAAGTGGTGGCCGAAGAGCACGGGCGCCCTGGCGGCGTGATAGTCGAGGCCGTCGGCCTGCTCGCGGCTGGGCACGGGGCGCGCGTCGTCGGGATCGATGAGGCGACGGGCGATCCAGCGTCCGTACAGGCGGTAGCCCAGCACCAGCCACACGGCCAGGGCGCCGCCGATCCACAGGGTGTTCAAGCGAGCTCCTTCTCGGCGAAGACGTCGGCTTCGAAGACCTGGAAGGCCGCGCCCTCGCGCCAGGCGTCCGGCGCGAGGCCGGCCTTCATGGCCAGGTGGGACAACATGGTGTCGCGGTCCCACCCCTGCTCCTCGGCCACCTGGGGCAGGAACACGGACTTGTGGGGCCCGCGCGTGAGCACCACGCCGTGGCGGGGCACCTGGATGTCGCGCCAGCCACCGACCGCGCGCAGGGGCGTCAGGGCGGAGATCTCGATCTCCAGCTCCGCCACCTCGTCGTCGGTCACCGGGTCGAAGCGCGGGTCGCGGAAGGCGGCCGCCAGGGCGTTGTCGACCACGGCCTCGGCCAGGGGCTTGACGCCCTCTATGTAGCCGATGCAGCCGCGCAGCCGTCCGCCGTGGTGCAGGGTCACGAAGACGCCGCGCGTTTCGTGCAGGGCGGGCAGGTCCGGATCCGGTCCTGGCGCGCTCACCGGATCGCCCGCGGCCCCGGCGGTGATGGCGGTCCTGGCCAGCGAGAGCAGGCGGGCCTTCTCGGCGTCGGTCAGGGGGACGCTCATGGCAGCTCCTCCGGATCCAGGCAGGCCAGCAGGGCGGCGTAGCTCACCGAGAAGGTGTAGTCCCGGTCGCGGTCGGCGCTGCGGGCGTAGTCGACCAACGCCGTGCGCGGCCGGGCCGGCCAGGGCAGGGACAGGACCAGGGCGGCGGCCTCCAGTCCGCACATGGTGATGCCGGTCTCGCGGCCGTAGTCCAGCAGGCGCGCGGCGTCCCAGGCCAGGATCGCGTCGAGGGCGCCCATGTCCAGTCGACGCAGCTTCTCGGGTATGTCCGACCGGAAGGGCACGTAGCCGTAGCTGGCGCCGAAGTGGGTCAGGTCGGTGGAGATCACGAAGAGCGAGCGGCCGTCGCACCACGGACCCAGGGCGGCGGCGGCCTCGCGGCGCAGGGCGCCCGAAAGCGGGGGCACCAGCAGGGGCACGATCGGCGGCGCGGGCGCCAGCACGGTCTGCAGGAAAGGCAGCTGGATCTCCTCGGCGTGCTCCTGGGCATGGGCGGCCGGCTCGCAGACGAAGGCGGCGCAGCCGGCCAGACGATCGCAGACCTCGCGGTCCACCGCGATCTCGCCCAGGGGGGTGGCGTAGGCCGTCACGCCGGGATAGGAGACCCGCGACAGGGCAAAACGGTGCGGCGGCGCCAGGACGAAGACCCGGTCGTAGCTCCGACCGGACAGCAAGCCGTAGCCGCGGCCGGCGACCGGTCCGCTGTAGACATAGCCGGCGTGGGGCGCCAGCAGCGCCACGGGCACCCCGGCCGGCGCGTCGGCCGGCTCGGCGGCGGCGATGAAGCGGGCCACCTCGGCGGCCAGAGCGCCGGCGTCGCCGGGATACCAGGATCCGGCGAGGGCGGCGGGGCGGGTGTCGGGCGAGGTCATGGGGTCTCCCTCCTGTGAAACGCCCCGCCACTGTAGCAGACCGCCGGCCGCCGGGTCCAGGACCCCCAAAGGCGTTTGCACTTGCGCTCCGGGCCGGAAGGCGTCATTCTGACGGTTGATATCATGAAATAAAAACAACACCTCATTTGGGGAGGGTTGGCTTGAAGATCAACGAGAAGGCCCAGGGCGAGATCATGGTCCTGAACCTGTCGGGCAAGATCATGGGCGGTGACGACCACGATCTGTTCCACACCGAGATCAAGACGCTCATCAGCGAGGGCTACGTCGACGTGGTGCTGAACATGTCCAAGATCAACTGGATCAACTCCACCGGCCTGGGCGTGCTGGTATCGGGCTTCCACACGCTGAAGAAGAACGGCGGCGTGATGAAGATCTGCGACGTCAGCAGCCGCATCGACAACATCCTGAACGTGACCCAGCTCAAGCTGGTGTTCGAGACCTACGAGACCGTGGACGAGGCCGTGGCCTCCTTCGGGAAATAATCCGCCGTGCCCGCCCCGCGGACGCCGCTGCTGACGGTCGACGGGGTGGTACTGGTCCGCGATCCTGACCGGCCGGACGCGACGCGGGTGCTGCTGATCCGCCGCAAGAACGATCCCTTCCGAAGCCGCTGGGCCTTGCCCGGCGGCTTCGTCGATGTGGGGGAGGACCCCGACGACGCGGTCGCCCGCGAGGTGGCCGAGGAGACGGGGCTGACCGGCCTGGAGTTCGAGCAGTTCCGCGTGTACGGAGCGCCGGACCGCGGTCCGCGCGGACACACGGTGTCGGTGGTGTACGTGGCGGAGATCGAGGAGCCGGCGCCGGCGGTGCGGGGCGGGGACGACGCGGCGGAGGCGGCGTGGTTCGATGTGGAGGAAGTGCCGCAGATGGCGTTCGATCACGGGGAGATCCTGCGGGACGTGACGGGATGAGGCGTGGATAGGTCGAACAGCAAGGGGGGAACATGCACGGATTCGTGATGCTGATGCTCGTGGCGAGTTCATGTTTCTGGATAGGCGGATGCTCACCGGATGCGGATGACGAAATCGTTCGCGTCTCGAGTGCGGGGCAGGTCCACGAACTGAAACGGCTGCTCGCGGAAGGGGCGGATCCCAATACGGTCGTCATCCGGGAAGAGACGGCCCTGACGGCCGCCGCCCGCAACGGGCACGCGAACGCGGTCGGGGCCCTGCTGGCCGCAGGCGCCGACGCCGACCAGCAGGTGGACCACGGCTGCACCGCCCTCTCCCTGGCGGCGGAAGTCGGACACGCCCTGGTCGTGAAGGTCCTGCTGGAGGGTCTGGCGGATGCCGAGATCCCCGGACAGGGCGGCAACACGGCCCTGATGGCAGCGGCGGCGAACGGTCACGCGACCGTCGTGCAGCACCTGCTGCGGTTCGGCGCGGACACGCGGGCCCGGAACGACGATGGTCGGACGGCCGGCGAAATCGCGTCCGAGCGGGAACACGTGGGTATCGTGCAACTGCTCGAGAACGCCGAAGTCGAGGCGGACACCCGAACGCCCTGATTCAGGCCTCCATCACCGAACGGACAAGGCCTCGCCATCGCTCGGGGAAATCACCATCCCGCTGAAAGAGGACGACGCAGCGAAGGGAGCGTGGTGCGATTCGGGGAGGGGTGCCGAGGATGGTGTCTGATCACGGGGTCATAGACAAGATATCCGAGTGCAGTCCTGCAACATATCTCGTTACGCGGACCAGGATCATTCGCGTTATAGTTGCTGCATAATATACAGGTCTTCCCTTATTCTTGCCGGGCGGGTCGCGTTGCGAGTTGAATGCTGCATGAACTCAATTTGGAGGAGAATATGCGAACTTTGGGCAATATCTTGTGGCACTTTCCGTTTTTTGGCTTCGTCCAGGCAATGCTGACTTGGCTTCTGGGGCTCATTCTCACAATTACGATAATTGCGGCGCCGATCGGGCGCGGCTTGATGGAGTACGGGAGATTTCTTTTCGCTCCGTTTTCAAGAGCCATGGTGAGTCGCAGTGCGTTGACTGAGAAGCAGAACGATGCGTGGAAAGCCTATTCGATGGTCGTAACCGTTGTCTACATCCCCTTCGGCCTGGTTCTAGCCGTAATCTGCATATTCCAGATCGCCGGTCTTTTCGTCAGCATAGCAGGAATTCCCATGGCGATTGTGCTTGCGAAGTCACTTGGGACATTTTTCAACCCTGTTAACAAGAAGTGCGTGCCACGGGCGGTGGCCGATGAGATTGAGCGGCGATCAGCTGCTGGTGAAGTTGGCCGCCACCTGTCTTCCAGCTGAAGGCTCGAGTCGTAGTCGCGAGTAGCACACTCGGGGACGAGTATGATGACAAGCGCTTGTAGGTGAAGCCAACGTTCGTCCACTCAAGGATAAGCAATGCAGAAGAAAGGGTTCTTTCGGTCGAGATTTCCGCTTTGGGTCTGCCTGGCCGCGGGCACTCTCGCTGCATGCGGGTGTTCGGATGCACAAGGCCCCGGTAATCCCGGTCCGGAAGACGAAGATCCGACTCGCGAAGCGTCCATTCCGGAAGGCGCCGTCAAGATGACACCCGAAACGGATTACTGGCCGCCTGTGCTTCATGCTCCCGAATGGGAGCAGCCCGTACCCATGGCTGGCCCGGTGAACACGGCGGGTGTCGAGGACGCCCCCGTGATCACGCCTGACGGCAATACCTTCATCTTCTTCTTCACGCCCGACGGCAACGCGCCGGCACAGGAACAGCTTGTCGACGGCGTTTCCGGCGTGTGGTGGTGTACGAGGGGAGGGACTGAATGGACGGAACCCGAGCGGGCCCATCTGGCCGGCGAGGATGAACTGCATCTGGATGGCCCGTTCGCCATCCAGGGGGATATCCTCTGGTTCGGTTCGGCCAGGGTCGGGAATTACAATGACCTCGATATCTATACCGCGGTGCTCTCGGGCGGCGAATGGACTGGTTGGCAGAACGCCGGTGAGCAGATCAACCAGACTTTCGATGCCGGTGAGCTGTATCTGACCGCCGACGGACAGACCCTCTATTTCGGAGCCCAGCAGACTGGCGCCGGACTCGACCTCTGGCGCGTTTCGCGGAATGGCCAGGCGTGGTCCACGCCCATCAATCTGGGCGCTCCGGTCAACTCGTCCCTGGATGAAGGACAACCGTACGTTTCATCTGATGGATCCGAGCTCTGGTACGCGAGGATCAGTGGCATGGGATATCAGGGGCCGGCGATATTCAGGTCGACAAGGACCGGCGATACATGGAGCGAGCCGACGGAAATAGTGTCCAATTTTGTCGGTGATCCGGGACTCGATGACGCCGGCAACCTGTACTTCACCCACCTGTTCTTTGATGATGAAGGGAACAAGATAGAGGCAGACATCTATGTGGCGTATCGACGCTGAGTTTCAAGATGGCCCTCTCTCGATCGGCTGCGGGAATGGGTATACAACAAGCTCTTTGTACCCGACTGTCGAGCCTGTCGAGCCTTGTGCCGGCGCACGAGCCGCGCCGGCCCCGCTTGCAGGTGAAGCCGACGTTGTACGGACATGAACGATTGCGAGTGAAATAATGCCGAGGTCCAGGTATCTGATCATCGCCGGTTTCCTCATGATCTCGCTCGGGCTGGCCAGGGGAGCCGGCGGGCTTGTCCTGCTCACTCAGGGGGCCGCAGCGGATCCGAATATCCAGGCAACCGATACGGCGGTCTCGACGGCCGGTGTCGTTCTCTTGTTGTTGGGTTTGGCCTTGATCGTGGCTGCGATCGGCGTTTTTCGCAGGCTGCGTCCTTTTTGGCTCGTAGGGCTTGTTTGCACCGTCTCTTTCGTGGTCGACGGCGCGATCAACGGCTTCGTGTTGTACGGAAGTCCGAGAGACAAGGGAACGATCGTCAATGTGGTCGCGGCCGCTCTGATCCTGGCATGCCTGCTTCTGGGAAGAAGCGCACTTCGAAACAGGGCGGTCCAGCGCTAGCATCAGCCGATATCGGCTTGGGGACGCCCTGGTGTCCGGTGCTTGGATCATCCCTCTCGATGAGCTATGGGTTCTGTGCTGGTCGTGTGTAAACCTCGCTCAACTCGATTCCGGCGCGAGCGATCCACACCCACGAAAGAACGCGCATGAACCCATTCGATCTGCCCACCGCCGCCATCGAGGACCTGGTTCGCGAGCACGGCACGCCCATCTACATCGTCAGCCGCGGCAAGCTGATCGAGAACTACCGCCGGCTCGACGAGGCCCTGCCCGCGGTCAAGCTCTTCTACGCGGTCAAGGCCAACCCCCATCCCGGCATCCTGGAGATCCTGGCCGGCATCGGCGCCGGTTTCGACGTGGCCTCGCAGGGGGAGATCGCCGCCGCGCTGGCCGCCGGCGCAGACGCACGCCGCGACCTGATCTTCGCCGACACGGTCAAGGATCCGCGGCACATCGCCCACGCCACCGCCGTGGGGCTGGACGACTTCACCTTCGACAACGCGTCGGAGATCACGCAGATCGCGCGCCACGCGCCGGGCGCGCACGTGCACGTGCGCGTCCGGGTGTCCGACGAGGGCAGCGTGGCCCGCCTGAGCGAGAAGTTCGGCGCCGAGCCCGCCGACGCGGTGCCCCTGCTGCTGGCGGCGCGCGAGGCGGGGCTGCACCCCCGCGGCGTGAGCTTCCACGTGGGCAGCCAGTGCCTGGCAGTCGAACGCTACCTGGAGGCCCTCGACACCGTGCGCTGGATCTTCGACCGCGCGGCCGCGCAGGGACTGGTCCTGGAGATGGTCGACATCGGCGGCGGCTTCCCCGTCCGCTACGGAGACGAGGATTTCGACATCGCGGCCATGGGGGAGGCCATCACCGCGCGCTACGCGGCGCTCTTCGGCGAGGAGGTCGCGCTGGTGGCCGAGCCCGGCCGCGCGGTGGTCGGCGACGCGGTAGCCTTGGTAACCAAGGTCATCTCCGAGTCGGAGCGCGACGGTCGCGACTGGCTCTACTTCGACGACGGGGTGTTCGGCAGCTTCCTGGAGGTGGTGCTCTACAAGCAGGCCTATCCCCTGCGCGCCGACACCGGCGGGCCGCTCCGCGACTACGTGCTGGCCGGTCCGACCTGCGACTGCATCGACGTCTTCTCCCGGGACGGGCAGGGGCGGGTCTGCACCGTCGAACTGCCGGAGATGCACCTGGACGACCTGCTGGTGGTGGGCGCCGCGGGTGCCTACACCTACGCCGAGTCCACGCGCTTCAACGGGTTCCCGCCGCCGGGGTTCGTGTACGTGGATTGACTATCGCGATGACCCGGGTCGCGGCGGCGTGGTATGCTGGCGGCGGATCCGACAAGGAGAAAGACATGCATCGATTCAACCTCATCGCCCTGGCGACCCTCTCGACCGTCCGGATCGCCGCCGCCCATCCGGGTCACGGGGATCCGGGCCGCGGCTCCGGCCTCGCGCATCACCTCACCGAGCCGGCCCATATCCTCTTCTTGTTCGCGCTCGTGATCGGCCTCGTCGCCCTGAAGCGGCTCGTGTGGGAACGGTGGCGCACCCGGGACTAGGCGGCACGCGCGAAGCCCGGAATTCATGGGGGCTTTCACGAGGTTATATGGCTATCCTGGACGGGTTGCCGGGAACCCGGCCGCGTCCGTATCGCAGGGGCGTTCCCTGCGTCGGCCATCGACTCCAGAACGAAGGGACATAGAAGCGATGATCCCATGTACCCCGGCCCAGCGAGGATGGTTGTCGGCGTTCGCTCTCTGCGCAGCGCTCCTGGCCGCCGGCTGCGGCGCGGACGAGGAGGCCGCCCCCGCCCGGACACA
>JACKQG010007844.1_pt1 | contig 10601 bp, 11 predicted proteins | sample 8237621 | NCBI WGS metagenome assembly JACKQG01 (sample SAMN15677084, study PRJNA649215) | marine metagenome | biome: marine; feature: Black Sea; material: saline water; isolation source: suspended particulate matter (SPM) from the Black Sea western gyre | collected 2013-06-09/2013-06-10 | depth...
GCGGTAGATGACGGTGCCGTTCTCCGCGTTGTAGACCATCTTCTGCTCGGAAAAGACTGAGGATGCCTGACCCGTGTGTGCCAATCTGTGTACCGCTTCGCCGGAAACGGCCTGATTGCTAAGATTCTTGAGTTTTGCTGCGGGTTCAGAACCCGCAGCGCCATATCAATGTGTGATTCTGTGCTCAGAGTAGCCCATGAGGGGTTGCCGAAGCCATTCAGAGTACCCGTGGGCCTCCCACCAAAAACGGATGTTTCGTAGCCTTGATTCTTGGTCGCCCCACCGGTGGCCAAAAATTGTGCGGATGTCGTACGCCAAAAAGGCCTATGAAGGTTGAAGCTTGACGCCTGCCCGACTCTGTCATAGCGTATTAGCGGATACTAATATGCTGGAGAGATCAAGAGAAATCGCACGACTGCTGAAAGTATTGTCTGTCGAGACGCGTGTACAAATCGTACAGCTTCTCAAGGGGCGCGCACTATGCGTCAATGCCTTGGCGGCGAAGCTGAACGTCACGCAGGGCGCTGTCTCGCAGCACTTGCGTATCATGCGGGATGCCGGGCTTGTCATCGATGAGAAGCGCGGTTACTTCGTCCACTATCGACTGAATGAGGAAGCGCTCGCCTCGTGGCGAGAGCAGACAGGCAAGTTGTTGGACCCGAGACACGGGGCCTGCAAAGAAATGAAAGGAGTACCGAAATGTGCTGCAATGAAAAACAGAAAAGCTGCCAGAGGCCGGAGATCCTGACCACGGGGCCCGCGAACTGCACACCGGAGCAGATTCGCAACTGTCACGGTGAGCAGGAGCAACATCCCTGCGTCGAGACAACGGGGTGCGAGCATCCCGAACGCCTCAAGGGACAGCCCGGCGAGTGTTCGCCAGACCAGGTCCGTGAATGCCACGGGGACACGAGCGCACATCCGTGCGATAGACAATAGACCGGACAGGATCGAGTCGGGATTCGGCGAGGGCGCGTTCGTCGTGGTGCGCGGATGGAAAGCGTCGAGATAGATCGGGCTGGCTTTTCGGCGGGGGTTTTGTGCGGGACGCCCGTTGGTACAGATAATGTGGAGACTGTTTCTTGGGACGAACCGATGAAGAACTCATGCTGGCTGTCGCAAGCGGCGATCTGGACGCCTTTGGCGAACTGGTACGCCGGCATCAGCGGTCTGCCTGGAACGTGGCCTGGCGGATGCTCCACGACCCGACCGAGGCGGAAGACGCGGCCCAGGACGCCTTCTTGAAGATCCTCAACGCGGCTCCCCGCTACCGCCCCACGGCTTCCTTTCGGACCTATTTGTACCGGGTCACCAGTCGTCTATGCCTGGACCGTCTCCGAAAGAAACACCCGATCTACACTGATCGGCTTCCGCCTTCGGTTTCCGAATATCCGGGACCTCCTGAGCACATCGGACGCCGGGAGACGGCTGCCAATGTCAGGCGGGCACTTGATACGCTTCCCCCACGTCAGCGCATAGCGCTTGTTCTGCGGCATTTCGAGGAATTGAGCTACAAGGAGATCTCAGAGGTTATGGATACCTCCATTAAATCAGTGGAACGCCTGTTGTCGCGAGGCCGAAAAGAGCTTGAAGGGGTCTTGGATGGAGTCTGGACTGAGACACCCAGAGAGAAATAGAGGGGGTTTCAGCGGAGTGGTCCGTTTATACGTATGAGAGGACGATTATAGATGAACTGTCAAAACATCAGATCATGGTTGAGCCGCTATCTTGACGGCGAAGTGTCCGTTGCGGAGCGAGAGGATATAGAGCGGCATCTTGACGGATGCAATGCTTGCCAAGAGGCACTGGGGCAGTTGCGCTCTGTATCGGCAACACTGGACGTTTTGCCAGCGCCGCCTGACGTGCCGGAAGGATTGGCCGAACGCATCATAGGTCAAGCAACTGAAATCACGCAGGAACCCGCTCCGATTCTGCTCTTCCGCGATCTGCTGACTCCACCGATGCGATTTGCGGCAGCGGCTGTCCTCGTGTTGGGACTTGGTCTCGGAATTGTTTTGAGCCTGGATTTGAACAGAGCACTAGGGTCAGGTCAGAGCCGAACGGTTGCTGATGCGAGCGCTGTATACGGATTGGATGTCCTGTCCGATACGCCCGGAGGGTCTCTCGCCGATGCGTATCTGGGATTGGCCTCGGGTGCAAATGGAGGAGGATAATCATGCGTAAGAAAGCACGTATACTTCTGATGGTATTGTCCGTGGCTCTGAATATCGCTTTTGTGGCCATGTGGGCAGTGCACACGATACCGAACCGCGCAGGCCAAGGGGGAAGAGACCAAGGTGAGGGTCCTGTTTGGTGCCCACTGCACCGTGACCTGGGAATAAGTGAAGCGCAGTGGCGCGAAATCGAGCCGCGTTTGTTGGCATTTCAGGCATCAGTCCAATCTACTTGTGGCGAGGTCAAGCAATATCGTTCAGGGCTGATTGATTTGATTGTAGCGCCGGAAACCGATCGTGATGCCATTCTGGCCAAGCAAGAGCAGATTCTGCAGGGGCAGCGCAAGGTTCAGTCACTTGTTATTGAGCATCTCCTGAAGGAGAAAGAAACTCTGGACGCCAGACAACAAGAAGCGTTTTTCAACATGCTGCGCCGACGTTCCGCCTGCAAGGGGCATGGGCCTATGATGATGGGTTTTGGACGAGATTCGAAGGCCCGCGAAGGAGGACCAGCACCATCAGGCGGCGCCAAGGATTGATTGTGGAAGGGGCGTTGCCTAGCTTTCCGCAGTGGTTGATTACACGTTACCGACTGCTTTCTGTATTGCGCTTTTTGCGATCAGCTTGCGTAACCTTAGGCGTAAGTGGATAGCGTAAGCGCAACCAGCACGCCCTCCTTGCCTCAACCTCGTCACTAGCCTCACGCCATTCAGGTCACGAGCATGCCCTCAGATCTCGGACACCATGAAAAACTTTCATCGGTAACGGGGGTTTCGCGCGGGTGCCTCGTTTGTATGGGTGAAAGGAGAGCTGAAATGGCAAAGAGGCAAGGCAAGGCAATAACCAGGAGGGGTAACAGAAGAGCATTGGCTGCTGTCTCATGTGGGATTGTTGTCCTTATGACTTCTGGCTGCGCAATACATTCTCCATCGCTCACAAGTAGCCGTATTCCCGGCAACCCCTCTTCGGCATACCAATCTCACGCTGAAGAGAATCTAGCCCTGGTAAGAGATCAGAATCCACATGTCGCGGAAGTAAGGGTGTTCCCGGCGCTCACAAACGCTCCCTTGACCCTCGCTGATTGCATTCAAGTCGCTCTCCAACACAATCCCCACACACGCATCTCTTGGGAATCATCCCGTTCGGCCTTGGCTCGTGTAGGCGAGAAGCGTGCGGCTTATCTCCCATCGCTGGCTGTAAGTGCCCAAGCGGCTCACGGGAAGTCACCATCACTTGACAGCGATACTGAAAGAGAGGCGCACGATACATATGCCGCAGAAATTGACGTGAGCTACCTGTTGCTGGATGGAGGTTCAAGACGCGCGCACGTGGAGAGCGCCGAAGCCGCGCTCTTGGCGGCTAACTTCCGTCACAATACGACATTGCAGAATGCGGCTCTCACGGTTGAAGAATCCTACTATGACCTCCTTGGAGCACAGTGGCTTCTAAAAGTCATGCAGGACACGGTCAAGCGGACGCAATACCAGCTCGAATTGGCCCAGGCCCGACACAAGGCGGGTGTGGTGACTCGCGCAGACGTTCTACGAGCGCAAACGCAGCGTGCCGAGGCGGAGCTATTCGAAGTACGGGCCCGCAATGGCGTTAGAATTGCGCGTGGTCGACTGGCAAACAGCATGGGGCTCCCCGTTCATACAGCATTCGATATTCAAGGATCATCAGATGAGATCCAGGGCAAGCAACTGCCCCGCATTGAGCAACTTCTAGATGAGGCAGCCACCAAGAGACCGGAACTCAAGGCAGCTCTTGCCCGCATTCAAGGCAATCGAGCCGAACTGTCCGCGGTTCGATCGGAGTCATGGCCGACACTCAGTGCTACGGGTTCTCTCGGGAAGAGAGACACTGACTTTGTCCCGGAAGAGGACGAGTGGTCTGTGGGAGTATCCGTAAACTACTCCCTTTTTGACGGTCTGGACCGTTCTTACCGCCGCAGGCGTGCGCACGCGGAATTGTCACGCGCAATAGCTGAACACGCAGCTCTTCTTCAGGGCATTGAATTGGAGGTCTGGACGAGTTACTGGAAGCTGGTCGAGACCGGCGAGGCTATAGAGGCCGCAACTGCCCTTGCCACAAGTGCAGGCGAAAGCGCCCGGCTAGCTGAGGGTGAGTACAAGACAGGCGCTATTTCAATCGTTGGCTTGATCGACGCTCAGACTTCTCAATCTGAGGCGGAGCGCCTTCTGGTTCAGTCGCGGCTTGATTGGTACACCGCCAAGGCACAATTCGAGCGTGTGGTAGGCCTGACTCTGGCCCATAGCACTAAACTCAGCGGAGAAAAAGGAGAGGAATAATGTCAAAGAAGAAACGGAAACGGCTTGCCCCGGCCCTTCTCGTGCTTGCCGTTATGGCTGGCCTGGGTGTGTGGTGGTACGTCACTCGTGGAGGGAATTCGAAAAACGATGCTCCGGCCACGACGGTGGCTGGGCGGCGGGATATGTCCTTAACTGTCTTGGCGACGGGCTCGATCAAGCCTCAAGTAGGCGCAGAAGTACGCGTTGGAGCTCGCATCTCAGGCAAAGTCGAACAACTCCACGCAAATATCGGAGACACCGTAAAGAAAGGGCAGGTCATTGCGGAGCTCGAAAAGGCTGATTTGACAGCCGTTGTGAATCAGAGGAAGGCAGAATTCCAACTGGCAGAGAAAGATCTGGCCCGTCAGGAGGAATTGCTTAAACAGGACTTTGCATCCAAGCAAACACGCGACGAGGTCCTCGCAAGGCGTGATGTTTCAAAAGCCGCACTGGAAGCGGCGCGGGTTAAGCTGTCGTATGCCACGATCACAGCCCCTATTGATGGAGTTATTGCGTCAGTATCGACCCAGGAAGGCGAAACCGTCGCGGCTGGCCTCAATGCGCCGACGTTCGTAACCATCATAGATCTGAACCGATTGCAGGTGGATGCCTTTGTGGATGAAGTCGATATCGGCAGGATCGAAACGGGGCAGAGAACTCTCTTCACTGTGGATACCTTCCCCGGTCGAGATTTCGGTGGAGAGATCAATACAATCTATCCAAAAGCCGTGATTCAAGAGAACGTTGTCAACTACGATGTTGTCGTCTCGATTACGAACCGGTACGAGCGCCTCCTTCGCCCTGAGATGACAGCGAACGTAACCATCTTCCTTGAAACACGGCAGGACGTACTGACTCTTCCCGCCCAAGCGATTCAGCGGGAGCATGGCAAGAACCTCGTATACGTGCAAACCCCCGATGGCGTTGAAGGTCGACCGGTAACGGTTGGGCAGCGGGACGGACAATGGGTAGAAGTAATCGATGGCGTGGCTGAGCATGAAACAGTCCTGTTGGAATCACCGAACACAGATCTCAAATCGGAGGACATACTATGATCGAACTCACCAACATCTCAAAGAGCTACGATACCGGAACTCTGACGACCCAGGTGCTAAAAGATATCTCTTTCAGGATCGACGAAGGGGAATACGTGGCAATCATGGGCACGTCTGGCACAGGGAAAAGCACACTCATGAACATTCTCGGACTTCTTGACCGGGCAACTGGCGGCGAATACTTGCTCGATGGAGTGGATGTGACAGAGATGGACGATCAGCAGCTGTCACGCTTACGCAACAAGAAGCTGGGCTTTGTGTTTCAGCAGTTTCATCTTCTGGAGCATACAAGTGCACGAAAGAACGTACTGTTGCCGTTGATCTACGCCGACGAATATCCGGACGAAGCACATAAGAGGGCCGAACAGGCTTTGGTTACAGTTGGTCTTGCGGAACGTGTTGATTTCCGCCCTAGCGAGTTATCCGGCGGCCAACAGCAACGCGTCGCCATAGCCAGGGCCCTGATCAATAATCCGGAACTGATCCTTGCCGATGAACCTACGGGGAATCTGGATAGCCAAAGCGGGAAGGAGGTCCTCGGCGTGTTTCAGCGGTTACATGCTCAAGGCCGTACCATTCTCCTCATCACACACGACCAGGCGGTCGCTGAGCATGCCGGGAGAATAGTTACGCTTGGCGACGGCTCTGTCGTAGATGACCGGCAAACCGAAAGGCGTGAAACGGAGGTGCGATCATGAGAATCATACGTATCGCGGGCGTTGGGATAGAAGCCTTGGCCGAGCAGAAGTTTCGCACATTTCTCATGATGCTGGGGACGCTTATTGGTGTTGCAGCCTTGACCGTGGTCATGGCTATGGGTAAAGGCGCTGAGCGGAAGATCATGAAACGAGTGCAGAATTTTGGTGTCAACGCGATCATGATTCCGGCAGGTGGCGGCAAACGGCCCGGACCAGACATGAGCACCACGACACTGACGCCTCAAGACGCGGAAGCAATCCGTCGAGATGTGTCGGGGTTGCGGATGGTTTCGCCGATGGCATGGAACTTCAGGATGAACCTCAAGCGTGATCAACAGCAATACCAAGCTGTAGTCTGGGGTGTGGAGCCGAGCTGGCATGATGCCTGGCGTTGGTACACTGCTTCCGGCGACGGCATTACTGCAGATGATCTTGCCACACAGTCACGCGTATGCGTGATTGGCCAGACGGTCAAGAAGGAACTGTTCGGTGAAGAAAACCCGATTGGTCAACACATTTACATTGGTCGCGTACGGCTCCAGGTGAAAGGCGTGCTGGCGAAGCGAGGGGCTAGTCCAATGGGTGGTGACTTTGACAATCGAGTTATTTTGCCGCTCACCACCGCCATGCGACGAGTTATGAACGTTGACCACCTTGGCGCCATACGAGTAATCCTCGAAGACACTTCTCAACTTCGTGCTCGTGCCGAGGAAATCAGACAGATACTGCGCGCCAGGCATCACATCGTCCCGCCGAAGGAGGAAGACTTTCGTATCATTACCGGCGAGGCGATCACACGTTTTGCGACGGGCTCATCTCGGACCCTTTCGATACTGCTCACAGTATTGGCGGGTCTCAGCCTCCTTGTTGGAGGCGTTGTACTCATGAATATCCTGCTCATCTCAGTGAAGAGGCGCACAAAGGAGATAGGTTTACGCAGGGCTCTAGGCGCTACCGAGAGTGACGTATTCACACAGTTTCTGGTCGAATCGCTGACCGTGACGCTGTTGGGAATGATCGCGGGTCTTGCCGTTGGATGGGGTGCGTGCACAATTCTTCCAAGATTCACCAAAATGCCTATTGTCATATCATGGGAGCCGGTTGCGATGGCCGCTGTGGCCGCTTTGGTTGTCGGCACCTTTTTTGGTATTCAACCGGCCCGGCAAGCTGCACGACTGAATCCGGTCGAGGCGCTAAGGTGAGGACTTCACGCAACCTTCTGCTCTCATGGGAACTGCTGACTACACATCGTTTGAGGACGATGCTCAGCATGCTAGGTATCGTCGTGGGCGTAGCGGCAGTTGTCCTGACTGTTTCGGCCGGGCGTGGGGCAGAACGCGATATCCTTGAGCGTGTGCGGCAGATGGGGGTGAATCTCATAGTCGTCAACGCTGGTCAAACCCGTATCATTGCAGGACGACAAAGGCAGATGTCTACAGTGACAACACTCGTACCCGAAGATGCGAGAGCCATTTCTGACGGCTGTCCCAACGTCAAGAACGCAGCACCAGCTGCTGAGAAGAAGGTGGCAATCAAGTGGCAGACAGAGACCGCCTCTTCGACTTTGATGGGCGTTGAGCCTGCTGTCTTCTCGATCAGGAACGTGCGTATTGCAGAAGGGCGAACCTTTGATGTGCAAGAGACGCGTGGCCGTCGCCGAGTTGTCGTGCTAGGGCCTACCGTTGCGGAGAATCTGTTTGGACATATGAGCCCTGTCGGACTCCAGGTACGTATTGAACGAGTGCCATTCACAGTGATCGGTGTGACAGCACCGAAAGGTGTTGATGCAGGGGGTGTAGATCAGGACGATCTCGTCTATGTGCCGTTGTCTACGGCAATGCGCCGCTTACTGAATGTCGATTATGTCAACACCATCTTCGTCCAGGCTACAGGTTCGTCGGCGCTCCCTAAGGCTGAGGAGCAGGTTCGAGCGATCCTCAGGTCTCGACACCGGCTCAAAACCAAGCCGGATGACTTCACTATCCAGAATCAGTCTACCTTATTGGAGACAGAAAAGATCGCGGCGGAATCCCTGACTCTGTTAATCGGCAGTGTGGCCGGCATATCGCTGGTCGTTGGGGGCGTAGGAATACTAGCGGTCATGCTCATGTCGGTACGCGAGCGAACACACGAAATTGGCCTCCGCCGTGCTGTGGGCGCGACACAGGGCGACATCCGCACGCAGTTCCTCATAGAATCGGGCCTGCTGAGCGGCGCCGGGGGTCTTATCGGCCTCATCATAGGCGTCACAGGCGCGCTGCTCGTTGCCGAATTGGGCTATTGGAACGTCGTTATTTCCTGGCGGGCCGTTCTGATCGCGATGGGTTTCTCGATCGGGCTGGGCGTGCTGTTTGGCTCTTATCCTGCATGCCGTGCCGCATCGCTGGATCCGATAGCCGCCTTACGCGCCGAAGGTGGGTAGACTGGCCTGACAGTGACAGCACATGAGCTTCGCTGTTTCCTGCCCACGCGTTACTTGGAGAATCACACATTGAGATGGGGATTAGCGCGTGAGAACCCCGTATTGGTGCGGACAATCGCTAGAATGGCTGTGCCTACTTGTGCCAGTTCGTGACCGGGTGCCCCCGTTGAGCCGTTAATCGGAATTGAGCTTCAAATGGTGGGGAATGGCAGACTTGAACTGCCGACCCCATGCATGTCAAGCATGTGCTCTAGCCAACTGAGCTAATCGCCAATAAGAATTTGCTTTCCCGAACTTCCGGCCAACACGTCTGCTGCGTCACGTGACTTGTCCTCCGTAGCTTCAGCGAAGGAGGAAGTCCCCGATTTCCGACTGAACCATACGAGAAACCCGGCCCCAGAGTCAAGAATTCGGCCAGCAGGGCCAATGGTGCTGGCCAGGTCGGGCTACGAGGCTCGGCTGACGGCAGTTCACCCCCACTCGGCGCCAGTTTCAAGCAGACCGGTTACGCCGCGAAGTCGGGGTCGTTCGCGTAGGCCATGACGGGGTCAGTGTCGTAGTCGGGAAACGGGTCGTCGAAACAGAGTTCGACGATCCGTTCGCCGCCGTCGGGCGGTGGGGCGCGGGACAAACAGGCCGGCTCCGCCTGCTCCGGCCAGAGCTTCAGGTGGCGGAGGATCTTCTCGATCACGCTTCGGTCGTCGATCAAGGCGATCAACTTCATTTCAGCGCCGCAGTGCTGACAAATGAGCGGGTCAACTTCCCAGACCTTCTTGATCAGTTCGCGCCACTTCTTCGACGGGATGCGTGGCGGGTGGTACTCGGACACGTCAATCACGTCTACGTCCGCGGTATCCGGGGCACCGGTCTCAGCCTTATGCCTGGCTCGATCTCCCCTTGCCCGATTGCTGTACCACCCATAGTAGCGCACCATTTGAAACCCTTTGTCCGGGATATGCTGGGTAATGGCTGCGATGAACTCCTCAGCGTCGAAGATCTCAAAGTTGCGCTTGGTCTTGGCATGCATCCGCGAGCGGTAGATGACGGTGCCGTTCTCGGCGTTGTAGACCATCTTCTGTTCGGAGAAAGGGTTGCGGATGATGTACTGGGCTACGCGTTCAAGCCCGGCGGCATCGTCACGCCGCAGCGGCTTGCCGTTGTGTACACTGAAGCCGCTGTGCTTCCAGCTCAGGAGCTTGCGGGCCATCTCAGGCGCGAGCAACTCCTCATCGACGAGCATCCGGATGACCCGCACGCGAAAGAGCTGTTCCAGCGGCTGGGTGCTGACCCTGGGCGCGACGTAGAACATGCCGTTGACCGTAAACAGCCCATCGGCCACCAGGGCGTGGATGTGGCTATTGTGCCTCATGTAGTCGCCGAAGGTGTGGATCGTCATGACCATGCCAAGCTGGCCGGCGGGCCGGTTCAGAGTCCGGCGTAGAAATTCAAGCAGGCACTCGTTGGCGATGCGGCAGAGCTTCTTCAAGAGCTGGCGGTTGTTGCGAAAGTAGACCCGCAACATGATCGGGAGGCTGAAGACGTACTGACGGTGCGGGACCGGGAAGGCGATTGTGCCGGTAATGAACTCGCCGAAGAGCAGCACCTTCTTCTCGTGGCATGACGGACAGAACCACCGGCCCTTGCACGAGAATGGCAGGAGCATGGATTTCTTGCAGTTTTCGCAGTAGATGCGCGCGAATCCCTTGGTGAGATCCCCGCAGTCGAGGTACTTGTTGACCACGTCCTCGACCACCGGCTTGAGGAAGCCGTACTTCTTCTCGTATTTCTCCGGGTAGGCCTGGATGAAGTCGTAGAAATGCGCGCAGAGACACTGCCACAGCGGTGACTCTTTGGGCCGGCGCGGACGATAGACTTGCTCCACCATGCCGCCCAGTGTAGAAAAGAGGGTGTGTCATCTAACGGCATACCCCTGAAGAAAGTTT
>JACKQG010007845.1_pt1 | contig 10601 bp, 8 predicted proteins | sample 8237621 | NCBI WGS metagenome assembly JACKQG01 (sample SAMN15677084, study PRJNA649215) | marine metagenome | biome: marine; feature: Black Sea; material: saline water; isolation source: suspended particulate matter (SPM) from the Black Sea western gyre | collected 2013-06-09/2013-06-10 | depth...
CATAGGATGCAAAAGCCGAACATGTCACAAGGAAACCTGTTATGAGACACTCTGATACCATCCTGGATGCTGTCGGTTTTGTTCTATGTGTACTTGCCTTGGGCACAGTCTTGACCTGTCGTCCGCCTGTTGCATTTGTACTAGGGGCAAAGGGATGTCCCAAGATGGACTGTCGCCAGGTGTTCTGGCTGGTTGGGCTTTTTGTGGTCTTGAACCTGTATGATCTGGCTTGCACGTTGTATGCCAGGGCAGGGCGGGGATTGTGGGAAATGAATCCCCTCGTGGCCACTTTTCTGGATGTTCCGACCATGATCGTGTGCTTCAAACTCGGTCTGACCGTTTGTCCTGCCATCCTGCTCATTGTGGCTCGATATTCCAGACTGGCCCAGATGGTTTCATGGTGGGTTGTCGTGCTTTACACAGTGTTGATTATACGCTGGATAGCGTACAATGGTGTATTGAATTGATTGGCGCTTCCCTGTTTCGGTGTTGAGATTCATTGCCCCAGTGAGTAAGAAGATGCTTGGCACAAATTTTTGCCACACATGATTTAACCTATGACAACCTATGAATTGGCAAGATCGGTCCAAACCACGATGTTTTATCCATCTACCACCTCAACCGGGGATATTCTTCTCCTTCTCTAATCGGCGAGATACCATCGGTACCCTTGGCCTTATCATCCACAAAGCCCCAACCTGAACAAAGAAGGCCGCGGCATGCCCTGACTCGTAAAGACTGTCCTCTTCAACCCAAGCAAGATGTTTTGGGTTATAATTATTCAACCTATTTAGAAAAAACTCAAAAATGATGTCCACGATTGGCCAATATCGTTGGTTATTTAGTGATGGATGATTCAGTTCTAAAACGAGACCGTGTCTTGAAAGAGGCGTTGCAGTGCCGGATTGAGCTGGTGGCCTATGCCCGGTCGCTGCTCGGTAACTACACAGCGGCTGAGGATGTTGTACAGGAGGCATTTCTGGTGGTGATGAAGAAATTTGATCAATTCCAGGAGGGAACCTCCATGCTGGCCTGGTGCCGCTCCATTGTGCGGGTGGTTATCTTGCGTATGAACCAGCAGGGGCGGAGGGAGCAGACACTGGCAGATCGCCTGCTGGAGGACGCCATTGTTGGGGCCTTCGATGAGTTTCAAACCGCTCGAAACGATGACACTGAGGCCTGGCAACAGGCTTTTAAACGCTGTCTGGAGCGCGTGCCCCAGCGTGCACACAGCGTGCTGAAGGCCCGCTTCGTGGACGAACTGGGCTACCGGCAAATCGGCAAGCGCTTGGGGATGACGCTCGAAGCCGTGCGCAAGACCCTCTTTCGTTACAAGAAACAGCTACGCTCGTGTGTGGAAACCAGTCTGAGGGGTGCACAATGAGTCGTGAATTCGAATGGCACGAACTGATCGATCGCCACTTACACGGTGAATTGAACGAAGCAGAAAAGGAACGTCTTGCCGAATGGCTTGACAGCGATGTGTCAGCGCGCAAGGCCTTCGTTGAGCAGGTACAGTGGGATACCCAGTTTTCCGAGGTCCTGCGTGAGCGTGAGGGTGCGCTACGCGGCCCCATGGCGCAGCAAATTGCCGACTTGCTATCGGCTGAGCAAACAGCGACAAGGCAAGAGCATAGTTCAGTGAGGTTACTCACCAAAACGCTGTTGGCAGTTGCTGCTGCGGTCGTCATCTTGCTGTGTGTAAATGGCGTCTTTTGGATCCTGAAAGGGGAATCCGAGATTGCCCGCCTTACGAAGCTCGACGGATATGTCCAATGGACCGGTACTGGTGGCCAAGTCGAACGCCTGCTCGAGGAGGGACAGGCATTGACGGGTGGAACCCTGGAGATCATGGCGCCGGATGCTTGGGCCACCTTGACATTTACCGATGGGTCGTCCGTGACCCTCCTTGGGCAGTCTACGCTGACGATTGCGGAGCAAGCGCAGAAGGTCTTGCATCTGTCTCAAGGCCATCTGGCGGCGCAAGTTAAAGCGCAAGCGCCTGGCAAACCCCTCTTGATACGCACCGAGGCTGCAGAACTGGAGGTCCTGGGCACACATTTCAATGTGACGGCCAATGCGCAACAGACCAAACTCGTCGTCAACGAGGGGCGCGTGCGTCTCAAGCAACACGCGGACGTCCAGGAAGTTGAAGTCAGCGCGTCGCAACAGGTCGTGGCGTCGATTGAGGCGGAGCAGGCCTTGGCTGTGACATCGACGAGGACGAGTATAAATGCCTGGATCGCGAATCTTGCCCGAGATGTGGAACACGGGGAGTGGATGTCCGTGTGGCACGCTGCACGGCTGGAGGTGGGAAACGCTGTTCGCAAGGGCGAGATAAGCATGGAGGAGGCCGGAGAGAAATACGAAACCCTTGTCGCCAATGTAAGCGAAGACGAGGGAAGCGTGCATGCAAGACCGAAGAGAGATCGCAACGGAAATGGGGTGTCCTACCTGGTGACGCTATGCGCCTCGCGCGGATTGCCCGGCCCTGTGGCCCTGGCCGAAGGTGGCATATTTCGTATCCAGGGCAAAGTCCAGTCGCCGACCGTAATCACATTTGGCTTCTCAACCCTGGACATGGCAGACGTTTCCGCCCATCGGTATTGGATGCGACAGCCTCTAGATCGTGAGGGTAAATTTGACCTCGAATTACCCTTGACCGGATTCCAATCCCGTACTGCCCGGCCCTGGGGTAAGCAACTCGTGAATTTGGTTTGCCTGACCACTGACCGGCGTGCGGCGCTGGAGATCAGCCGTGTGGAGTTGCTGGCGTCTGAGTAACAATATGGATAATTCCGCTACAAAACGAGATTGCGTCCTGAAAGCTGCCGGAGGAATTCCACGCGGAACTGGATGTGTACTTTGATGCACCGGAAGGAAAGAGGAATGAATAGAACAAAGCAATGTTAACACTTCGACATTCAGCGTTCGTAGTTCGACATTCACAAAAACTGAGACTAACGAATATCGAATATCGATTAATGTAACGAATGATATGGATTAAGACTTTTTGACAGAACGAGCACATGATGGCTCGTGAACGATGAGGACGAAATAATGGACAATCAATTAGACCGACGCAGCTTCCTAAGGAACACGATGGCAGCATCGGCAGGGACTGCCTTCCTTAGCCTGGAAGAGAAAACGTTGTTGGCGCATGGGGAAAACCCTGCTCCACTAAAGAAACCGGAAAAGCAAGGCATGCCGGTAGGAAAAATCGGCAGTATAAGCATGAGTCGTTTGATATGCGGCGGAAACTTGATTGCAGGATCCGCGCATGCTCGTGATTTACTCTATGTGTCGGAGCTGCTGACCTCCTATTTCACGGAAGAGAAAATCATGGAAACTCTAAGACTCTGTGAAGAAAACGGCATTAATACGATCGTCGCAAATTCCATGCCCAAGTCATTCAAAGTGCTCCAACGCTATTGGCGTGAATACGGAGGGCAGATTCAGCTTGTGCTGCAAGTCTTCTGTCACGGCGACAGTATTCAACAGGCGATTGACTGTGGTGCAGTGGGTGCTCATATCGCAGGAACTCAGGGCGACCAACTCTGCCGGGAAAACCGGATGGAGGAAATAGCTAAAGCGGTAGAGAAGATCAAAGACAATGGCTTGATCGCTGGGGTTGCTGGACACGAACTGCGTACGCCCATGGCCGTTGAAAAAGCAGGGATTGACGTGGATTTTTATGTCCAGACGCTTCACACCCACAATTACTGGTCACGAAAACGACCGGACCAGAACAAAGACATCATCGATAGTTGGAGTGAGGACAACTACTTCTGTCGAGATCCACAAGCGACGGTTGACTACATGGCAAAAATAAGAAAACCGTGGATAGCATATAAGGTGATGGCGGCAGGGGCCATTCATCCCATAGAGGCATTCGATTATGCGTTCAAGAACGGCGCCGATTTTATCCTGGCGGGCATGTTCGATTTCCAGGTCGTTGAAGACGCCATCATTGCGAGGCAGGCGATTAAGCGTAATCAAGTCAGACAAAGGACATGGCTAGCCTGAGACGGTGGCAAAGAACATGGCCAACAAAGACAGATACCTGGAAGGGAGGTTCCAAATGCCTATCGTGAAGAACTCAGATCTTGTGGACCCCAGGCGATTGACTTGGTCACCGTTGCTGTTGGCTGCGGTGGTGCTTCCGTTGGGGCTGGTGCATGCCGAAGCCAAACGGCCTGATCGCTCCTGGAAGAGACTCCCTGACATGGAAGTGCCGCGATGGGAAGCCGGATCAGTCGTGTTCGAGAGCAAACTCTATATCTTTGGTGGTTACAGGATGCCTACGAAGGCATGCAAGCAGGTGGATGTCTTTGATCCGAAGAGCAATAGCTGGACAAAGCTCAGGGATCTGCCCAGCGCTATCACACATATGAATACGGTTCTGGAGGGGCGCAGGGTATGGTTCGCCGGAGGATTCAAGGACGGGTACAAAGGTTATGCCATCCCAGAGGTGTGGCGATACGATATCGACGAAAACGCCTATGTAGCAGGCCCCTCGCTCCCACAGCCGCGGGCCAGTGGAGGCCTCGCGATCGTCGACCGCAAACTCCATTTCATAGGCGGATTGCAGGAGGATCGCGATACCTGCAGTACGAAGCACTGGGTGCTTAACCTGGAGGCGCTGGAAAAAGGTGATGCCCAATGGGAAGAAGCCAAACCCATGTCCAAAGGACGGTGTCACTTTGGAACCGCAACCCTTGACGGTAAAATCTATCTTATAGGCGGCATGTATCATCACGACAGCCAACAGATAGATCTCCCTCTGGTTGATATCTATGACCCTGAAACCGATTCCTGGAGCAGGGGTGAAGACTTGCCAATAGGGCATACCCACGCCGAGGCGAGCACCTTTGTATATGACCACCGGATCTATTTTCTCGGTGGCATGGGACAGGTAGCAGAAAAGAGATGGATCGACAACAAGATCACCGTCTTGACTTCGCAAGGAACATGGCGGCATGTGGGAGACCTGCCGCGGCCGTTGTCGGCCGCTGCTGCCGGTATCCTCAATGGCAAACTTTATCTCGCGGGAGGTTCCCCGAATGGTGCCACACCCCAAGCGGGTATGTGGGTGCGCCGTGCACCTTGATCGGCTATTACTGTCGTGACACCAGAGAGATCGCTCAAATATAGAAAGGAAAAACCAAATGCCGACAATCACATCCCAAAAACCGAACCGAGCAGCGCAGCTCACATTGCGACCTTTTACCCTTCTCTGCACGCTTGTTCTTCTGACCTTTGGCGTGGCTCACGCCCAGGAGGTGTCACCTGAGGGCGAAGACCCTGGCCGTGTCAGTAAGCGTCCCGCCAAGGGCGAAGGCCAACAGGGCGCGGTCGCAAGAATCCTGGCCGGAGTCGACGAGGGCAAGATATCCAAAGAAAGGGCCGCCGAGATGGTTAAGGCCTTGAACAAGAACATCAATCAGGAAGATCATGCCAATTTGAAAAAGATGCTGGAGGAGTACTGGAAAGCCGATCCATCCATTCGCGGATTGCTCTCCACCAGGATCGAGGGGTACCTGCAGCACTTGCAGATGGGACGATCTCCTGCCCGCGAGGCCGCTAGTCAGGGCCGTGGTGAACGCCGCGGGCGCGGCGAACGCCCGGTCTCGCCCGCAGTGATTGCTCGACTGCACCGGGAAGTCGGCAGCTATGACTCTACCTCGCGGATCGACATGGAAGCGGTGGGCCAGGACGGTGGCGTCATCAACCTCCGCGGAACGGCTGATGCGCAGGTGATCCTGAACGGACAGTTCCTCTTGAACCGCAGTCTCCTGGGCGGTAACGAGAGCGTGACGATCATCGGTGCTGACCCCGGCGACGCTGAGTACTTCAGCCTGTCCATGGATGGCAACCGCACAACCTTCGGATACACCATCGGGGGCATGGAGCGCGGCGAGGCTCGGGTGATGAAGGACCCGTTCAGCGACAGGACCGTCCGCACGACCTTCGACAACGCAGGCGGCTCGACGACGTCGGTGCTCGTCGGCCCGCAGCAGGCCGAGTTCATGACGGTTACCCACACGCGCGCTCGACGTCAGCCGACCGACGTGCTCGAGACGATTCTCTCATCGCCTGTCAAGCCGGCCGGGGTGAAGCGGTCCGGCAACAGCCCGGACCCCGGCGCGAACTTCTCGCCGGAGCACTTCGTGCTCCAGGGGTTCGCCGGCGACTTCGAGGCGGAAGGCAAAGAAGGCAAGGTACGCTCGCGCATGATATGCCAGGGACGCTTCCTCGTGAGTGAGGGGGCGGCGGAAGACAACGATACGGTCACCTTCACCGGATTCGACAGTGCCCGCAGAGTATTTCAACACGTCATCATGGATCCAGAAATGCCCGGCTTCCGCTACCTCGAGGGAACTCGCCAGGAGGATGGAGCGATTGTGTTTGCCGCACGCGACGGGCGAGATGATCTGACGTTGACGCTCTCGCGCCATGACGACGGCGGTTACACGCTTGACGATGGCAAGCGGTCGATGCGTTTCCGTTCGAACGTCGACAAGGCATCGCGCGGTGTCGCTGGCGAAGGTGCTGGTCAGCGTCGTGGTGATACGACAAAGTCCCCGCAACGTCCCAAGCAAGGAGGTGGTGAAAAAGGCGCCGTGGCGCGCATCCTGGCCGGAGTGGATGAAGGTAAAATATCCAAAGAAAAAGCGACTGCAATGGTTAAGGCCCTGAACAAGAATGTCGATCAAGAAGACCCTACTTTGAAGTTTCTGCTAAATCAGTACTGGAAAGCCGATCCTTCCGTTCGTGGAGCGCTCTCCACCAGGATCGAGGGATATCTGCAGCACAAAGCCGCTCGTCAGAACCGTGAAAACAAAGATGCCGATCAGATTCAGAACCGTGATAATGGATCAACTGCCGAGCAAGCCAAGGCCGCTGCCCAGTACAATGTAGAACCAGCAAATAAAGGCCTCCTGAAAATCGTGACGGATGTTGCGAAAGGAAAGACATCCATAGAAAAAGCCGCCGATGCGATCGCAACCATGTACAAGGAGTTTGGCGTCAAGAAAGACGATTCCACTGTCAAAAAGCAACTGGAGATGGCTACGGAATTCAATGAATCCGAAAGGATGCACAAGTGGTTCACCCTGTGCATCGAGGTTTATATTAAAAAGACTTTCATTGAACCCGCTAACCAAGAAAGTGAAGCGCAAGAAAAGGAGAAATAAGCGTGAAGGAAGCAGATAAACAAACTCAGCCCATATCGGCGGATGACGAACAGGCAGTAGCGCGTCTCGGCGACGCGCGTGACAAGATTACCACGGAAATCAGTAAGGCAATAGTGGGAATGGAATCCGTGATCGATGAGATGATGATCACGATCTTTGCCCGCGGGCACGCCCTGTTGGTCGGCGTTCCAGGACTTGCCAAGACGCTCCTGGTCAGTTCACTGGCGCAGACATTGTCGCTCGATTTCAAACGAATCCAGTTCACCCCCGACCTGATGCCTTCAGACATCACGGGCACCGAATTGCTGCAAGACGATCCGGTCAGCAAGCAGCGTGTCTTCAAGTTCACGCGCGGCCCGATCTTTGCGCACTTGATTCTTGCAGACGAGATCAACCGCACACCGCCAAAGACACAAGCTGCGCTTTTGGAAGCCATGCAGGAACGCAAGGTCTCCGCCGGAGGCGAGGATTTCGAACTCCAAGAGCCGTTCTTTATATTGGCCACTCAGAATCCCATCGAGCAGGAAGGCACTTACCCGCTGCCCGAAGCGCAATTGGACAGATTTCTGTTCAACATCCTGGTTGACTATCCGAGTTGGGATGAAGAAATCGATATAGTCGAGCGGATCAGCGCTGTGCCCGAAACGAATTTGACACAGATGCTGTCACGCGAAGAAATCCTTGATTTACAGCGGCTCGTGCGGCGTATTCCAGTCGCGCGGCACATGGTTGAATACGCGACACGCATTGCCCGTGCAACCCGTCCTGACGATTCCGATGCGCCCGAATTCATCAAAGAGTGGTTATCCTGGGGAGCAGGACCTCGCGCAAGTTTGTATCTGGTGGTCGCCGCCAAGGCGCGCGCGGCGTTGCAAGGCCGGTTCTTTGTTTCGCTGGAAGATATTCAAGCCGTTGCCAAACCGATACTGCGCCATCGTATTATTCCCAATTTCGCGGCCCAATCCGAAGGCCTGACGCCGGATGGTATCGTAGACAAACTTCTCGAATCGATTGATCCACAGGAGCGGCACGCCCATGCAGCGACGGCCTAATAACCATAAATACCTTGATCCACATGTGCTTCAACAAATCGGTCCGTTGGAATTGGTGGCGCGGCAAGTTGTTGAGGGGCTGCGTGTGGGCGCCCATTCCAGCCCGTTGCGCGGCTTTTCGACCGAGTTTGCTCATCATCGTCCCTATGCCGCAGGTGATTCCGTACGACATGTCGATTGGCGCGTCTACGGCAGAACCGAACGCTACTACGTTAAACTGTTCGATGCTGAGACGAATTTTGATGTTTATCTACTGCTGGACGCCAGCTCGTCGATGCGCTACGGTTCCGGCAAGGTCACCAAACTGGACTATGCCAAGATGATGGCGGCGAGCCTGGCCTACCTGACCATCCGGCAGCGCGACTCGGTAGGTTTGGGCGTTTTTGACAGCACGTTGCGGTCGTTTGTTCCGCCCTCCAGTACTCAAGGCGTCATCAATACGATCAGTCGAAAATTGGATAATGCGCAGCCCGAACCGCGAACCGATGTTGCTGCGATCCTGCATGAGTTTGCACAGCGCTTACAACGACGCAGTTTCATCATGATTTTTTCCGACTTGTTCGTTCCGGAAGACGAGGTGATCAAAGGTCTTGATCACTTGTCGTTTGGCCATCACAACGTCAGCATCTTCCACACAATGGATCCGCAAGAATTGGACCTGTCATTCACGGGCACCTGCCGCTTTGTCGGTTTGGAAGGCGAACCGGAAATCACGACACAGCCCAAACGGATTGTTCAGGCGTATAAGCGCGAAGTGGATGCATTCACCCGTAAACTTCGCCGTGCCTGTGAACATCAACATGCGGACTACACACTTGTGGATACCAGTCAGCCATTAGAAATGGTGCTCACTGAATACTTGTTACGGCGCAAACAACTCTCCGGAGCAGGTTCAAAGGGTGTGCGCTGAGTCTATTACCAGAACATTGGATCACTAAACATGGAATTACCATTTCTCAATCCTTGGATGTTATTCGCACTGCCAGCCGCAGGGATACCGATTCTCATTCACCTGCTGAACCGGCATCGCGTCCAGACCATTGAGTGGGGCGCCATGTATCTGCTGCGCAAGGTGATCATCATTCGCGCACGGCAGCTACGTCTGGAAGACATCCTGCTGATGATGCTACGGTGCTTAATCATCCTCTTATTCCTGTTTGCGTTGGCGCGTCCGACAACGAAAATGTTGTCCATCCTTCGCAAGCCGGACACCGGTGTGTTAATCGCCCTGGATAGTTCGATGAGCATGTCTCATCGCCCTGGTGTGGCGTCGCGCTTTGACAAGGGCATCGAGCGCGTTCGGGAAATCCTGCGCACAGTCGAACCGGGACGTCCGGTCACACTTGTCACGCTTGCATCTCAAATACAGGTAATCTTGCGAACTACAGCGTTCGAACCGGGGCAGGCCGAATCGTTGCTCGAACAACTGATTCCAACTCATGAGCCGTTGAATCTCGAATCCGGCTTGCGAGAACTGAATCGGCTCGCCAACGAACTCAAATCACCGCAACGGGAGGTGCATCTGGTCACCGATGGGCAATCCACGACATTTTCTCAACTGTCCGATGAGGCGCAGTTGGCTCTTCAACAACTTGCCAGTTCCTCGGACGTGTTCATCTCAACGCTTCCGGACATCGGCCAGGACAATGTTGCCGTGACGCAGTTTGATCTCTCGTCAGGAGTGCTGCGCACTGGGGCTATCGCTCAGTTTCGCGCCACCGTGGTTAACCATAGCCCCATCGCTCAGGATGCGGGCGAGTTGTCGCTGTTAATGCAGGATCGTGTCGTCGACCGACGCTTTGTCGGTAGCCTTGCGCCGGGTAAATCAATAGATATCCATCTATACGCGCCATTGGAGCGCGCCGGTATTGTGCGTGTGATTGCTCAGCTCAGTGACGACGATCTTGCATTGGATGGCAGACGTCATGCGGTAATCAATGTCCGCAGCGTCTTGAGAGTGCTTTGTGTCGATGGTGATATGACTTCCCAAAGCGATGGGCGTGGGGCAGCCTATGTCGCTACCGCGCTGGCGCCATCGTCGATTGAACGATCGGAAGTTCGTCCTTTAGTCGATATCATTCCATGGACTACATTACCGACGGTTTCACTTTCAGATTATCAGGTTGTCGCACTGGTTAATGTGCCCGAAATACCTATAGGCGACGTCATGACCTTGCACCGGTACGTCGAAGAAGGTGGAGGGCTGATCCTCTTTGCTGGATCGAATGTCAAACCGCAAGCATACAACAACCAGTTTCTGGCGGCTGGCCGTTCACTACTGCCGGGTGAGATTTTACCAATGAATGATCTTGCTCACAGCGCTTCTGGAGGGGAACCATTGGATTTGGCATTA
>JACKQG010007846.1_pt1 | contig 10601 bp, 9 predicted proteins | sample 8237621 | NCBI WGS metagenome assembly JACKQG01 (sample SAMN15677084, study PRJNA649215) | marine metagenome | biome: marine; feature: Black Sea; material: saline water; isolation source: suspended particulate matter (SPM) from the Black Sea western gyre | collected 2013-06-09/2013-06-10 | depth...
AGGAGTTCACCATGTCTCTCGTAAGTCTTAACAATGTAACCAAATATTATGACCCAGTTCTCATTTTAGATGACATCTCGTGGCAGATTTCCGATGGAGATAGAATTGGATTAATAGGAGCTAATGGAACAGGCAAGACAACGTTGTTGGAAATTATTGCTGGCGTGCAGAAGGATTTTATGGGCAAAGTGTCGAAGGCGCGCTGGGTTCGGATTGGGTATCTCAGTCAAGAACCAGATCTGGATGAGGATTGTCATCTGCGCGATGAGATGTTGAAAATTTTTAAAAAACAGCATGATTTGGAATCTCAGATGGAGAAAGTAGCTGAACAGATGGGACAGCCTGATGCCGATACTGATGCGTTGCTGGAAAAATATGCTCGTATACAAGAACAACATGAAGCCGCAGGAGGGTATAGTTATGAACATCGGATAAATATGGTTCTGGGTGGATTGGGACTTGATTCATCATATTACGATATGCCCATCGAAGTATTCAGCGGGGGAGAAAAGAGCCGAACAGCTTTAGCCAAGTTGTTGCTGGAAGAACCGGACTTGTTGTTACTGGACGAAGCGACAAACCATCTGGATATAGATGCCATTCAGTGGTTGGAATCTTTCTTGAATAGTGAATACAAGGGCGCAGTCGTAGTTGTCTCCCACGATAGATATTTTCTGGACAAAGTTGCGAATAAAATAGCGGAGTTGAAAGACCATCGTCTAACAGTGTATCGCGGGAATTACAGCACTTATCTCGAAACCAAAAGAATAGAAACATTAACACAAGAACGGAAATACAAGCAGCAGCAAAAATTGATTGAACACAACGAAGACTTCATCAGACGATATATGGCTGGCCAACGCAGCAGAGAGGCGAAAGGACGTCAGAAACTTTTAGACCGCGTGGAGCGCATTGAAAAACCGAGAGAAGAGAAAACGATGTCAAAACTTCGATTTACGCCCGATGTCCGCGGAGGCAATGATATTTTGCGTTTGCAACATGTAAATAAAAGTTATGGCAACAAAAAGGTTTTTGGAAACTTAACCTTTGATATTTACCGAAAAGATATCGTGGGCATCATTGGTCCCAATGGCGCAGGCAAGACCACGCTGTTTCGGATGATTCTAAGTGAAGAGCAGCCAACTTCGGGTGAATTTTGGGTTGGCCATAATCTGAGTTTTGGATATTATGACCAAGAGCATAGCAGCTTAAATTTAAACAACACTCTGATTAATGAAATTTCTGAAATGAGGCCTGATTGGATTCCAGAAGAAGTTCGTAACTTTTTGGGGCGGTTTCTGTTCAGCGGTGATGACGTTTTCAAGCTGGTATCAGAATTGTCAGGAGGCGAACGAAGTCGCATAATGCTCGCTAAATTACTATTACAAAACGCAAATGTGCTGTTGTTGGATGAACCGACGAATCATCTGGATATTTTTTCGCGGGAGGTGTTAGAGGAAGCGTTGCAGGAATATCCCGCGACAATTTTCGTCATTTCTCACGACAGGTACTTTCTGGATAAACTCGCCAACAAAGTGCTTCTCTTTGAAAACGGCACAGCCCACTTGCATGAGGGAAACTATACACAATATGAAGAGGAAAAGCTCGTCAAGAAGGAAGAGGAGTTAAAGCGGAAGGAGGAGGAGAAAAAAGTGGAACAAATACAAGATACCCCTCCGCAGAAGCCTAAGAAGCGCAAAAAACAATCGCAACGGGCGTATTATGTATGAAGCGTGAATGGTACCATCTTGCCAGGGTTTTCGATGGCAGCAAATTATTACACTGTTAAATTTGTTTTGAGCAATGTAACACGATCTGTTAGATCGCGTCAATAGATTACAAACTAACAGTTTGCGCTACATTTCTGCAACCAATCACAATCGGACTCAAGAATTCAATGCTATTTAGCATTTTGCCGATTACGCACGATACCAGTACCTCGCATAAAAACACAGAAAACTCCTTATGAATGAGAATAAAAAGGAGGGAAAATGAAATGTCACATACTATCCGCGTAGCCGCGGTTCAGGCGAAACGGCGTACAATTTCTTACAAAGTCGCCACTGCCAATGAAGCTTTAGAGCAGGTGCGAGATAATCTTGGCGAACTGGCGATGCTGGTAAAGCGTGCTGCGGAAATGGGATGCAACATTGTTGCGTTTCCAGAGGACATACTTGGGACGCTGGAATGGGAAGCAGGACATTGGGATGAAGTTGCTGACCTGCTTGGGCCAGCAGAGCAAGAGATGCTCGCACAATTTGGCGCCGTTGCAGCTAAACATAGCATGGCCATCATCTGTTGTAACGACTGCATTTGTGATAACCGAGTTTATAATACTGCTATCCTGATTGGTCAAAATGGCAAAGAGATTGGTCGCTATCATAAAGTAAACCTGCCACTCGCGGAGCAGGCACGAGCGCGTGGTACCCACTTTCCAGTCTTTGAAGTTCCTGATATTGGCACCATCGGTATGTGCATTTGCTATGATATGGTGTTTCCCGAAACTACGCGCGCACTAGCACTCGCCGGAGCCGACATCGTGTTTCATCTCACACTGGGTGGGGCGTCTATGGCTGGAGGAGATGCCAGTTTAGCCGCCTTTAAAACTCGTGCTGCGGATAATTTCATTTACCTCGTGGTTGCCTTCCGAGGCGGAGGGAGCATGATTATCAGTCCCAAAGGTGAGATTCTCGCGGATGGAGAGGAAAAACCGGATGCCATCGTCAATGCTGACATCAATCCAACTAGCGGTCGAGATGCAGGGGACGCTCTCGGCGGGATTACCTCTGATTTTCGCGCCCGACTTTTCCGCGAACGTGTTCCATCCGCTTATGGTATCCTGACGGAAGAACAACCGCCTATTCTCGAAAAGGTCAAGGACGTTCCCGTACCTTCCGCCGATGAAGCTGCGGCATTGTGTGCCGAGGGTTTGACTACAGGAGCTGATGCCTTCTACGAAGCAGAACACTGGCTCGCAAAAGGCAAGGTTGAAGCAGCAAAGCGGCGATTTGAGTCGCTTTCAGAGCATTTTGGCACCCTCTGGATTGGTCGTGCCGCACGAGAACGGCTCAAGAAAATCTCTAAGTAAAAAAATAATTAGATTTTGTTCAACCTATCTAACCTAATTGATTTGAGCACATTTTATGATTGCTGCGGCACTGCGCCAGGGTCAAAATTCTCTGGAATTCCTTCTTCCCAACAGATATTTGCCACCGGCTTAATGATATTCATAACCTCCTCAAGTAGTTTTCGCTTCAAAGGAACTTCAAGCATATCAAGGTTTCGAGCTACATTGTGTGTCTTGCTCATGCCGACCAGTGTCGTACTCACGTATTCATGAGCCAGTGCAAACTGCATGGCGAGTTCTGAAATATTTACACCTCTCCTTAGGCAATACACAGTTGCTTTCCGCGCCGCGCCAAGCACTTTCTTCGGAGCCGGATGCCATGCCGGCGCACCTTTCTCCGACAAGACCCTCATGTGCAAAGGCGAGGCATTAATCAAACCGATGCCTTTCTCTCTGGCTAAGGGAGTTAAGACTTCATCCATGGAGGTATCCATTAGATTATAGCGGCAGTAGGTAAGAATCGTATCCACTTCAGCTTTCTCGGCAACATCCTTCAACAGATACAACGGATACCCAGTAATTCCGACAAATCTTACCTTGCCCTCTTTTTTCAACTGATACATTGCCGGCAAAGTTTCGTTGATAATCTGTTCACGGTGCGTAAATTCAATGTCATGTGCTTGGTATATGTCGATATAGTCAGTTCTCAACAGCCTCAGACTTTCCTCCAACGAACTGCGAACCCGTTCGGCAGAGAAGCCGAACTTTTCGCCACCGGTCACTTTGTAACGGCCCATCTTAGTAGCGAGAATAATTTCATTTCGCCGCCCCCTTAAGGTACATAGAAACTGACCAAGCCTGGCTTCAGCTAACGTTCCACCATAGTAGGGGGCCACATCAAAATAGTTAATCTCGTTGTCGATGGCATAGTGTACGGCACGCTCTCCTTCTGCTGGCTTGATAGTACCATATTCTTCGCCAAGAGAAGACGCCCCGAAGCTAATTTCTGAAATTTTTACTCCTGTTTTACCTAATTCTCTGTAACGCATATTCACCATCTATCCTTTCACCATAATTTCCTCTCCATGCCAAGCTCTTCCCAGAGTCTGGTTGACCCCTCGATGTCAGTAAACATCAATGTCACCGTGCCGGTTGGCATCTGATTGCTCATGGCTTTCTCCCTCCTTTATTTCTCATCAAATCACGTATTCCTCCAAAGCTTCAGGCTTAATCGCTGTGCTAGCGCCGGGAGTATCTGAAATGATGATGTCTCCATCCTCGAACTGAACTGGCTCCTGGAAAATTTCGCGAATCCAGGGAATCCATTCCACCAGCCAGCAATGGGGAGTAGCTGCTGCTAAGTGCTGGTCGATTTGCATCATCGTCCATCCAGCGGGCACCACCCTTTTCCCTGCTGCCCTGGCTAAGGAGGCGACTTCCAGCCAGCGCGAAATTCCGCTTAGCTTCATGTTCGAAGGCTGGATAATGTCTATCGCGCTCGCATCAATCATATCTCGGAACATCAATGGGTCAGAGATATTCTCTCCATGCAGCAAAGGCGTGTCAATTGCTGCACCCAATGTTGCATATCCACGCACATCAAAGGGATAGAGGGGTTCCTCAAGCCAGATAATGTTGAAATCCACTAGGGCAGGAGCACACTTCAGAGCTGTCTGCAAATCCCACAGATTGTTGACGTCGGTGGCGATTTGCACTTCCGAGCCGACAGCTTGATGCACCGCTTCCAACCGGCGCAAATCTTCACGGAAGTCTTCAGAACCAATCTTTACTTTGACAGTCCGAAAGCCGTTGTCAATTGACCGTTTGACGTTGTCAATTAGTTCATCCAGGGAGTAGCCGAGCCACCCGCAATTTGTGTCGTAGCAAGGTACTCGTCGGCGACAACTGCCGCTTAGCATCATCCAGAGCGGCAAATTGGCTGACTTTGCCATGACATCCCACGCCGCCACTTCAGGAGCGCTGACGCCCTGCACTGCCGGACCGTTCAAACCGGTGTGATGTCGCAATAGATAAATCTCACTCCACCACTGTTTGTGCATCCTCACATCCTGACCGATAAGTTCCGGTAGGATAGCTTCGTCAACGAAAACTTTTAATGCCACCATAGCGGCGCCAAAACCGCACTGATACCCCCAACCTTCCAGTTCCGAATCGGTAACTAATCTCACTGCGAGCACGTACCAGGATTCAAGTGTACTTTGTGAATCCACTTTCAGAGCATGCACCGGCACACGCAAAAGGAAACTTTGAGTTTTAGTAATTCTTAGCGGTTCAACTCTGCTGAAAATCTCACTACAATTGTTTTCTTTCATAGTGTTGAGTTGCCTCCATATCAATAATGCTACTATGTAGAAATTCCCCATGAGAGAATTTTCGTAGCTGAAGTCCCAAGACTTCAGGGGTTCAACGACTTTGAACGACCCGAATTTTGGCAAATTCGGCTACATGAACCTCACGACTTTTTCGCGTGGGGAATTTCTGGCTACTATGAGAATTTATTGAAAGCCGAAGGTCATAAGAGATTGACCCAAAGGAAATTTGGCCATTCGTTAAAATGGTAATTTCCAATTTTCCTACGTTTCCAAATTACCCATTTACCAGGTTACCCCTTCACCTCTAATCTGCCATATCCATCAAATCCAGCCAGCGGAAGAATACATCCTCCACAGTATGGTAGAGCTTGCCACTTTTATTGTCTCCGAATCTCCTGGCAACATTCACAGGTGCGGGCAAGGCGCCAACATCATAGAATCCACCGAACTGATAATTCGATTTGAGTTTTCGTATACGCTCCACCAAACTCACTGAAGAGTCAGTCCCCAGAACTCCGAGCTTTCGATGGTATAATCCGACGTTTCCATAGTAGATGGAGAGTCCCGGCACAACCGTGACGAATATCCAGTCAGGCACCTGAGACTCCAGAAAAGCAACGCTTGGGTAGTGTTCAGGATGTAATAGAACATCGTGCAGAACATTTCGTTCAGCGTATTTATCCACGTTTTCCCAGTATTTGGCATCGTTGTTTTCGCCGCAGAAACTTGATAGGTATTCACGGAAAGGCTCGACATCATCAAGAGTAGGACGATGCATCTCAAATCGCCGCATCCTGGGGGTTGGTTCGTAAGTAGGAACTGCAGCTCGCTTCTGCCCGTATCCGTTGCGGCGCACGATTTCCATTGTCTCTTCAAAATGCTGAAGTAGTTCTTTTGTAACCATTAGGTTGAGAGCAGTTTCAAATCCGTATGCTTGTGCTCTATGAACCGCCAACGAATGAAACTCAAATGCTCTGGGATGATTCGTTGCTTGGTTTTGAATATGCTCAGGACCGTGAAGTGTGAACTCAAGCTCATTAGTCCCTATCGTTCGCAGAGTCTCAAGCACCTCCTCCCAATCTGAGCGAGTTGCAATGGGAATGCCGATGGTCGGAAAGGTGGGCATCTCAAAATAATCTCCGAATCTTTCCCTCGTTATCGTCAGTATCTCACAAATTTTGGGATGAAGAAGAGGTTCATAATCCAGATATAAGTCGATTCTCCCAAAACCATCTTTCCGCAATCCATCGAGTATAGGCTCCAAGGCATCCAAACAACGGCGATATTCTTCAAGCGGCATTATCGGACCTGGTCCACCGTTGACATAACAGTGCCAGCAACGAGTTGCGCATCCGGAAATTCTTATGTCTATGGTGATTTGCATTTTGTATCTATAGCCGCTGATTTCCAGATAGCGCTGATTGGAGAAGTCTTTGAAATCAGCGCGGTCTGAGAATCAGCGGCTATACCAGTTTTAGTGACTGCCTAAGGTTGCAGTAACTTTAACATCATTAATATCATGGGAAGTGTCCAAATTTTCCAGGATAATTTTGATAAACATGACCTTGGCGTCTAACTCTAATGTCCTACTTACTTTTTGTCCCGGTCTAAGATGAACATCAAAGGCGTATAAATCCTCAGTGTCATAGTTGATTCCATCACAGCTTGCTCTGACGTGAACGGTCATTCTTTCATTCGCATTAGCGTGATAATTGCATTCAACAGTAAGAGCAAGGTCTGAAATGCGCGCAAGACTGATTGGCGGACAAGCAGTAAGCTCACTGGATGTTCCAGCAGCGAGTGAATCAATCGAAAGCACGGGCATAGCTAAACGAAATGGGGTCTCAGTCGCGAGTATCTGGACGCCTAAGTCCTCTCCGCCTCTGGAAATGTAACGCAAAGTGTGATAAACATAATAGAAAGGCGGTTCCCAAATCGCATAGACTTCGGCAAAAGCAGAAGCATCGGCATTATTTTCCCTCGGAGCAACCGGGTTGCCGCTATGTTTAATGAAGTTGTATCCATCGAGGCTATATGCGTAGCCTATACTTTCCAGTTTTTGCCACTTTGTCCCGCCATAGAAGATGTGATACAATCCATCGTGATACATAACTCCCGCTTCTGAGAAGCCGCCATCATCCCAAGCTCCCCACTCACCTGCGGGAAGGATAGGATTCCCTTCGTATTTCTCCCAGGGACCTTCAGCTTTTTCTGCTATCGCTAAGGTAAATGGCCCCTGGTCAGGGCTGGAGTCACTTATAGGATATTCATTGTACATACGGTATTCGCCGTCTACCTTCACTACGCTTCCCAAGTAACCAAAATCTTCAAGCACCGGATTGCCTTCATACTTATCCCACGGTCCAAGCGGGCTTGAGGCATAAGCCAATCCGACGTGCGCATTTCCCGAATACCATAAGTAATACTTGTCACCTTCCTCCTTGAGTATTGATGCGCACGCTACCCAGCCGTCTTCCCAACTTCCCTCTGGGCCCAAGTCTATAATCGGATTTCCCTCATATTTCGTCCACGGTCCAAGGGGATGAGGCGCAGTAGCTACCCCAACTCTATAGCCTGTGCGCGGCCATTTTTCTTCATCCCTTGGCGTGCCATGATAATATAGATAATAAGTATCCCCGTCCTTGAAGGCATAACATGTTTCGATAACACCACCATCCCATTCGCTGTAATCCCCTGTGACAAGAATGGGATTTGGACCGGGGATTTGTATAAATCTCATTTCTCTTTCAAATTGAAGCTCATTCAACTCTTTTTGACGCATCTTATTTTCCTCCTCCTATACTTTGGGTAACTTCACTGTCCGCCTCGGCATATCGCTTAATTACTGCTTCATGATGAATATAGAATCTCTAAATTTATTTTAGCACAAAGCAGCCTTCTATGCAAAAAAAAACTCGGAATTTGACATCGGAATAATAATCTGCTAAAATTTACTTTGGACAAAATTTCATAGAGGTAAAATAGAAATGGCTGAACAGCATGAATTATTCTCCGCCCATGAAATTAGTAATGAGGAAGTTTTAAATCACTGGAAAAAAGCCGCCAGGGAATTCGCGAATTGCTTTGCAAAAGGTGAGGAGTTTTATCACAAGCACATTATCAACCCATCTGTGCTTGATTTGCTGGGTGTGTCCCATTTTAGTCCAGCTTCACTTTGAATGCGAATTGGGCTAAAATGGGTAATTAAGATAAGGAACGTTAGTGGGATGATTGATTGAAGGAAAGCTTAATCTTATCATTTGGCATATAGGAAAGGAATAGGTACTTTACAAAACTTTGCACTTAAAAGGCTTGAATTGAGACTTTTCAAACAATCATCGCCACTTGTGGTTTCATAGATGTATTCAGTTAGTTTGTCTTTCAGGTACTGTAATTTTTGAAGCACATCGCCGCTTTCAAGGCAACTGCGGTGATATTGCTCTAACCAGTTCAAAAACAGCATTTGATATTCCATAAGCTGTTTATCTTGCATTGTTATCACCTCTCAATTTATTTTTCCAACTCTTTTGCAAGGTTTTTGCCATATTTTCTGCAAAAGTGGTATTACTTCTCGTTAAACCCCATCAGTGAAATTTTATTCACACAAAAAAGGAAAAATTTGCTAATGAAACAAGCACAAAATAGAATCTCTGGCGTCACCTGGCGTTCGTTGGCTATCGCTATGATTTTAATGCCATTGAACTGTTATTGGGTGATGCAGATAGAATTGGTGTGGTATTCGGGACATCCCACCTGCGCGTCGATTTTTTACAATGCTGTCTTCAGCATTGTAGTGCTAATTTTCTTGAACCTGTTTTTAAGAAAATTTTGTCAAAAATCTTTAGGTCAGGGTGAGTTGCTGACAATCTACGTCATGTTGAACCTGGCTTCTGCCATCGCTTCGCACGATATGCTACAGATTTTGATTCCAACCTTGCCAGCGGTATTTTTCTTTGCCACGCCTGAAAACGAGTGGAGGGAACAACTTTGGAGGTTTATCCCCAAATGGCTTGTCGTAGAAGATAAAAATGTCGCAAGAGGATTTTATGAAGGAGGCTCAAGCTTCAATATAATTGAGAATATCAGTGGTTGGCTAGTCCCAATAATTACTTGGTCAGCTTTTATCTTGGCGCTCATTTTTGTCATGATTTGCATTAATGTCGTCGTCAGAAAGCAGTGGGCTGAAGATGAAAAATTGAGCTATCCTATTGTCCAACTACCATTTATGTTGACCCAGAATGGAGGTGCATCGGATTTCTTCAAAAATCGGATGATGTGGATAGGTTTCGCCATAGCTGCTGCCATTGATGTTTTAAACGGCATTTCTTTCTTCTATCCTAAAATTCCGACTATACCGGTTAAACTTCATAATCTCAGCCAATTTTTTACCGAACGCCCATGGAATGCAGTAAGCTGGACGAGAATCTCTTTTTATCCTTTCATCATAGGACTTACCTTTTTCATGCCACTGGATTTAAGTTTTTCCTGTTGGTTTTTCTTTTTATTCCGGCAAGGAGAGTTAATTTTGGGTAGCATTCTGGGTATGAAAAGCCTGCCTTCCTTTCCTTACCTTGATGCACAAGCAACCGGCGCGTGGATTGGTTTAACCATGATTGTCTTGTGGATAAGCCGGCGACATCTTATCAAATTCTTTTTAAAAGTCTTTGGAAGATCGAACTTCGATGATTCAAATGAACCGATGCGATATAGGTGGACTTTCGTTGGAATAATTGGGGGGATGATTTTCATCACGCTATTTTGCTACAAAGCTGGTATGTCCATTGGGATAATTTTAGCTTTCTTCGCTATATACTTTGGTACATCTCTCGCTATCTCTAGAATGAGGGCAGAGTTAGGACCTCCCTCACATGAACATCTGATACATGCTGACAGAGCTTTGATAGACATTTTAGGAACGCGCAGGATTGGGCCAGGCAATTTGACGATGTTTTCATTTTTCCAGTTTATCACCTTGCGCCCCAGAAGTCATCCTATGCCGCTTCAACTGGAAGGTTTCAAACTTGCAGAGAAGTCTAACATGGACAGCCGAAGGCTAATATTTGCCATGCTTCTTGCGACTTTGGTTGGCGCACTGGCGGGATTTTGGTCACTGTTGCACATGTCTTATGGAAGAGTCAGCACAGTATCATGGGGATACTGGAATTTCGTTCGCTTGCAATCGTTGCTGAATTATCCCAAAG
>JACKQG010007847.1_pt1 | contig 10600 bp, 10 predicted proteins | sample 8237621 | NCBI WGS metagenome assembly JACKQG01 (sample SAMN15677084, study PRJNA649215) | marine metagenome | biome: marine; feature: Black Sea; material: saline water; isolation source: suspended particulate matter (SPM) from the Black Sea western gyre | collected 2013-06-09/2013-06-10 | depth...
AAATTCCTTTGATTTTAGACTCCTCTAATTTTGCCAGAGTAATCTTTTTTAACTCATTTATTGCTAGGCCATAGGCTTTTTTATCAGACTCCTTAACTTTTTTGAATTCCGAAAAGAAATAACTTATATGGCCTTTCTTTCCTAAAAACTTCAGTCTGAACTTTTCGATTTCCTTAGGATCTTTGGATTTAAAAAAAGAGACTTCTTTAATTTTTTTTTCAATTTCAGATATCATCAATAAAAATTATAATTCAAAAATAAGGTTTTAACTATTGTATTAATTGTTTTTTTATAAAATAATTAATTATAGCTTCCTTCATTAAAAGAGTCTGTTCTCCCGATTTTAAATTTGGAAGCTGGATTAAATTTTTATAATGTGGCCATCCCTCCTTATCAATATACTCCAATTGGTAATAGCCAAATGGTTCTAAGAGTCTACATATCGCAATGTGCATAAGATCTATTTTTTGATCTTTTTTAAACCTAACTTCTGTCTTTCCTAATTCTTGAATTCCTATTAAATATATTATCCCCTCTATTTCTAAGGGATGACCATCATTAAATTTTTTGCTTAAAAAGACAACTATCTTATCCCATTTTCTTTTCAAAATTTTTTGATCAACCATTATAAAACTGATTTCCTAAGAAAACAATATACTTATATTTGTAAAAAAAAGTTGAATTACTTAGATATTTTTATTGCTTGTACACTAGTTTTTGGATTTACTCGTGGGTATTTAAAAGGTTTAGTAATGGAACTTTCTTCAATATTTGCTCTATTATTAGGGGTTTATTGCTCTATTAAGTTTTCTGATTTTACTTTTACTTTTGTTTCTAATAAATTTCCTCAAATAATTGAAAATGTAAATGAAAATTATTTAAAAATCGCCTCATTTGCTTTTACTTTTTTTCTAATAATAGTGCTTATTTCAATTGTTGGAAAAGCTCTAACCAAAATCCTTAAAATGGTGTTTCTAGGATTTCTCAATAAGATGCTAGGTGGGGTTTTTGGTGTGATTAAATTTGCCTTGATACTTTCTATTTGCTTCATTTTTTTTGAAAATATAAACTCTACCCTTTTTTTGGTCAATGATTCTTTTGCTGATTCTTCTTTTTTTTATGATCAGATTATCGACCTAGGAAATCGATTATTAGGTGTTTTTAATTCTAATAAAGCTTCAATCAATTTTTTTAATTGATTGCAGTTCTATCCATCCTTTGTTTCCGTCAGCAATTTCTACTAAAGCCCAATCGTTCAATTCCTCTTTTATGACAACTTTTGTGCCTTCATGTAAATTAAAAAGAATTTCGCTTCTATAATTTGGCTCTGTTCTAAAATCAATTTTATTTTCAAAGATTATAGCTTCAAAATAAAATTTTTGTTTTTCAAATTTATTAAGCCCAACAAAAATAGAAATCAAGGAAAACAAAAATAATATAGAAAAAGCTGTAAAATAATTCTTTTTTGAAACACTTTTAGAATTAAAAAAATACAGCATAAATGTTATTAAAAAAAGATATAATAATGTAATTCCTAAAGCTAGCCACTGGTTTACATTTAAGGTTTCTGAAATAGAATTTAGGAATTCTGAAACTTGATTTGTAGGTAATTTTTCTATCTTATCAATCAACATGTTTTGAGAAAAAGCTAAATTATTTAATACATCCTTATTTTTTAGATTTAATTTTAAAGCTTTTTCAAAATAATATATACTATTTGCAATATCATTAAGTTTATAATAAGCGTTTCCTAAATTGAAATATAAATTTTCAGAATGTTCGCCGTTTTTAATTATTTCTTTAAACTCAATAATTGCTTCATTATAATTCCCATTATTATATAAGTCTACTCCTTTATTGAAATGTTCTTCATTTTCATATTGTGAAAAAAGCAACCCTGAAGAAATTAAATAAATTAATAAAAGAATTTTTTTCATCTTTATATTTGTTTGTCTATTTCTGCTATTACCTTTACAGCATTTTCATAATCATTATTTATGCCAACATTTGATGCTGGGGTATATCTAGCGTATTCACAGTTTTTAATTAATATTATAAATAAATCAACAGATTCATTTTGAATGTTTTTATTTAATAATAAACTTTTAATTTTTTCTTTACTATAATCAGAAGTTTCAATTGAAAGTTTCGATTTTAAAAAATTATGCAATGCTTTTTCTAAAGCCACATAAAAAACATCTTTCTTTTGTAAACTTATTTTTGCTTCAGATAAATATTTTTTTGCCAATTTATTAGCTCTTCTAGATTTATAACCTTTTATATCCAAGTCAGAGCTTTTTTTAGACTTAAAAAAACTAATAACTACTAATATCATTATCAAAGGAAGAATAATGAGCAAATAAAACAGCGTGGAGTAAATAAAATTATAAGGTTCTAATGAAATTAAATTTGGTTTAGTTTTAATAAACTTAAATTGACTTTTCGCTAAAGAAATATTGTTTGTAGTATTATTTGACAAAACTTGTTTTGAATTATCTGAAAAAGAAAGTGAAGGCCCTTCTAAAACGTTTATAATTATTTCATTTGAAAAGACAGATTTATATGCCCTAGTCTTTGGATCAAAAAATACAAATTTAACTGGAGATATAGGATACTTCCCCTTAAATTGCGGGACCAAAGTATAAGTGTCTAAAATATTCCCATACATTCCCTTGATATTTGTTTTAACATTTTCCTTATACTCTGGGTCATATTTTTCGATAGAACTAGGGGTTACCAAACTAGGAATTGAGAATAATTTTAAATTTCCTGAGCCACTAACTTTTAACGTTGCTTGTACAGATTCTGAAGCGTTTAATTCTTTTTTAGTAGTACTAAGTTCAATTTTAAATTCTCCAACCGCTCCATTAAAATTTTCAGGCGCATTTTCTGGCAAATTCAAAACATTAATCTTTCTTTTCCCTGCTGTAACAGTCTTAGGGACTTGGGTATAAATCCTGTTACCAAAAAAATCTCTTTTATTTGTTGGAACATCAACAGAAACATCTAATGTAAGCGGCAGAATATTTAAAATTCCTGATTTTTGTGGATATAAAACAATTTTTTTCCATATAACATAGTTGTAGCTTTCTCCTTTATAACTTCCTCTTTCAATTTGAAGTCTAGGAATTTTTATATTATGAGACCAAAAATTATTGTACTCTGGACTGTCAATTTCTCCTACATTAGTAATATTGATTTGTGGGCTAAAATATAGTTTATATATTACTGAAAAACCTTGATTTAAATATGGTTTATTATTTGAAACTTCTGCTACAAGATGCAAATTTTCATTCACCACATAAGAGGCATCATTTGGATCTTTTTTTATACTTACTGACTCCGAGACTTTAACTTTAACTGGAATTGTTTTATAAATCTTATTCTCAATCTCAATTGTTGCCTGGCCAATCGATAAAGATCCTGTCTTTAATGGTGATAAATAATATGAATAAATTTTGGAAAATGTTCTTTTGCCATTTACCCACATATTACTAACAGACTGATTGGGGCCTCCAACAACTCTAAATCCTTCAAAATTAGGAGCAATAAAGTTATCTCCATCTTGATTCATTTTAAAATCAACTCTTAGATTTTCATTAATCCCTAAAGTTTTTTTACTAATCTCTGCTATAAAGCTAATCCCTTCATCTTGAGAAAAAACATTTACGCAATAAGTAAATAGTATTATAAAAGCAATCTTAATTCTCATTATTTTAATTTACCAATCCTTTTTGTTTTTTACTGGTATCCCTTTTACTTTATTCTTATTAACCTTTTCTTGAACCTTTTTCTCTTCATTATTCATTGCTTTTAAAAGGTTCTTTAATTGTTCAGGAGAAATTTTATTTCGCTGTGGCTTATTTTGCTTTTTGTCATCCTTCTTATCGTCCTTCTTGTCATCCTTCTTGTCATCCTTCTTATCGTCCTTCTTGTCATCCTTCTTGTCATCCTTCTTGTCGTCCTTCTTGTCGTCCTTCTTGTCGTCCTTCTTGTCATCCTTCTTGTCATCCTTCTTGTCGTCCTTCTTGTCATCCTTCTTGTCATCCTTCTTCTCTTTATTTTTTTGGTCATTTTTAAGCAATTCCTTAGCCAATACATAATTATATCTTGTTTCATCGTCAGAAGGATTATTGAATAAAGCTTTTTTAAAACTAGTAACTGCATTTTGATAATCCTTATTTTGCATATAAACATCCCCTAAATTATGATAAGATTTATGTAAATCTTCTTTGTTTTTTGCTTTTAAAATTGAAGATTTATATTCATTAACTGCTTCCATGTTAAGTCCACTTTTATAAAATGAATTAGCCATATTATAAGAAGCTATATTATTTAATGAGTCTTTCGAAATTGCTTCTCTATAAAAAACCTCGGCCTCAATTAAGTTTTTGTTCATGAACTCTACATTTCCGTCAAGAGTTAAATTATTTGATGTTTTATCAAAATCTTTTTCTTGACATAAAACATTTGCTGAAATCAGTAAAAAAAGGAGGATCCTAAACATCTTTTTCATTAAATAAATTTAATTTTTCTACCCAAAATGTTTTCTTTTCAAAAACAAACAATTCCAAACATAAAAAAAATAGAGCAAACCCTAAAAACCATTGAAACTGATCTTTATAAGCTACAAATTGTTTTGATTCAAATTCCTTTTTATCCATTTCTTTTAGTTTCTCAATAATTTCATCTACAACTTCCTCAGTATTTCCTCCGCTTATATAAAGGCCATTAGCTGAAAGTGCTATATCCTGAAGAAGTTGAGGCACAAGTTTTGTTATTACAACATCGCCTTCAGAATTTTTTTTGTATGATTCTATAACCCCATTAGATTTTATAGGAATTGGAGCGCCTTTAATAGTCCCTAATCCTATCGTAAAAATACTTATTCCCATGTCTTGAACAATGCTAGGGATATCCTGATTCTCAAATTCATGATCCTCTCCATCCGAAAGAATACAAAGCACCCTATTTGTTTGATTTTCATCATCATAATAATCTTTAGCTAATTTGACAGCCTCTATTATAGATGTTCCTTGAGATGAAAGCATATCTGAATTCAAACTTTGTAAAAACATCCTTGCAGTTGAATAATCAGTAGTTATAGGTAAAATTGGCAAAGCAGATGCTGCATAAGCAATTATACCTACTCTATCTGAATTTAACTCATTAATTGTTTGCGAAACTAATCTTTTAGCTTTTTCAAGTCTATTTGGAGCTATATCCTCAGCTAACATACTTTTAGAAACGTCTATAGCAAAAACTATGTCTACCCCTTCTCTTTTAACTGTTTTAAGTTGAGTTCCAATTTTAGGATTAATTAGTGCAATTGAAAGAAATGTAAAAACAAGAAGTAATAAAACCAATTTCAATTTAGGTTTAAACTGAGAAGTTTGGGGGCTTAGATCTTTAAATAAATGGGTTGAAATATGTTTTTTTTGAATTGTCTTTTTCCAGCTTTTTAATGAAATAAAGCCTATAATTAATACTGGGATTACCAATAATAAATAAAAATATATAGATTCTTCTAGCTGATACATTTAAATAAAACTTTTAAAAACAGTTGATCTAAGTAACCACTCTAAAAAAACAAGGGAAAAAGATATTAAAGCAAAGAGCCTATACATTTCTTGAGCATTCGAATATTTAAATTCTTCCACTTCTGTTTTTTCAAGCTTATTAATTTCTTGATATATATCCTTTAATTTTTCATTGTCCGTTGCCCTAAAATAAAGTCCTCCAGTTTGTTTTGCGATTGATTCTAATAACTTTTCATCAATTTCAACTTTAGTTAATCCAAACCTAAAAGTTCCATTTGGATTAATTGCAATTGGTGCTAATGCATTTCCATTACTGCCTAAGCCTATTGTATAGGTTTTGATTCCAAAAGATAAAGCAAGATCAGCAGCTGTATTGGGATCTATAAAACCTGCATTATTAACTCCATCAGTTAGCAATATAATTACTTTGCTTTTAGCCTTACTATCTTTTAACCTGTTTACAGCTGTGGCTAAGCCCATCCCAATTGCTGTCCCGTCTTCAATAATTCCATCAAAATTTATTTCATCTAAAGATTTAATAATTACTGCTTTATCAGAAGTAACGGGAGTTTTTGTATAACTTTCTCCAGCATATACTACTATCCCTATCCTGTCGCTAACTCTGTCATTTATAAATTCTTTCGCTACAGACTTTAAGGCATCCAATCTATTTGGTTTTAAATCTTGGGCTAACATACTTGACGAAACATCAACGGCAATAACAATATCTATTCCTTTACTTGTTTTTGTTTGAGTTGAAACATCTATAATTTGAGGCCTTGAAATTGCAACTATTAACATTATAATAGCTATATATCTTAAGACATCTAAAATTGGTAAAATTTTAATTTTTATACTTTTATAATTAAACCCTTTAATAGATGACATCTTAAATGATGAAGATTTTAACTTATTGAAATTATATCCCCAAAAGAAGAAAAATGGCAACAAAATTAAAAGCCATAAAAATTCAGGATTATTAAATGTCAAATTGTTAAACATATTATTCAATTTTAAATATTATTGACTTTTCTACTTTTTCTGCTATTTGTCTGGCATATGAATCATCCCTGTTAAAAATCATTAAAACTATTTGCTTGCCATTATTTTCCTGAAACTTTAAACTAATATATTCCTTTCTCGTTTGGCTACCATTTTGATCTAAATAATCAAATGAACCAAAAATTTTGAATGCAGGTTGTCCTTGATCTATAAAAATATCTTGTTGTTTCGTCAAAATATTTGTTGCTCCTTTACCCTTTAATTCTAGAATCAATTCATCAATTATCAATTGGATATCCTGTTGATTAGTTTTTTCATTATCTGAGATAATCTTAATAGAAATAAAAAACATCTCTTCAATCGAACTCCATTGAAAAATTTGATTTATTCCTTCTGATTTAATTCTTTTTAAAACATTCGGTGTTGAAATAATAATTGGATGTGCACCGTAAGTGCTTTCCACCCATGTCTCATTTAAAATTGATTTAGTTGGCGTTCCGATTATTGTATCCGAAACATTTTTCCATCCAAAAAAAGAAACAGAAACAATAAAAGTTATTATGATGGAGAATAAAAGTCCTAAAACAACTTTTTTTACAACTTTTTTTCTCTTTTCTTTTTTTATCATTTCAAAATATTTCTTGCTTTTTAATAACTCTTCCTCTGTTGGCTCAGGTATTGCATCCTTGGTATCTAAGAGAACTTTTTCCAAAATCTTTTTATCTAGTGACGCCATTTCAACTCCTGGATTTGATTTAGCAAACTTTACTAAATCTGCTGTTTTTAATACACTTTTAAATTTTTCTATAGTTTCCTGATTTATTGAAAGTTTCCCTGAATCTTTCAATAACTCTAACTTGTTAATTAATTCATCCGTTGTGCTTTCTAGGGCATCTAAACTAACGTCCTCTTCCAAATAATTCTTTACAATTTCTGTCAGCTTAGAATAATATTCTTTGTAGTCTAGCTGTTCTTTAAGATCCTTTGACTCTAACAGCTTTAATGCTATAATTGCTTTTTCTATTGGAATGGGTAATTTTTCTTCTTCTTTATTGGAATTTAATATTTTTTGATAAATTTTATATACCAAATACAAAAGAATAAATATCCCTATTAATGCTAAAAATATTTTCCACCATCCATCATTATTTTTTTTAACTTCTATAATGTTCTTAATATCAAAAAACTTTTTGCTTACTGTATCTACTTTAACATTTAAAACCTCAATTAAAATTGAGTCTGAATAATGCAGTCTATTATCAATTGATATTTTTGGATATTTTAGTATAAAAGAACCTGGCTCAAAGCTTGTGATTGAAAAATTTTTCACAAACTTTACTGTTTCTTCTTTTATAGTATCTGTTTCAAATTCTTCAATTATTTCAAAGGGGAGTAAAAACTTTTTTTCTCCCCATTGAATATCTACAATTGTATCTGTATTTATTTCAATTTTATAATTAATCTGTTCACCAACTTTAATAGTAGTTGTATCAACTTCTAAAATTATTACTGGTTTTTGTTGTGAAAAAATTTGAAAACTTACACAAAGAAAAACAACAACAATTGATCTAAGCTTATCCACGAGTTTTAAAATAATTAAGTAATTTTTTTACATAGCTTTGATCAGTCCTACAACTTAATGTTCCTGCTCCATTTTTTGTAAATAATTGATTAAATCTATTATAATTATTACTGTTAAAAGACTCATATTTTTCCCTAAGAGTAGAGGATGAAGTATCGATTAATTTTATTTCTTCTGTCTCCTGATCATACATTGGAACAATGCCCATATTAGGAATTCTTTCTTCCATTTTGTCATAAATTCTTATCCCTGTAACATCATGCTTATTCGCTGCTATTTTTAACGTCTTCTCATAATTATCAGATATAAAATCTGATAAAATAAAAGCAATTGACTTCTTTTTAATCACACTTATCAAAAACTCCAAGGCCTCTGAAATATTTGTTTTTTTACTAGAAGGTTTAAATTCAATTAGCTCTCTAATAATTCTTAAAACATGTGTTTTGCCTTTATTTGGAGGAATATATAACTCAATATTATCTGAAAAAAGAATTAATCCTACTTTGTCATTATTCTGAAGAGCAGAAAAAGCTAAGGTTGCTGAAATTTCTGTTACGATATTTTTCTTTAAAGTATTTTCTGTTCCAAATAATTCCGATCCGCTTATATCAACGAGTAATATTAGAGTTAATTCTCTTTCTTCTTCAAAAACTTTTACAAAGGGCTCATTATACCTTGCCGTCACATTCCAATCAATAGCCCGAACATCATCTCCAAATTGATAATTTCTAACTTCACTAAAAATCATGCCTCTACCTTTAAAGGCGCTATGATACTCTCCTCCAAAAATATTATTGCTTAACCTTCTTGTTTTTATTTCAATTTTCCTTACTTTTTTTAAAAGTTCTTTTGTTTCCACTAATAAAATTTAAATTATTATTACTATGAAAATTGAGGATGTAAATCAGCCATTATGGGACTTCAACCTGATTGACAATTTTATTTATAATATCCTCAGAAGTTACATTTTCTGCTTCAGCCTCATACGTTAGTCCTATTCTGTGTCTTAAAACATCATGTATAACAGCCCTAACATCCTCAGGAATTACATAGCCTCTTCTTTTAATAAAGGCATAACATCTAGATGCATTTGCCAAATTTATACTTCCTCTTGGTGAAGCTCCAAAGTTTATAAATGATTTTAGCTCATTTAGTCCATATTTTTCAGGATATCTTGTAGCAAAAATTAAATCAAGAATATATTTTTCAATTTTTTCATCCATGTATACTGTTCTTACTGATTCCTGAGCTTTAATAATTTGTTTAATAGTTACAACTGGTTTTATGTCCCCAAAACTATTGTTGATATTTGCTCTTACAATTTGTTGTTCATCATTAATATTTGGATAATCTATAACAGTTTTTAACATAAACCGATCTACTTGAGCTTCTGGAAGAGGATAAGTTCCTTCTTGTTCAATAGGATTTTGTGTAGCCATAACTAAAAAAGGAGGATCTAATTTAAACGTTGTGTCTCCGATAGTAACCTGTTTTTCCTGCATGGCTTCCAATAAAGCAGATTGCACTTTTGCCGGAGCTCTATTAATCTCATCCGCTAAAATAAAGTTTGCAAAAACAGGGCCTTTTTTTATAGAAAAATCATTTTCTTTCATATTGTAAATCATGGTCCCAACAACATCTGCAGGAAGAAGATCAGGTGTAAATTGTATTCTACTAAAACTGCCTTTTACTGCTTTACTTAATGAATTAATTGCAAGGGTTTTTGCTAACCCGGGGACTCCCTCTAACAAAATATGTCCTTGACCCAAAAGGCCAATTAGAAGTCTTTCAACCATATGTTTTTGCCCAACTATAACTTTATTAATTTCTAGAATTAATAAGTCAATAAAAGCACTTTCTTTTTTAATTTTTTCGTTAATTTCTTTAATATCAACTTTATTCTTGTTTTCCATCATATAAAATTACTCATTAAACTAAGGGGGTGCAATTTGAATAAAAAAAATCATTCAAATTGTTAACAATTGGTTAAAAATTTAAGAAGATAAAAATCAAAGAATTTATATTTTGCCCATTTTATCGAATATCTCTTCAGGGACTAGACCTTTAATAGATTTATTTTTCCTTATTAAATCTCTTATTAAAGTTGATGAAATATCCATTGTTGGAGCATCATATAATTTAACCCTTTTATGATTTATCAGATTATTCATTCCCTTTTTTAAGTTTTTTCTTGGATAAACACAAATTTGATGTTTTAAAATTTTATCAAAATCCTTCCATAAATGCAAACTGTTTAAATTATCCTCTCCCAAAATCACAAAAAACTTTGTGTCAAGATTCTCTTTTACAATAAACTTAAGTGTATCAGCTGTATAGTTTGGTTTAGACAGTTCAAACTCTACTCTAGAACAAATTATTTGTTTTTGATTACGGCAAAAACTTTTTACCATTTCTAGCCTTTTTAATTCATCTGAAATATTTTCTATGTTTTTAAAAGGATTTAAAGGGGTTACAT
>JACKQG010007848.1_pt1 | contig 10600 bp, 14 predicted proteins | sample 8237621 | NCBI WGS metagenome assembly JACKQG01 (sample SAMN15677084, study PRJNA649215) | marine metagenome | biome: marine; feature: Black Sea; material: saline water; isolation source: suspended particulate matter (SPM) from the Black Sea western gyre | collected 2013-06-09/2013-06-10 | depth...
TACTACTACTACTACTACTACTACTACTAGTACTAGTACTAGTACTAGTACTAGCACTAGTACTAGTACTAGTAGTAATTTTACAAAAAATGCAATCCATATTCTAATTAATTAGGAATAAAGTATAAACTAAATCATTAAGGGTTAACAATTTCTGCATATGCAAGATCTTTGCCATATTTTACAGTAACAATGTCACCTGCTTCCTTATCACAGTTCTCAATTGTTTTAGGAATATTATCTGAAGTGTCCACAGTGCACATAGTGCCATACCATGTAGTCCAATTTCCCATGATTTCAACTTCTTCATAAACATCTTCTCGAATTAAATTCCAAAATGGGAATATCAAAGTAGCTATGATTATGAAAGCTGCGATAAATATGCAGAGGAACATAAGCCCATATTTTTTTCCATCACTCATCTCTTCCATAATCATCTACCAATTTTTTTACAGTAAATAAACTACCACAACCCGCCTTCGCCCGGACTACCACCAGACTCATCCATTTTCTTTTCTGGAACATTACCATGTGCCTTTTTTTTATGTCGTTCTAATCGTTCAGTAGTTGGTAATACTAAGTCACAAACATCACATTTTGTTTCATTCTTAGCTTTTTTGCCAAACAATCCCATATTTTGCGTAATCATGAAACATATTATAAAGGATATTAATTTTCTTGGACGGTATGGAAATCAAAAACATTACTGTATTAGGTTCCGGAATAATGGGTCATGGAATAGCCCAAGTTTCTGCAATGGCCGGTTATAATGTAGTGCTCAGAGATATTGAGCAACCATTCTTAGATAAAGCAATGGAAAAAATAAAGTGGAGTTTAGATAAGCTTGTCTCAAAAGAAAAAATTTCTGAAAATGAACGAGATGAAATATTTTCAAGAATAAAACCAATAGTTGATTTGAAGGATGCTGTTCATGATTGTGATTTAGTAATAGAAGCAGTTCCAGAGATAATGGAACTCAAAAAAAAGGTATATGCAGAACTGGATAAAGTATCTAGTGATCAGGTTGTTTTTGCATCAAACACCAGTACACTGCCCATAACAGAAATTGCAAATACGATCTCTAGACCGAAAAAATTTATTGGAATACACTTTTTCAATCCTCCTCAACTAATGAAGTTAGTTGAAGTAATACCTGGACAAGAAACTTCAGATGATATTACTAATCTCACAATTAATTTTGTAAAATCTGTTAACAAGATACCTGTAACCTGTAGAAAAGACGTTCCGGGGTTTATTGTGAATAGGCTTTTCATACCGCTTGTGCATGAAGCCTGCTATGTGATGGAAAGGCAAAAAATTCAACAGACGGAAATTGACTCTGCGGTAAAATTCAGGCTTGGATTCCCAATGGGTATCTTTGAATTGGCTGATTTTACAGGATTAGATGTAATTCATAAGGCAACTGTAGAGATGCATGTTAGAGATAAAAAAGTAATTTCACCACATCCTACAATTGAACAACTCTTCAATGAAAAAAAATTGGGACAAAAAAGCGGTGAAGGTTTTTACAAATATTCTGATGATAAATATGAAAGAATACCACTTTCAGAAGAATTAGCAAAAAAATGTGATCCTATACAAATCATTGCAAACATTCTGAATAATGCGGCATGGCTTGTCACAAATAATGCTAGTGATATTGACGAGATTGAAAAGGCTGCAAGTCTAGGGCTTGGTTTAAAAAAACCGTTGTTTGAAACGGCAAAAGAAATAGGCATACAAAAAATTGTAGAAGAGTTAAAAAAATTATCTAATAAACATGGTGTGTTTTATGAGCCTGATCCTCTTTTATTATCTATGTGTTAATCTGTTCTAAAATGTATTTTATTGCTTGCTGAGGAGTTTCTACACCAACAATCTTTACATTTTTTCTATGATCTAAATATTCGTCAGCGTATTTTGATGCAGTTCCACCAGAGTTTTTTAGCGTAACAATAGGTTTTTTGTACATATATGCAGCACAGATTTCTGATAATGTTCCAGATCCGCCACCAATAACTATCACACCATCCGCAGAAAGTGCGTTTAAAAAATCACGACTCAAACCCATACCAGAAGGTATTACTATATCACAGAATTCGTTTGCATGAGATGAATCATCTTGAGGAATTATTCCAACAGTTGTACCACCAGATTCTCGTGCACCATGACATGCTGCACGCATCACACCACCAAGCCCACCAGTTATTAAAACAGAATTAGATTTTGCCACTTCTGTACCAACATCATACGCAATCTTTTCTAATTCTGGAGTACAGCCATTATCATTATTGCCAATAACTAAGATCTGACGGTTTTTCATAATGTAAATTCTCCATTGCCTATCAAATACTTTTTGAAATATTCAAAGAGTAAAGGATATTAATTAAAAAAAATACGTTTGACTATGACAAAAAGAACGATGCCGATTTGTTGCGATACAGAGCAATACAAATTGATCGAAAAATATGCTAAAAAACGTGGTATGATTAATGCTAGTCAAGCAGTAGAAAAAATCCTAGAGGAAATCAAATAAACAAATTTTTTAAAATCACTTTTTTATGATTAAAATTTGTTGCAAAGGATATTATATTTTTAAAAATTAGAATCGTAATGGGCATATTTAGCCGCAAACCAGCGTATTGTACTGTTTGTAACAAACAAGTTATTCATAAAAATAAGGCAAAAAGAGAATGGGATGTAAAATCTCCACTATGTAGTGATTGCTGGCAAGACAAAATGCAAGAATTCTATGATGCCTCTATAATAAAAAAATGTATCAATTGTGGGGTAAAACGTAAGGTGACCGATTTATGGGAACCACGATTACAGTGGGATATGATTGGCTTACTTTGCAAAAAATGTTTTGATGAAAAAGAGTTGGATTTTAACAAGGAAAAAAATTTCTGTGGTATTTGTGGTACTAAACTTGGTTTTATTAGATATAATCCAAAAAACAATTGGAAAATCAAGGGACAGTTATGTAAAAACTGCTGGGATGCTCAGAAATCACAAATAGATAGAAAATGAAATTCTTTAAAAAATTTGAATGTGAAGTATGTAAGAAAAAATTTTCACGGCACGAACAACTGATGAACCATCAGGAAATAGAACATTTCAAAAACTCACCGTACGATTGTAAAGAATGCAATGAAAATTTTCATAGTATGTCAGAAATGCGTGACCACCTGAAGAAAAACCACTCATACAAAATTGACAGATAGTTCTATATCGCTTTTACAGTTTTGACAATCGGTGGTCTGACTTTGGTAAAAACTCGGAATCCGCAAATACATTTTATTTCTGGGAGTCTATTTAATTCAGAATTACTTACTTTTGTATTACACCTTAAACAAGAGTAAATAACATCAAATTTTTCATCTTCTATAACATCATCTGTCGTGCTATCGTCATTCAGTTCGTTGCTAGATTCATCAACCATAACATTACACTTTAAATCTGTAATAAAAAGTCTGGCTACGTAAGAGATAATTCGATATAAACATTATCAGGAATTTTTAATCTCATGAGTTGACGCATTGCTTTATCATCTGCACTAATATCAATAATTCTTCTATGCATTTTCATTTCCCATTTTTCATAAGTTTCCGTGCCACTACCACATGGAGATTTTCTAGTAACAACATTTAGACGCTTTACAGGAAGTGGAATAGGACCTTTAATTTTAATACCTGCCTTCTTGCCTATGTTCATAATTTCAGTGCAAACATTACCTAGCCTTGATAGACTTATGCTTGTCAATTTAACGCGAGCAGGCTGAGTCATATCACAGACTCATGCTGTATGTTTTTTAGTAATTTCTTTAACAACACCAGCTGCAATTGTAGAGCCCATATCTCGTAACGCAAATCGTCCCATTTCTGGAAACTCTTCAAACGTTTCAATACATGTTGGTCGAACTGGTGTAATTCTAACAATTGCAGAATCACCAACCTTAAGGAATTTTGGATCTTTTTCATCTACTGCTCCAGTTGCAGGATTAATTTTAGCTTCAAATGCAGTTATTGTTGCAGCTACCTGAGCAGTGTGACAATGCATGACAGGTGTGTAACCAGGTGCAAGTGCTGTTGGATGATGAATTACAATTATTTGTGCTCTAAACTCTGTAGCAACGTTAGGTGGGTTATCAGGAGTTCCAAGAACATCACCTCTTTTGATATCTTTTTTCTCAATACCTCTTAAGTTAAAACCAATATTATCACCAGCTGATGCCGATGGCATTTCTTGGTGGTGTGTTTCTATAGATTTTATTTCGCCTGCGGCCCCAGATGGCATAACAATGATTTTATCATTTGGTTTCATTGTTCCGGTTTCAACACGTCCAACTGGAACAGTGCCAACACCAGTAATTGAATAAACATCTTGTATTGGTAAACGGAGAGGCTTACCAGTTGGTTTTTCAGGTGATTTAAAGTCATCAAAGGTTTCCAAAAGAGTCTTGCCCTTATACCACGGCATGTTTTCAGATTTTTTTACAAGATTGTCCCCTGTCCATCCAGAAACTGGAACGAATGGTACATCATCAAGCTTATAACCTACTGACTTCACAAGTCCTTCACCTTTTTGCTTTGCAGCATTAAAAGCATCTTCAGAAAATTTACTATCGTCCATCTTGTTAATTGCAACAATTATTTGCTTTACGCCAAGTGTTTTTAATAAAAATGCATGTTCTCTAGCTTGACCACCAGGTGCAATTGCAGTATCTGTTTCACCTTCCTTTGCTGAAAGTACTAAAACAGCACAGTCTGCCTCGGATGCCCCTGTGATCATATTTTTTACAAAATCTCTGTGACCTGGTGCATCAATTAATGTGAAGAAGTATTTTGGAGTTTCAAATTTTTTAAATGCTAAATCGATTGTAATGCCTCTTGCTCTCTCATCTTTGATGTTATCCATAACCCAAGCATATTTGAAAGAATCACCCTTTCCGGTTTCTTCTGATTCTTTGGCATGAGCAGATATCGTCCTTTCATCAACTACACCAAGATCCAACAAAAAATGGCCCATAGTAGTTGACTTGCCATTATCAATATGACCAGTGATTATCATGTTCAAGTGGTCTTTATCTGCCATATCGAACTCAAAGCGAAATGGGCTTTATAACATTTCGTTTTTTTACAAGTGTTCACTTGGTTTTCCGCTTTTTTTCTTTGAAATATATTATAAATTTCATATACTATAAATCAAAGACAGGTATGAAAAATTCATGAAAATAACAGTGTCAGTGATTAAAGCTGATGTCGGTGGAATAGGAGGTCATACCTTACCAAGTGATGGACTTCTTAATGCGATAAGAAAAACTGTAAAAGATGCTGGAGATTTGTTAATTGACCATTATATTGGATACTGTGGAGATGATTCTCACATTGTTATGACTCATACAAAGGGAATTGACAATAAAGAAATTCATCAGCTTGCGTGGAATGCTTTTATGGCTGGTACAAAGGTTGCCAAAGAGGAAGGACTGTATGGTGCTGGACAGGATCTGCTAAAGGATTCTTTTTCGGGCAACATCAAGGGAATGGGGCCAGGTGTGGCAGAAATGGAGTTTGATGAAAGACCAAACGAGGTATTCACAGTCTTTGCAGCAGATAAAACTGAACCTGGAGCTTTCAATTACCCGATCTATAAGTTGTTTGTTGATGCGTTAAGTAATACAGGTCTAATAGTTAACCAATCACTTGCTAGGGGTGTTAACATAAACATCATGGATGTTGAGGAAGGTAAAGTTGCAAATCTTTCTTTATGGGAAGATAAACCGATAATTGAAGCGGCGCTTATGTATCCTAGTCGTTACGTTGTTGATTCAGTGCGTACAAAAGATGGTGAGCCAATATTAGATGCATCAACTGACAGACTGCATAACATTGCTGGTACATATGTTGGTAAGGATGATCCAATATGCCTTGTTAGAACACAAAAAAACTTTCCCGCAACTGAAGAAGCTGGAAGTGTATTCAGTAATCCACATTATGTAGCTGGAAATACACGTGGTAGTCATAACATGCCTTTAATGCCAGTTAAGATCAATTCAGCTGCAACAATCAACTTTTGTATTCCAATTGTTGAAGCGTTGGTTTTCAGCATGCACAATGGTAAACTGACTGGTCCATTTGATGGCTTTTCAACACCAGACTGGGATTACATACGTGAAATTGCTACAAAGAAGGCATTGATAATGAGAAGCCAAGGATTTATCCATCCTGCAACACTTGTACCATCTGAATTAGAATATGCTGAGGGATACAAAGCTGTAATGGATGTATTGCATAGTAAAATGAAGCCTATACAAGATCAACAACAAAATGACCAAAGAAAGGAATCTTACGAAGATCCAGATTAAATGAATTAAAAAAGGTTAAATGAAATTAAGACAATGTGAATTTATGAAAATATCTAAATTATTTGGTAATCTAAAACCATTTGCTATAACATACATTTCCGTAATAGCTTTTTCGAATTTTGTTTTTGTATTATTCAGTCAAACAGTTCGTGATATAATTTGGTCATTTTTCAAAGATGCTGGAGGAATAGTAATACTTGGAATGGTATTTTTATTTGCCCTAACATGGCTGCTTAAAGCAAGACCACATAAAATTCCAGAACAATACCAAGTTATAGTTTTTGACATATTTGAAAAAGAATCACAGATAGATGGATTGAGAACTGAATTTAAGAATCATGATGTAGCATGGAGCTTCATGAAGTCTTATAAAAAATCATACCCATTACACAGTTTTGCTATGGTAACAAAACAGAAAAACTCCCCAAAAAAAATTATTTACAAATATATCTAAATCTACCAGCATAGAATTTACTATATACAATCTTAGTGTGATATTAGGCTCAAATTTATTACTTGAGAATACAAAAAAAAACCTGATGGAATTTTCAATAATTTCTGAAATGTTTGAAATGATGGAGAAAACAACAAAGCGCATTGAACTCACAAATATTTTAGTTGAATTATTAAAAAAAACACCAAAGAAAATCATCCCGAATGTTGTGTACCTCTTACAGGGAATTATTAGACCTAATTTCGAGGGTGTAGAATTAGGAATTGCTGAAAAACTTGCAATTCGCGCTATTTCAAAATCTGCTGGTTTTCCAATTAAAAAAATTGAAGATGACTATAGAGAATGTGGTGATCTGGGTCTAACTGCATCAAACATCCTAAAAATAAAAACCCAAACTACATTTACAGCAGAAAAAATTACTGTAGAAAGAGTTTATGAGACTTTATTCAAGATTGCAAAGTTGGAAGGTAAGGGTTCGCAAGACTTGAAAATGAAATATATTTCAAGTTTATTGAATGATGCAACACCATTAGAAGGAAAATTTGTATTGAAAATTTTACTTGGTACACTACGTTTAGGAGTAGCAGAAAACACTGTAATGGATGCGTTAGCTATTGCATTTACTGGGAAAAAAGAAAATAGAGAACTTGTTGAAAATGCATATAATGTTTCAAGCGATTTAGGTAAAGTATCACTAGTACTTGCGACAGATGGAATTGATGAGATAAAAAAATTCAAAATTTCATTATTTAGCCCCATACGACCCATGCTAGCAGATCGAGTTCAAAGCGAGAAAGATGTGATCGAGAAAATGAAACATGAACCTTTCGCTGCAGAATACAAACTAGATGGAGAACGTGTACAAATACACAAGAAAGGACATGAAGTTAAATTGTTTTCACGTAGTCTAGAAGACATTACACAATACTATCCAGATATTGTTGACAACATTGGAAAATCCATTAAAACAGATAACGGGGTATTTGAGGCAGAGATAGTTCCAATCAATGAAAACACTGGAGATTTTTTACCATTTCAGGAATTAATGCATAGAAGGCGAAAACACAAATTGGATGAAGCGATATCGCAATATCCAATACAAGTTAATTTCTTTGATGTCTTATATTATGACAAAAATGATTGTTTGAATAAAACATATGATGAAAGGAGAAACATATTAGAGGATCAGGTTCAGGAAAATGATTTTGCTAAACTTATACCCAAATCCCCAGTCTTTTGTGTTCAAAGCAAGAAAGATGTGGAAAGAATTGAAACCGAAAATGGGATTGAAGATTTTCTTGAAAATTCTATTAATTCTGGTTGTGAAGGATTAATGTTAAAAGCTCTTGGTGCACCATACCGTGCTGGAACAAGAGGTAGTAATTGGTTAAAGCTCAAACGTGAATATAGGAATGAATTAGGTGACAGTTTAGATTTAATTGTTATAGGTGCATACTTTGGAAGGGGTCGAAGAACTGGTCTATATGGCACGTTACTATTAGCAACATATAATCCAGAAAAGGATAATCTTCCTAGTATCTGTAAAGTCGGTACAGGTTTTACTGATGAAAGTTTGGATCAATTGTACCAAATTCTCTCTAACAAAGTTACGCTCAAAAAAAATCCTAGAATCGTAAGTGAGATGGAAGCGGATATTTGGTTCGAACCTGAATTAGTTTTAGAAATTGTTGCATCAGAAATAACGTTGAGTCCTATTCATAAAACTGGGCTGGATTTAATTAGAAAATCTAGTGGATTTGCATTAAGATTTCCAAAATTTACAGGAAAAATTAGATATGAAAAAGCGGTTGAGGATGCTTCTACAGGCGAAGAAGTATTTGCGTTGTATAAGAGACAGTCTAAAATCAATCATGAAAAATGAGCATTCACCACAGAAAAGTATGATATAAATTAGAAAAGGGCATTATAACTACTAATTCATTATGTATAGCGGAGAATTAGAAGTTCAAGCAAAGAGAAAAGCTTTAGCAGTTTTGCAGGATGAGATAAATAGAATTCTTAATGCGGGTAGAGTACTTTCAACACTACCAAATATACTAGTAAAAAAGGATAAATCCGGAATGAAAAGTGCACTTGAACAAATTTCAAGTATTGAAGAAGAAGTCGAAAATCTTAGACGTAAAATTACAAGAGATGTAGCAGATGTTGGTGGTTTGATTTTGAATAGGGACAATATTCTAAACACTGCATACACAATGGATGAAATTGGTGGTTATATTACTGGCATTTCTTTCAAACTTTCAAACATCAAACTTTCAACAATTAAAACTTCTCATCTAGATAAAGACTTGACTGAACTTATTGAACTTGTAGTTGATCAAATATACAAATTAAATGAAATTATCAGAAGCTTAAACGTTGATTCTGGTAAATCTATCGAACTTGCTCAAGAAACACAAAAAATTGAGCGTGACATTGACATCAAATACCGTATAATGACAATTACAGTTCTGAATGAAATTTCTGACACTAAAGAATTGCTTTTAATGAAAGATGTCATTGAATTGATAGAAGAAATGGCTGATAAATGCCAGGAAGTTTCTGACTCATTCATTTTATTGGCGCTAAGTCTTTGACTTGAAAGGCGAACTATTAGAAAACAGAATAGTTGTTTGGAATAGACAAGAGTCTAGAGATTTATTTGCTAATGGTTATTTTGGGAAGCCTATAGGGATTCCAAAGCCAAATGTAAATGACATCAACGTTCCGCTAATTTTAGATCTTATCGAGGGATGCTACCTCCAAGAAACCTCAAAAATTAAGATCACTAAAGACGGGAAGAAAGTTTCTTTGGATGCTCTAATTAAAATTTGCAAGAAGGAATATCATAATTTCGACAAGAAATATCAAGTGTACAAAGATTTTAGAGATAAAGGATATGTTGTTAATCCTGGAATAAAATTTGGCTGTGACTTTGCAGTATATCAAAAAGGTCCAGGCATTGATCACGCACCGTATTTGATACAAGTCTACAACAAAAGTGACAATATTTCTTCTACCGCTGTAGTGTTAGCAGGTAGACTAGCTAGCAGTGTTAAGAAACAATTCATTCTGGCAATACCGCATGGTAAGGATAAAATTGATTATTTGGCACTTGATTGGTGGAAAGCTAATTAATCTTCTTTATGTAACTTGCAATATTGTTGTAGATATCAAACAATTCCTTTGTGATACCAAAATCATGACTGTTTTTCCATTTTCCGTAAATTCGCACTCCATTATCTGTTGGATCAACAAAAATTGTTGCATCATTAACTGATTGACTCGCAATCATTTCGTTTAATGATGAATCAGCGTTTAGATCTTCTGCCAGTTTTCCTCCTTCCCATGTCACACCAACTACTTTTTTTGAACCAAAGTGACCTGTGGTTTTTAGTTTTGTTCTTGCAACACGACGTAGACGCCATGATTCCGATTCTTTGCCTGACGATAATTCCCCATCAGGAAATTGTTGTATAATAAAATGTGCTTGAAACCTGTCTTGAGCGCCCCATGGAAGTGGATTTGGATCTTGCATTTTATCCCTTCTGTATTATGTGCACTACGTCAATGTTTGTGCCAGAAACTTTCAATGAGCCTTTGTTAGTAATCATTCTAGTAGTTTGAGAGAAACATCTGCTATAGTAATCTCCCTTCTCAGCCTCTCCTTCTCCAATCTCATTAGGGGTTGCGCTAACACCAATCTCATTTAGTATATCAGAAAATTTTTCAGGCCAATTTTTTATTACAATAGTTTCAGGTTCAGAATCTTCCATGCCGTA
>JACKQG010005195.1_pt1 | contig 10595 bp, 12 predicted proteins | sample 8237621 | NCBI WGS metagenome assembly JACKQG01 (sample SAMN15677084, study PRJNA649215) | marine metagenome | biome: marine; feature: Black Sea; material: saline water; isolation source: suspended particulate matter (SPM) from the Black Sea western gyre | collected 2013-06-09/2013-06-10 | depth...
TCACAGGTCAAGCCACTGGTATCCGAAATGCCACGACTTGACCGCTACCGACTGGCAGATCGTAACGTAAAAGTTTACTTATAACTAAACTCAAAACGAAAGGAAGTAAGATGCAAAAGTACATTGGAGTAAAGTTAGTTGAAGCCGAGCCGTGTGAATGGGGTACATGGATGACAATGAAGAACAATGAACCGTATGGCCGTTTTTCAGACGACGAGCAAGGCTATATCGTTGTTTATCCGAATGGCTATGAGTCGTGGTGTCCGAAGGATGCGTTCGAGGAAGCCAACCGACCGATTGATGGCATGACGTTCGGCCATGCAATCGAAGCGGCCAAAAAGGGCATGAAGATCGCACGTCGCGGATGGAACGGCAAGAATATGTTTGTATTCCTACGTGAAGGTCGTCAGATTACAGGCGTTGACGCTTCAACCCCGATGGGTGGCGACTTCGAAAGTCTTGGACATTTCTGTATGCGGACAGTTGACGGTAAATGCTGTGTTGGCTGGCTGGCCTCTCAGACTGATATGCTCGCTGAAGACTGGATGATCGTAACGTAGCACGAAACAAAAAATCGTGCTATTTTGTTCTTGACTTATTAAAGTAAAGTTGTTTACATAACCGAAGTTAAGGTTAGCTCTTTCAAAACTATGGATTCGCGGACACGGTTTAGCGGCCGAAGAAGCGATTAACGCAAACAAAACGGCAATATGGGTGCCTGTATCACCTGTGTTGCCGTTTTTTTGCGCCTATGAAGGACTTAAAATGCTCGAATCAGAAGAAAAAACAGCACTTTCCGAAGCTGTGGCCTATAGCCGCGGCCAGCAGGATTGTTTTCGTGAAAACCAAAGAGAGGCCGTCAAGCAGTATGTCGGCTCACACTACACGTCGAATGGATCTACCCACAAAGTACCGATTCCGCTGATCGAGCTTGCTGTGAACATTTACTTACAACGGCTGGTCGCATCGTCACCGGCCGTCAGTATTACCACAAAGTATCCCAAGCTAAAAGAAACATGCAGTCGCTTCAAAATCGCGGCGAACCACCTTATCAAAGACGAGATCAACCTTGAAAACACGATGGAGCGTGGTGTGATCGGCGCTCTATTCTGCATGGGCGTCGTCAAAGTCGGCCTGAATCTCACGCAAGTCGAGTACAAAGGCGTCCTGCACGACAAAGGACAGCCGTTCGCGGATTATGTCACGATGGATAATTGGGTCCATGACATGACGGCGGATAATTGGGAGCAATGTCAATTCATGGGCGACCGCTACTCAATGACCGTCGAAGACGCGAAGAAGATATTCCCGAAAAACGTACACCATGAACTTGACGCCACTTCCGATGGACTGACAGCAGAACAAAAAGTCCATAACATGACCGACAACAACGAATCAAACCGCGCAGAATACAAAAAGACGCTTCTGGTATGGGACATTTACCTGCCGAGAGAGAACAGGATTGTGACTTTCATGGATTCCGGCGAACCGTCTGACCCACTGGGCGCCGAATTGCACAGCAGAGAGTGGTATGGCGTCGAAACAGGACCGTATCACATTTTGGCCTTCAATAAGGTCGAAGGCAATACAATGCCGCTTCCGCCGGTAGCATTATGGATGGACCTTCACGAACTGGCGAATAAGGTGTTCCGGAAACTTGGCAGACAGGCAGAACGGCAAAAAACATTCACGGCCGTACCAGGCGGATCCGGCAAAGACGGACAGCGGACACAGAAGGCCAGCGACGGCGGTGTCTATCAGTTTGACAATCCCGACAAGGTGAAAGAGGTATCGACCGGCGGTATCAATCCGCAGAGCCTTGCATTTATGATACAGACCAAAGAACTGTTTTCCATGTTCGCCGGAAACCTTGACCTGTTGGGTGGATTAGGGCCACAGTCCGACACGGTAGGGCAGGACAGTCTGTTGCAGGCCGGAGCATCACAGCGGATCCAGCGAATGCAGAAGCGTGTCTATGCGTGGGCGAAGACGATCTGCGAAGCTCTCTGCTTCTATCTCTATAACGACCCATACATCAAAATCCCAATTACAAAACGGATACCCTTCATTGAGGATATTGAGGTTATGTCTGAGTTTGGTCCGGACGACCGGAACGAAGCAGACTTTATGCAATACAATATCAACATCGAACCCCATTCCATGCAGCACATGACGCCGGAACAGAAGGTACAGGCGATTATGCAGGTTATGGAGCGTGTCTTTATCCCACTGGCGCCGTTCATGGCACAGCAGGGCGTGGCAATCAACTACCAGGAATACGCAAAGACGCTTTCAGAACTGACGAACCTGCCGGAACTGGAAAGCATCATCATTACACAGGCATCACAGGAGCAGCAGCCGGTCGGTCAGCCGCCGCAGAAAATGGGGAACAAGACAACGACAAACGTGCGCGTCAACCGGCCCGGAGCAACAAACCCCGGCAAAGACCAGATTATGAAACAAGCCCTGCTCGGTGCGAACCCACAGGGCAATAACGCGGCAGCAACGATGCGACCAACAGGATAAGGAGCGAAAACGGTGAACGAGAACGAACGGTACGACGAAATATGCAAACCTAACTTTGAGAAGACGGACAAGAAGCTGGACAAGGTTTTGTATCTATTGCAGGGCAACGGAAAACTCGGCCTTATTTCGAGAATTGAGAGGATCGAAATGAAGTGCCAAACAGCCAGCGGCATTCTTGGCTTTGCGGTGAAGAATTGGCAGATGTTGGTCGTGGTTATTTTGATCGCCTTGAATATGGTTTCTGCCAAAGAGATAGACCCATCACAGATCAAAGAGATAGCGAAGCAGGTCAAGTCGCTGGAAATACTGACACCAAACCCGGAGAGTGAATAGAAATGGAAGACGAACTCAAAAAGAAAAAATTCCACGTATTTGTGGACCCTGACAGCAAGAAGTCGATTGTACTCAACCTGACGTGGAAAGAGTACACGGACCGATTCTTCTATCGCGGCAGCATGGACGGTGCATGGATTGAGCATGAAGGAGAGATGTATAAATACGACCTTAAAGCAACTGCCCGGTTGCGGTACGGAAAGTCGAACCATGTATGCGGCACCTACCCATACCCTTCAGAAGCACTTGGCGTCAATCCAAAGCAGGTGCCGGATATGCTGAAGTTTGATGCACAGCAAGGGGTCAGTACCAATTATGACAGTGAAGGTCGGCCGGTGTTTACCAGCAAGGGGCATCGCAGAGCCTATTGCAAGGCACATGGATACGTTGACAGGAACGCGGGCTATTCAGATCCGCAGTAAATAAAACCAAACCCAAACAGGAGTATTGAAATGAGTGACGAAGAAAAAAAAGAAGATGACGTTATCGAAGCGGAAGACATGCCGGAAGTGGACGAGCTTGACGCTGCGTTAGGCGGTAACGAGGAAGAAGTTGAGGAAGAAGAAACCGTCGAAGACAACAAAGCCGACGGTGACGATACGAAGTCTGAAAAGACCGAAGAAAAGCCTGCTGAAGAAGACGATTCCAGCAAGCAGACAGAACCAGAGCAGGTCGATGATTCCCTGATCGAACGTGCTGTCAAGGTGGGAATTCCAATGAACATGGCGAAATACTCTGAGCCTGAAGTGTTAGAGGAATATATTGCTTCGTTGGAAGAAAAGGCCGCAGAGAAACCGGCAGAACCGGACACGTCGGAAGAAACTGAGCCTTATAAGACTGACTTGGACCCTGAAAAGTATGACGAAGGTGTCATCGCAGAGTTTGAGAAGGTTGGCAAGGTCGTGAGTGAACTGAAAGGTGAACTCAAAGCCTTGAAAGCAGAAAACGAAACCTTGAAAGGCAATGTCGAATCGACTGTCAAGAGTGCGCAGGCCGAAGCACAGACCCGCGCTATCAATGCGTTCGACGAAGATGTTGCTGGACTTGGCGACGATTTCAAGGAACTGGTTGGCGAAGGTGGAATTGACAGTCTTAAAGGGACTAACAAGACCGCGTTCGATACCCGACTGAAGATCCTGAACACCCTGGTAAGTCTCAAAGAGACAATGCCGGGCGAAAAGCATTCTAAGCTGTTCAACATGGCAGTTTACAACGTAACCGGCCGATTACCGGGCGAGAAGGCGGCTCCTGCCGAAGATCCTATTCCTGAAAAGTTGAAGGAACAGGCAGGCAAAACCGTTGGGAAGCCGGGCGGCGGTAAAACACAAAACAACAAAAAAGGCGAGGTTAATCAGCTAAGTCAAGAGCTTGACAGCCTGCTTTAGTCTCGCCGTAGTGGAGACATAAAATGTATACGAAAATTGCGGACATTCTTACAGCCGTCTATGACAAGATTGACGAAAGCGTCATCGACTTGTCGCAGGACAGCCAGCATTTTGTCGTAGCGCCGTACTTTCTGAAAAAGAACGGTGGCTTAATGGAAGTTTCCAGCGGTAAGGGAATCGCACAGTTGTTTATGATCGACGACGGTGGCGAAGCCCGATATGTGGACGCTTTCGATGAAGATGTTGTCAAGATCATGGACTATCTGACAAAAGGCCGCGTGGACTGGTGCCGATTGACGGATAGCGTGTCTTACACCAAAGACCAGCTTGACGCCAACAAGGGCAAAGAGCGTATCACGAATCTGATCGCTCCGAGTAAACGTGCGTTAAGGCTCCGTGTTATTAAGACCATCGAGAATGGCTTCTTTGATGCTCCGGATGCTGACAACGACAAAAAGCCGTGGGGCTTGCAGTATTGGGTCGTTAAGTCTTCTGGTGCGACTTCCGGCGGATTCTCGAACGGAACCGGCCTTGCTGCTGGATTCACAACGAAGATGGGTCTGTCTGTCTCGACCGTACCTCAGTTGCGGAACTATACCGACAACTATACGGCAATGACCAAAGAAGACCTCATTCTGAAGATGAAACGTGCATGGCGCCGGACTGGTTGGGTATCTCCGTTCCAGCAGGCAGGCTTCAAAGGCGATGCGACAAACAGACGTATCCTCATGGCTAATGAAGACGTTTGCGAATCCTTTGAATCGCTGGCAGAAGGCCAGAACGAGAACCTGGGTAACGACCTTGCACCGAAGCACGCTGGTAAGGTACCCGGCCTGACAAAGATCGGTGATACCGGCGAAGTGCTGTTCAAACGGCATCCGCTGGTTTACGCACGCAAGCTGGACAGCGATACGACTGATCCGGTTTTCGGTCTGGACATGGCATACTTCAAGTGTGGTGCGTTCAAAGGCTCGAATATGCGGATGAATCCGTTTGTCAACCTTGCCGCCGGCAAACAGCACAACATCTGGCAGGCGACACTGGACCACAAGCATCAGTATTTCTGCTTCAATCCGCGTTCTCAGTGGGTTGTCAGTAAGTAATTGACCGTTCGTTGAAATAAGAAATTAACTCTCATTGGAGAAGTAAAATGAGAAACACAGCTTTATACACGAAAACAGGCTACCGTGAAGCCGGCCTGTTTGTCTATCGCGGTACTGCGGCTCTCAAAAAGGGACATGGTATGTGCTATGACCTTGACTATCTGACCACGGAAACCGGCGAAACCGCCACCGATAAATTCGGCAAACGTGGTCTGATCGAGGTCCAGCTTCCGAATCAGAACAATAACCTGGCATTCGCCGGCGTTCTCACACAGGACTACGAAGCGAATCCGAACGCTCACGAACGGCTGGTCGAACTGGCTCTGCCGGGTAGCGTCTGTGAAATCGCAGGTGTTATCCCGACAACCATCAATTCGACACGTCTGACTTGTATCGTGCCTTCTGCCTTGCAGAATACGGCCGGTTACACGACGACTGCCGGTAAGTTTGGCCCTGCCGGTCTTCCTGGTCGCGGTACTGCGATTGCCTTGCAGACACGCGCCGCAGCCGGTCCGTGGGTCAACAAGATCGCTGGTGAAGCTGCCTACGCAACTGCGACAGGGACTATCACCTGTACTGGTGCATTTGCGAACGCCGCAGCAAACGACAAGGTTGTCATCCTGTCTGGTGGCGTAGCGAATGCAGCGAAAGCTGGCACCTACTTCATCAAGACGGTCACAGACGATGATAATGCGATTATCTCCGACACGCTCGGCGGTGACGCATATCTGACTGCTGCCACTAACGCCGCAAAAATCGCAATCAGCGTTATTCCGGCTGGCGATCCGCTGACACTGGCGTATCTGTGTGACGGCGAAGAAAGCGGACTGGTGGAATTTGACATTCCGGTATCTGCGGCTGTGACGAATCCGATGGTTGGTGGCTGGACGAACCTCATGGGTAACGTGACGCTTGCTTCGGCTCATACGCCGCCTATCGTTGACGGACTGTTCCCCGGCATGAAGAAGACCGTGAAACTGCACGGTGCTATCACTACCGGCTCTTACGCAATCACCCCGGCATCGCTTGGCTTGGCTCCGGACGGCACAATCGCTGTCACAGCTACGCTTCAGGCGACGCTTGGACAGGCTGATCTGGAATTCACAGGTCAGAAATGGGACATTAAATCGGTAGCTGTTGCTGCGACGGCTACATAACAATCGGGTTTTGGGTTTGGTGTGGCTGGCTTGGGGAAACTCAGGCCGGCCCAAACCCAAAACCACACTAAAACCCCGAACTTGGAGAACGAAAATGGAAGTACACAGAATCCTTAATGAGAATCAGGAAGAACTGTTTCGGGCGATGGCACGGATACCGGAAGGCGTTCAGATACCCGACTACGTTCTGGAGCGTCTGTTGAAGCACAAGAAGCTGCTGGACCGTGTTGGCGGAACGCTGAAAGCCGAAGTATTGGCGGAGATCCTTGTTGGTCTTGGCTTTGACCCGGACACAAACAGCTTTGAAGGCAAAGACCCGATTCAGATTCCGGAAGAACCGATTGCTGTTGACAGTGCTGAAACAGTGGAAGTCGAGCCGGAAGAAACAGTCGAAGAAGAACCGGAAGTCTTTCCTGAAGACGACCAGCCGAAGCCGAAATTCAACGTCGGCGACACGGCAACCGTCCTTCACAATAACGAAAAGGTATCCTGTGAGATCACAGACGTAACCATACAGGACGAAGATGTCTGGTACACAGTTGACATCGACGGCTCAATGGTAATGAAAGAGGAAGTGGAGTTCGAATGACAGAATCTACGCTCTCAGTAAGCTATGACGACTTGAAGCAGGCCATTGCTGAATATCTCGGCTATGGGATTGATTCGACGGTATGGACGACGGCTCAGACTAACAAGATTGATTTAGTCATTAAGCGAGGTCTGCGGAAGTTTTATAAGCCGCAGCAGGTCTTTAAAGGCGAACCGCCGCATCGGTGGAGCTTTTTAAATCCAACAACGTCGATAACAACGATTGCTTCGTACACGACAGGTACAATCGCCATAACCAACGGAGCAACGACCGTGACACTGACAGACGGCGTATTTCCGTCGTGGACAGCGACAAACGGCACACTGGTCGTTGACGGCACTTCCTATGCCATTGCCAGCCTGACAGACGATACACACCTTGAACTTTCTTCTGCGTGGGACGAAGACACTGAAACGGCCGCCGATTACGCTCTGTGGCATAACGGAAATTATGACCTGCCAGACAACTTCGCCGGCGTTGCAAGCCGAACACTTTCCCACGCAGAAGGCATTTATAAGCCGAACGTGAAGCTGACATCAGAAGCCGCGATCAGAAGCCTTCGTGCAAACGATTCGACTTCACGGTCATATCCGCGATTCTTTGCGGTGCGTCCGAAAAACACAACCGTTTCTTCAACGGAAGGACAGCGGTTTGAAATGCTGTTTTATCCGGCTCCAGACGCTGCGTATGCACTGTATTACGAAATGGTGTACCAGATTGACATGATCTCCGACACATACGCCTATCCGCTTGGCGGTGCGGCGCATGGCGAAACAATCCTTGCGGCCTGCCTTGCGGTGGCCGAACTGATTACCATAGAGCAGGCTGGACCGATGGAGAATGATTATATCTCCAAACTTGGGTCTTCGATCAGAGAGGACCAGGTTGCCTACCAGCCGGAATTCTTCGGCTATAACGGCGACAACAGTGACGAAGTAAACGAAACTGAAGATGTACGCAGGCACGGACTTGCGACATACGAACCATTAGAGTAAGAAAGGCGAATTATCATGGGCGGAGCAAGATACAAAGAATTTACACCTGAAATCGTGCCAGGTATCGGAATTATGCGTGACATGGGAACGACAGTACCTACGGACGGAGCAGCCGGATACGGCATTGGCTGTCTTTTCCAGCATACCGACGGCACAGACGGAACAGCATTGTACGTCAACGAAGGCACAAATACGTCCTGTGTCTTCAATGCGGTTACAGTTGATGCTGCGTAACAAAACAGGGGGCGTTTCGGCGCCCCACACTTTTCTTTCTGAGGTAGAAGATGCGTAAGCTATGTATATTGATGTTTTTGATGATGGTGGGTCTGTGTTTGGGAGCAGATTATTATGTTAGCACTTCTGGCTCTGGCAATGGGCTTGCCCCTGAAACACCCGACGACAATATTCAGGCGGGTATCGACCAAGCGACAGACGGTGATACGATTTACTTAATGAGTAACGGTAATCATACGTCAGCGTCAACTTATCTGTATTTTGAAACAGGCGAAGACAACAAGGACATTACCATCACAAATTACAATGGTTCGGCTCCCACAATCGTCACGACTCATACTCAATACATTTTATATGCAGCATCTACTTGTGACAATGGAAGCGTAACCATATCGAATGTGACCTTCGCTCCGACAGGTACGACGCTAAAGGGAATATATACGGTATCAACCACTTTTGATGTAACAATCACAGACTGCACGATGGACTTATCGGCGTCAACAGGTCAAGCGGTGTATTTTGATTACGGTGCTACGCAAATAACAAACAATCTGACAATGACGAATGTTGATATAACACCCAATGCGTCCTTGACTGTTCCACTTATAAAGTTTGAAGGATGTGGCGACGTAACGCTGACCAATGTTGATACGACGACTGCTACAACAGACGGCTTTATGAACCTTATCCAAGGCTATACTTTTGGTGACATCGTGGTTAAGGACTGCGATGCAACTTCAACTTCTACGAATGAAAATGATGTGATGTGTGGTCTGGCATCCCTTACCAGCATGTCTTACGTCGATTCGTTAATCATTGAGAACAGCACTTTTTCGTCGCCGGGAGCAAGAGGCATTTTGACCGGCGGCGGTGTCAAGAACTTTCAGGTCATCAATTCAAGAGCATCAGTGACTGGAGGTGGAACGGTTGGAAAGGCGTTGCAACTCGGATACGATTCAACACTGCCATATATGCCAGTGTCAAATTATATGCAAATGAACGGATTTCTACTAAGCGGAAACACCTTTGAATTAACTACATCGGAGACAACGCACGGTTCACTGATAGGATTTGGGTGCATAAACGGTACTATTACAGGCAATACGTTCAGTGGCGGCAATATCAACTGTGTCATTCAAGGTGGGGGTCATTCTATTACTGAGAACTTCATTGATGATGACGAGCAGGGATTATTGCTGAAAGGGGCAAGCGATTGTTATGTAGCCAATAATTATATCAGATGCTCTTCAACTGATGGCTCTTACTGCCTTGGTTACGCCGTGGAAGATACCACAACAGTTGATACCACAGTAGACTCAGCGACAGACGGCACAACCTTTGTTTTAGTTGGCGGTGCTGGAGCCAACGACGCCTATAACGGTTTCACGATTCTTGTTACTGATGCAGATGATAGCAACACAGAACGAAGGCAAATAGCTGATTGGACGTTGGCATCGAAAGAGGTTGTATTGGCAGAGCCTTTATCTTTTACTCCGGCAAATGGAGATGTGGCCTACATTGAACACTATCAAAATGACCGAAATATTATCGAAAAGAATATTTTTGTGGCCGATGGGTCAACCTACTGTATTTATGATGCAGATAGTGATTGGTACACAACCCGCCTCGATAAAAATATCTATGTGGTCAATAGTCCGTCAGTATTTTCAGGTGACGAAGACACAATGGCGTTACACAAAACAAATGTGTGGGCGGCAAAAGATTGGGCATTTACGGCAAACGACGAAAACAGCAGGGTGCAAACGTCTGCACCACAAGGCACATATATGGATATTGACGGCGATGGAACAAAGGAATGGATAGGCATACCACAGGCAGGTGGCGGCTCACCAAGTATATTCACAGGAACTTCAAAATCAATTTATGGAGACTAAAACAATGAAAAGAACAGGAAAAATAATCATCAGTATCTTGCTGCTTATGATCTTATCAATCAGTGCAGTCATTCTGATTACACCGGCAAAGGCGGCTGGTGACGGCGAAAATGACCTTATTGTGTACGGAACATACACCAACTTCTGTTACAGGCTGGTTCGGGTGACAGATAAGAAGGTGTGGGATCACGTGAACGACGACCTGACGATAGATCCGACATACTCCGACACAGAGAAGGCGGTAACGATTGACCAGACTGTAGGCGGCTATCCGATTGACCTTGACGAATCATTGCCAGCCGGAGAATACGACTTGCTGATCTATGACACGGCATCACCGGCTTATACGGACGTACCATCAGTCGGGAAACGGATTAA
>JACKQG010006115.1_pt2 | contig 10593 bp, 9 predicted proteins | sample 8237621 | NCBI WGS metagenome assembly JACKQG01 (sample SAMN15677084, study PRJNA649215) | marine metagenome | biome: marine; feature: Black Sea; material: saline water; isolation source: suspended particulate matter (SPM) from the Black Sea western gyre | collected 2013-06-09/2013-06-10 | depth...
CTGTCTTTCTGAACATTATCTACAATATAATTCATTCTCTGTGCTCTCTTTGTTACATTTTTTGGCTTGAGTTTAGCTCGGTTAATGCAATTGTATTACCCCTACTCTATCGTTTTCTGCACATTCACATCTTCCTTAAGTGAGATTAATTCGTACAACTTGAACGGTTTACCTTTTCCTCGGAGTGTTTTTATATCTAAATAACGTGCTTCAACTCTTTCCTTCACGGCTTCATAAGTGGTTTCACTGATAATTATATGATTCTCAGTCTCATAAATTTTATTCATCGGCTCGATGCGCGCTCCTGTATTAATAGTGTCACCGATCGCTGTATAGTCAAATATCTGCTCTGAGCCAAGATTTCCCACAAGTGCCGAACCGGTGTGAATTCCAATACCGAACTGCACAGGATCTTTGCCCTCTTTTTCCCATTTTGCTTGTAATTTTCTCAATCGTTCAGCCATAAGCAACGCAGTTTTGCACGCATTGTAAGCATGCATTTCATAATAATAGGGAACACCAAAAAGCGCCATGAGCGCATCACCAATGAACTTGTCAATCGTTCCGCTGTTATCCTTGACCACATCCACCATCTCGGTCAAATATTCACGCAGGATCTCCACAACTTCCTGGGTCTCATGCTGCTCGGAATATGCAGTAAATGAACGCAAATCAGAAAAGAGCACAGTGAGTTCCTGAATCTTACCACCAAACTTAAGCCGCTTGGGATCTTTCACGATAATATCCACTATATCTTTTGCCACGTATTGCTGGAATGCCTTTTTGATAAAGAGCTTCTCTTTCCTGCCCACATAATACTGCATGATAAGATTCCCAAAAAATGAGATCAGAATTGCGGTCGGAACTTCTGTGACATTCACAATAGTATGATGAGTCGAGAACATGACATACACAAAAATTAGATACCCAATGATCAGCAGTGCTCCGATCACAGCATTGATCGTGGGCTTGAAGAAGTTAAAAAGTATATTCACAATAAAAATAAATATCAATAAACCAAGCACAAGATACAGATAGTTGAATGATTTTAGATAATTTGAGTTCAGCACCATCTCGATGAAATTCGCATGGATCTCAACACCTGGCGTAAGCCCTTGTCCTTTCCCGGGATTATAAAATGGAGTAAGAAAGAGATCGTGAAGTTCTTCTGCTGAGGCACCGACAAGGACAATCTTATCCTTAAAAGTATTACCTTTTAGATGTTCTTCAAAGAGATTGAGTTCGAAACCGAAACTCTCCTCGGTGCGCACCTGAAATGTGCTATCATCCAACACAGTATCTATATGATAATACGGAAAAGTATTCGCTGGACCATAATAGTTCATAAAAACCGTATTGCCGGAATATTTGGGCATAACAAAGGATCCGAGTACAAAATTATTGATAGAATTGAAAATCTTAGGTTCCTCACCTCTTTTTTGGGCAAGAAACATTTGCAATCCCTTCACGCCAATTGTGTAGTAAGGTTCACCTGAAAAGGTTGAGAAGAGGGTGTATTTGCGCACAAATCCATCCTGATCCTGAGATATACCAACCAAACCCCACGGCAAATCTCTATCTGTGATCTCCTTAATAGGCGGGACAATTCTGAGTGTGATCGAAGCGCCGGTTCTTTTCTCGCTCAATTTTCCAGCAAAAATAACATTTCCATACTTTGCTGAGGTAACAGCGAGATCGACGTCCTCCTTTGCGAGTGTCGGTTCTGTGAACTCAATATCAAATATGATGAGCTCTGCACCGGCTTGATTGAGATTTTCTACAAGATGTGCAAAATAACTCCGCGGAAATGGATATCTTCCAAGTTCCTCGAATGCTTGATCAGAGATATCAACGATCACAATGTCTTTCGAAACTTCGAGCGGTCCACGAAGATTGAAATTCGTATCTATCCAGATGAGTTCAAGATTCTTATAAATCCGGGTCATCGACAAAAGAATAACTGCGACAAACACAAAAATTGAAAAGATCAAAACGAATCTAAATTTAATTTTTTTCATACTATGCCTTCGGTTACTTCATCCTATGATTCATATAACCTTACTTCATATTTTTATCTCTCTAAAAAGCTATATAACTATTTAATTTATTTTTATAATATGCTTTTTCTTTCGTGCTATTTCGTGTTCTTTCGTGGTTCGGTCAAGATCTCTTTCTATTAACTTTCTTATTAATTCTTCAAATGAAATGCCGACAACTTTTGCAGCCATGGGCACCAAACTCAAGGAGGTCATGCCGGGAAGTGTATTCAGCTCGAGGAAATAGAATTTCTTCCCATCGAATCGAAAATCAACACGTGCATAGTCCGAGCATTTGAATTCATTATAAATCCTCTTGCCGTAATCCAATACGATTTCAGCTTCCTTCTGAGTTAATTTTGCAGGAGTTTCATACACAGTGTATCCGTTAGTATATTTATGAATATAATCATAAAATTCGCCACTCGGTTTGATCTCCACTACAGGAAGCGCCTTATTCCCGAGCATCGCAACAGTTATCTCTCTGCCGGGAATATATTCCTCAATAAGAATATCATCATTTACAGAAAATGCCAGTTCGATAGCAGCATCAAATCCATCGGCATTATTCAAAATTGTAACACCGACCGACGAGCCGGATGCATTTGGTTTGATGACAAGTTCATGTCCGAGCTGCTTACTTATTTCATTATAGGATGGTCTTGTCCCATTTTTGCGAAAATAAAGAGCTTTGGGAGTAGGTACTCCAAGATTCTGAGCCAGCAGTTTAGAAATCTTCTTATTCATCGAGATGTAGCTCGCTTCGGATGATGAGCCCACAAAAGGAATGCCTGCAAGCTCGAATAATTTTTGGAATGTACCATCCTCTCCATCACCACCGTGCAGACCGATAAATACAATATCAACATTTGATTTCTTAATATGATCCACAAATTTCATATAGTTGAAGACATCGTCTTCCACAAAATCTGCCGGATCGACAACCAATACTTCTTTATGTAATGATTTCAGAGCTTTTTCAACTGCATCGCAGGTATGGATGGAGACTTCCCGTTCTTCGGAAGTGCCGCCTTTGAGCAATGCTACTTTATGAACATTTAATGACAATTGCATGACTCGAAGATCACTCCGTGTTCATATTCGAAACTTTCAGGGCTATCCGATCCGTGCACTGCATTTTCCTGGTTATCGGTACCATACAAATGACGAATAGTACCTTCTGCAGCTTTCCAGGAATCCGTACTGCCTGCCAATTCTCTGAAACCTGCAATAGCATTATCGCGATCGAGCACTATCGCAACGATTGGACCGCTTGTCATAAATTCAACGAGATTTTCATAAAAATGCTTCCCTTTATGCACAGAATAAAATTTCTCTGCAATTTCACGATTCATTTCAAGCATTTTTAATTTCCGAATTGTGAAATCATTGTTTTCGATCAACGTAATGATATGCCCGATATTTCCTGCTTTTACTGCATCGGGCTTGATGAGACATAGAGTTTGTTCTGATGCCACGAGTACCTGCCTTTCATTTCCAGTTGTTGACTCTTTGAATTTTCATGCACAATGAACTGTCAAGAAAATTTAGTTTTCTGATTATTCGAATTCGTATTATTTTGTTGGTGAAGACAAAAAATTAGCCAGTGAGTTTTTACAATCAATGTCGATTTATAAGCTCAGAAAGGCAATCAGCAAGCAGATTCTTCGTGATCAGCACCCGAAATGCTTTTGTAGAACGAATGTCGGTAATTGGAGAAATTTCTTTTCCAATTATTTCTTTTGATTCATTGATAACAGCAGGTGTAAGTTTTTTACCTTGCAGAAATTCCTCAGTTTTACTCATCCTTTTTACTACAGGAGATACACTACCCGGAGCGAGCTTTATCCATTCGATTTTACTATCAGAATATTTCGCAATTGCAGACAGAGACGCCTTTGTAATGGTCATCGCATTTCTCTGTCCAATCTTCCTGAAGTAACAAAATATGTCCTTATCTTCAAACAGCGGGATAATAATTTTTGTGATGATCTCACCATTTTGCAGAGTGCTTGCACAAGGTCCGCTGAAAAGTGCTTCAAGTGGTATAGTTTTGACTTCATTGGATTCAGGTGAATAAATTTGGATACTTGCTTCCAATACAACAAGCGGAGTGATCGTATCACCGGCAGGCGACGCATTTCCAATATTTCCGCCAATCGTTGCCCTGTTGCGGATCTGTTCGGAAGCCATTGTTTTGATAGCTTTGATCAAAATCGGAATGTCATTCTGTATCTTATGAGAGTATAAAAGCTCATTCAATGTCGTGCAGGAGCCAATAAAAATCTTATTCTCTTTTTTTTCAACTCCTTTAAGTTCAGCGATTCCCGAAATGTCAATAATGATTGCATCCTGCGATAGTTCATGCCTTCCTATCATCAAGTCGGTTCCACCCGAAAAAACAAGGATATTCTTTTCCGCAATTCCAGAATATATTTTCTGATATTCATCAAGAGTGTTTGGAGAGTAGCATTGCATGCTATTCATAAAATCTCTCCGGGACTTTAATATTCATCGTAAACAACTGGCGTACGGCTTTTATTATTTTTTCATATCCTGTACAGCGACAAATATTACCTGCGAATGCATCTTTTATTTCTTCGTCGCCAATACTTTTTTCTGACTTTTTTCGTAAAAGATCTATCGTTGACATAACAAATCCAGGAGTACAAAAACCGCATTGCACGGCACCATTTTCTTCATAAGCTTTTGAGATCAGTTTAAAGAAATCAAAATCACGCAAGCCATCGATAGTGACAACATTGGCATTCTGTAAATGCATCGCAGGAACAAGGCATGAATTAACAAGTTTATTATTCATAAATACCGTACACGCACCACATTCACCCTCACCGCATCCTTCTTTTGTGCCTGTGAGATCGAACTTGTCTCTCAATATATCCAAAAGCCGATCCAGCGGCTCTACCTCAACTGAAACAGGTTTTCCGTTTACTATTAGATCAATATTCATAATTACTGTTCTCTATCAATGTTGCTATTACTTCAGGAGTCAGGGGTATTTTTGTTGCAGTTTTTCCTATTGCAAAACTCACTGCCGAAGCAACTGCCGGGGCTGCCCCTACAAATGGAAGTTCGCCAAGCGCCTTTGCTCCGTAAGGTCCGTTAAAATAAGTATCTTCAACAATATCCACATACATTTCCGGTATATCCTGAATTGTGGGAATGATATAATCGCGAAATCCCCTATTCTGGACTTCTCCATCCTTTATGCATAGCGCTTCATACACTGCATACCCGATTCCCTGAATTATACCACCCTGAATTTGTCCTTCAGACTGTTGCTTATTTATCGCTTTGCCAACATCATTAGCTGTGTAGAACTTTTTTACTTCAACTTGATATGACGTAAGATCGATCTCCACTTCGGCGACATTTGCCGACCATGAATAAACAGGGTAACCATAACCTTTATAGGTTTTCTCATCGAATGAGATAAAATCCGGGTGTTTATATTCTTCTTGCACAATGAGTGTATCATGGGTTTTGAAATATTGTTGTGCAGCTTCTTTGAAATCCTGTAATGAAAATTCCAAGTCTTTTAATGACAGCACATCAAGTATCCGTTCACAATTATCAAGTAGCAGCTTGCCCACGATCATCGTGCTGCGGGAAGCAACAGTTGGACCGCTGTTTGGGACTTTGCTTGTATTTTTTTCTTCAATTATGATATCATCGAAAGGCAAGTGTAATTTCTCGGAGACTATTATTTTATATGCCGTATCAACTCCCTGTCCCATCTCTGTATTTGCAGTTTTGACAAGCACCTTTCCGTCAGGTAGAAGCTCCATCTCTGCAATTGCTTTAATACGATTTTCACCAACTCCGGTAAAACCGCATCCGTGGACAGCAAGAGAAATTCCTATACCTTTAAGAATATTCGTCTGATCAGATTCATTTTCATTATATTTTTTGAATTCTTTATATTTCTTCTCGTATTCAGAACTTTCCAAAATCTTCTCAACACACTTGGGTAAACCATAACTATAATCGATTGGCTGACCTGTTGGCAATGTGTCGCCGAGAGAAAGCATGTTTGCTTTTTTAATTTCCCAAACCGGAATTTTTAATGTCTGGGCAACTTTCTCAATAAGCATCTCAATTGCGAATAAGGATTGAGGTCCACCAAAACCGCGAAATGCACCGCAGGGAGAAATATTAGTTTTTATTGCTCTGCCATGGATCCTAACATTTGGAATTTTGTAACACCCAAAAGATGTTAGTACAGCTCGCGCAAGTACAACAGGACTCAAAGTTGCATAGGCACCGCTATTAAGCAAAATATCCATATCGAGAGCCAGAATCTTTCCATCAGAATTCACCACAGCTTTTGCATGTATTTTTGAAGGATGCCGTTTTGTGGTGAATCGAATGTCTTCTTCTCTATTATAACTTAGGATAACGGGTCTGCCTGTTTTACGTGCAAGCAGGGCGACATGTCCGCAAATTAATGAAGGAAAATCCTCCTTACCACCAAAAGCGCCACCAGTCATGATCTGCGTAACATCCACCTTTATTTCTGTGCCCTTGAAAAGCTCATTCATGGCGTTCTGCACATAATACGGACATTGCATCGAACCTTTGATATGAATTGTGTTACCATCCGGTATGGCGACAACTGCCTGCGGTTCAAGATATACATGCTCCTGAAATCCTGTTTCAAATATATCTTCAATAATCTCATAAGCGGTTGAAAAAGTTTTATTTCCCTCACCATTTTCAAGAAGTATTTCTTCGAACACATCTTCGGCTCGATTCCGATCAATAGACACTTTCAGCGTTGTAGCTGCTGCCAATTCTTTATATTCGATCATGATATGCTTCTTTGCTTCGAGAAGTATTTTCTCGTTTTCTGCAGCAAGGAGTAGGATCGGCTCTCCGAAATAATTCACTTCTTTATCTGCGAGATATGGCATATCATTTTTTATAATGGCGACATAATTATTTTTCACTTCTTTTGCCGAGAGAATTGTCACCTTAGACCAATCATAATTTTTATCATAAGAAATGGATTCTATTCTTGCATGTGCCTTTGAAGAACGAACCGTACCTGCTATCAGTGCATTTTTAATAGGTAAATCTCTTGTGTATTTCTCTATTCCGGCAATTTTTGAAGCAGCATCGACTCGTACTTCGTTATTTTGTTTCATTTTATTCAAACGATCCTCATGTGAGGTACTTCCTTGTTATACTCAACTGCCTGCATTTCTGCAGCAATACTCAACGCAATCTCAGAAGCGGAAGAACCTCCAAGATCGATTCCTATGGGTGAATACAGATTTTCCAAATTTACTTCACCAAGTTCCATTTTTATTTTGTCCAGTGTCGCTTTCACTTTCATCTTAGATCCTATCATGCCAATATAATCGAATGCAAGATCTCGCTTTATTATCATTCTTAAAACATCATAATCAAACCTATGCCCGTGCGTTACTATGACTGCATACGAACCGAGATTCGGCTCGAAATCTTTTAGAAAATTTATATATTCTTCGCATATTCTTTCAGCAGCTAATGGGTGCATTGATTTTGATGAGAATTCTTCACGGTTATCAATAATTACCAAGTAGTATTTATCTGTAGGAAGTGTCCTTTCCAGTGCTTGTGAAACATGCCCTCCGCCGAATATATAGACTTTTCGCTTGGGGATATGTGTTTCAAAATAGACCTTTACATTACCCCCGCAGATCATTCCGGATACTTCTTTGGAAGAAGCATTTTCTCCCTTTAGGTCGTATTCCTTCGTTCCGCCCATTCCCCTTTTCAGAAAATGCAATGCCTGTTTTTCAACCAGTTTCTCAATTAAGCCACCGCCAACCGACCCAAAGGTTTCCCCACTCTCGGTTATGATCATCTTAAAACCTGTTTTTCCGGGTGTCGAGCCATCTGCTTCTATAATTGTAGCGACCACAAAAGGAATATTGTCTTTCTTGAGCCGATAAGTTTTTTCTATGATATCCATATTATTTAAGATACCTTTCTCTTTCTTTTTGTGTGTTCACATCTTGAATAATCGATTCATCTGAAATTTCTATATAACTAATTTCATCGTGAAATTTTCTTAAAATATCTCGTAGATTGTCTGAGACAGGAGCGTCAATAATTTTTTCTACCACAGATTTTGATAACATAATTGGATGACCGGCTTTCTTTTCATAAGAAGGCAATATGACCTTCCGGGCGGAACTTCGTGCTTCTTTAGCCAGTTTTTCATACACCATTTCGGAAATATGTGGTTGGTCAACAAGATGAAGCATCACATAATCACTTTCCTTCATTTCGTTGATAAGCGCCTTCAAGCCGCACTGTACACTGCTGAACATCCCCCGTGCAAAATTTTCATTATGAATAAAATCAATTTTTTTCAAGATTTGTTTGCCATTGTAAATCACCTTAACACTATCCTCGAGCATATATCCATTGAATCCCGTCACGATAAGTATTTCATCACACACTGCTATCAGTTTATTAATGATGTGTTCGATAAAGGGTTTTTGATCATAATGCACGAGTGGTTTGAAATCATCCATTCTGCTTGAATAACCCGCAGCAAGGATCAATCCAAAAATCTTAGGAATCATATTTCTTTCATCATCAAAGCTCTTTCAGCGTTCTTGATGTCCTTCAAACCGCTGCCTGTCAATAAAACCACGATCTTTTCATCTTTCTTCTCGCTCTTCTTGCTATATTTTATGAAACCAGCCCATGCCGCAGCTGCTGAGGGTTCTACAAAATAGCCATATTTTTGACTTAAAATTTTCTCAGCCCTCAATATTTCTTCATCGCTTACCTTTATGCCGAAACCGGCAGTTTTCACAAGTACATCAACAGCCATATATAGATTTCTCGGTGCATTTACGGATATGCTATCTGCAATCGTGCTGGATTCTCTATAAGTAAAATCACCATTCTCAAAACAATCAATAATTCCGGAGCTTCCTTCTGCCTGCACTGCAATAAGAGCTGGAATTTTCTCGATGAGATCGAGCTGTTTTAGATCATAAAATCCTTTGTATATTCCGGAAATGATGCTTCCGTCACCGGTTGGCACGAATACCTTGTCGGGAGCTTTGTAATTCAGTTGCAGAAAGATATCAAAAGCACCCGACTTCTTACCTTCTGTTGTTAGTGGATTGTATGCTGTGTTGCGGTTATACCAGCCATGTTTCTTTGATTCGCTAATTGAGATATCATAAGCATCGTCATAGGAGCCATCAACTTTTTCCACTTCAGCGCCATACATTCGTATCTGGGTCAACTTCTCCTGTGGTATTGTCTTGGGCACGAAGATTTTTGACCTCATTCCGACCATCGCACAAAGACCAGACATGGATGAAGCGGCATTTCCTGTTGAAGCAGTGCAGATCGTATCTTTGCCAAGTTCTAGAGCTTTTGCTAAAACCAGCATCGATGCTCTGTCTTTATAAGAATAGGTTGGATTGTGGGTATCATCTAGGACGAATAGGGTTTTATTTGAATCAAGAGAAATTTTGTTGAGAGAGTGGGCAGGCAGTGTCATTCGAGCTTTCATGACTTCTTGCACTTCATTCTTCAATGGTAGAAGCAATGGGAACTGAAAAACATTACCCGGATTCAGCTTTTTAAAGAAATCGTGTGTATATAAAGATCTTATTTCTTCGTAATCATAAAAAACCTGCAGGCATCCAACAAGCGGTGAATGAGGTTCATTCTTTGCTGCACATTTTGGGCAGAGGTAATGATCATTTTCCTCTATTTCATCCGATGACCACCCGGCACCGCATGAAAAGCATTTATAGTAATAATTTTTCATAAGCATTCAAACGAATTGATGAGAGAAGAAATAATTTGTCTACTTTTTTGAGATTGTATTAGATGTAAAAAATTGGTTTACCAGACCTTGATAAAAACTATAAGCCATACAAAACCACCACAGAGAACACAGAGATAATAGAGAAAGATTGCTCAAACTGTTTTTTAACAAGGGGTATCCCTCAACGCTTCACGCTTTACTGTCAGGGTGTAGCAAAATGAAGACCGGAAGGATTGATCAACATCTCGGAAGACTCTTCGACAAGCCCAGAGTGACAATTTTATTTTCATTGTCATCCTTGAGTGAACGAAGTGAGTGAAGGATCTCCCTGATTGGATATTTAAACCTCCTGTGAGATTCTTCGCGGAGTTTATACTGAGCGTAACGAATGTGCTCCAGAATTTATCCCGTTGAATCTTTTTTCTCTATTCAACTGGGATGACAATTACTTTTGGGAGATTCTTTCTTCTTTATTCAATTTCATTAATTTTTAGTGTTGTTTCGCCTGTCACGCCGAAGCGGAGCGGAGACTGAAGTGAAACGAAGACTGGGGATTTCTCTTTTTCCTTTCTAATTTCTAATTTCCATCATTGTCAAGGCGTCCTGTCTGGGCGTAGCGGAGCGGAGACTTAAATGTAATGAAGTCGGATGGCAACTTATTATCACCCCGTGATCCTCGTCCCAGTCCTCCCTTCCAGTGCATCCACTGCATGGTCGAGTGAAGTAATGATTGCCTTATCTCCACCT
>JACKQG010007849.1_pt1 | contig 10592 bp, 9 predicted proteins | sample 8237621 | NCBI WGS metagenome assembly JACKQG01 (sample SAMN15677084, study PRJNA649215) | marine metagenome | biome: marine; feature: Black Sea; material: saline water; isolation source: suspended particulate matter (SPM) from the Black Sea western gyre | collected 2013-06-09/2013-06-10 | depth...
CGGGCAGCAGTGAGACGCTCGTAAAGGCGACCAGGGCGGCTTCCGAGATGCTGCGTCAGCAGGGAAAGCTCGGGAAGGCGAAGAAACTGGAATCCAACCTGGCGAAGGCCCAGGCGGAAGCGGCGCCCGCCATGCTGAAGTAGGCCGAAACGATTGCTCGGTTCAAGGAGTTGCTGGCGCTTCGCGTAGACCGTGTATTGAGCGGGATTTCCTCGTCTCCCGCGGTCATACGCTTGACATCCGCCTGTCCCTACCATTGATTCATTTGCCAGCACTTTACAAGTCCGGCAAGGAAAAGATCAAAAAAGGGAATAGGCCCCCTCCTGCCTTTTTTCTCGTTCAGAGTTCTAAATCAGTTTCAATCGGCGGTGGAATCTGGTCAAGTTGCAGTTTGTAGCTTCCGAAGCGATTGATGTGTTCGCTGCGCTCACCGACGCCTTCGGCTTACGGTTCAGTTCTGTAAGGAGACAAGCGTGACAGAATTTCCTCATTAACTGTTACGCCTTCCGATCTAAGTTCCCTGATGCATCTCGTCATAGTAGCGACATTATGAAATATGATTAGGTTGGCTATTAGGTTGTGCAAGAGTTAGCACGGCTGGGCAAAATCTTGATTCTCAGATTGATGCGCTTTCCGCATTCGGCTGCACGAAAATCTATAAAGATAAAGAAAGTGGAACCAAAGAACAAAGACCAGGTTGGGAACGATTAATAGAATATCTCAGAGATGGGGATATTCTCGTCATCACGGAACTCAGTCGCATGACTCGTTCCCTCAAACACCTACTACAAGTCATAGACGACTTGGAGAAAAAGAGAGTAGGGCTAATATCGCTAAGGGAAAATATTGATACTTCAACAGCAACGGGACGCTTTTTTATCTCAATAATGGGAGCAATAGCTCAAATGGAGCGTGAGTTGAAAAGTGAAAGAGCAAAAGCTGGACGAGAAGCAGCTAAAGCTCGAGGTCGAAGTGGTGGCCGTCCAAGGACGGATCCACCAAAACTTGAGCAGGCACGAATCCTTTATGAAAATTCAACTCAAACGGCAGCGGAAGTGTGCAAAGCAGTTGGTGTTGGTCGAAGAACTCTCTTCAGATACCTTGCTCAAAAGCGGAATAAAAACACCCGTTGAATTGCGAACACCGGTTCTGTGGGAAAGAGGTGGAACCTATTCCCTTTTTGGATCTTTTCCTTGCCGGACTTGAGAGTGCGCGGAGAAAACGCCGAAATATAATTCATCTGCCGCCAGGACCGCACTTAGGTGTTGATTTGGTGTTTTCTTTTCGGCTTTCCTCTGTGGTCTCCGCGTCTCTGCGGTAAATCATAGATTCATTTTCCTCACCGTAATCCACCTTAACATACTGTCCAGTTTTTGGGGAGTATTATAGGGGGGGGGGGGAATTGGTATCTGTGTCTACATTGTTATTGGATACTGCCCATACTCATCCACCATCTCCGTCACACGTTTAACCCGTTCGATTTTGGCTTCGGGCATGACGTTATCTGCCACGCCAAGGATGAAAGCGTCGCCTGGGGCTATGGTTTGAAACAGGTCAAGCATGTACTCTTCGAAATCTTCATCCGTGATTGGCTCGCACATTATCGCAGACGGTATCCCTCCCCAGATGATAACGTTATTTCCCCATGCTTGCCGCGCTTGCTTCAGAGTAACGGGCACCATCGGAGATGTCACAAAAGACTCTGCCATGTCGAAGCCTGCTGCCATAATTAAGTCGAGTAGCAAGCTGGTATCGGCATCGGCATGACAGGCAATGAGTTGGTCATTTTGATGCAGCAACGCCGAAAATTCCTGAAAATACGGCAAGAAATATTGCGCAAATAACGGTGGTGGAGTGAATTGCGAGTCGAAGTGGACACCGTATAAAAAGAGTTTCGCCGGCGATTCCAAAACTATCTTCCACAGTTCCTTAGCTTTGTCAACCAGAATGCCGTGCAGATGTTCTATCTGCGCTAAGTTATCAGCCAACTCATAATAAAAGTTGTTATAGCCGATATATTCCCGCATAATCTGTCCCATCGGCGCTGAACCAAGTAATATCTTAGGATAACCATCTTCGCCGATGTCGCCTTCATAAGCGATGTATGCATCATAGGCGGGAATGTACTCAGTGTTCTCCACCATATACTCCACGACGGCGTAATCATCTTTGTTTTTTATCATGTATGCGGTAGTCCTGCCACCGATTCCCTTCTGTGCCAGTTCGTCGGAACCGCGAGTTGAAGTCCACACCGTACCTGCGGGGGTGATGTATTCTGTAATCGTCTCTACGCCCTTGCGGTAGCTTTTCGTCTCGATGTTTCCCTTCTGATTTACGATGTGAATTCTACCTTCTCTGGCAGGGGTACCCAATCCTAAATCCCTCTCAATATCCCGCAAAGTCAAATGCTGATATTTTTCCGGAAGAGTACCATTTTGCTTGTGTGCATTATACCAGAGATGTAATCTTGGTATCCACGGAATTCGGTCGAGATGTTTCCCATCTATTACAGCCAATAATCTTTCCCTGTGCGTCATAATTAATCTTTCCTCCTAGCCATGTAATATAAACATATCTCTGATAAATACTTCTAATCACTCTAAGAACCTGCCGCTTTCAAGCGCAAACCTGAAACAGGCATTGTCGGATTTTTATGCTTTGGTTATCGCCTCGTTGTTGTCACCATCAAGCCAAGTGCTGTCGCATAAAGGCGGCAATGTGTTGTATGGCTTCCCTGCCTTCAGGGAGCAGAGGTTCGTGGGACTGGAACACGTGAATCATGCCCTCCCAGACTTCGAGTGTCACGTCGACCCCGGCAGCGCGGGCATTGGCTGCCACTTGAGTACTATCGTCACGAATGATTTCATACTCACCGACCTGAATGAGCAACGGCGGGATGCCGGTATAGTTTCCGAATAGCGGTGAGGCAAGGGGATTTCGCGGGTCAGTTTCTCCGAGATAGAGGTTCACAAATTCGGGAAGGCACTTAGGACTCATGATGGGGTCGAATTTCTCCTGGGAACGAATCGACTCGCCAGTCAAAGTTAGGTCGGTGAATGCCGACAAGGTGATAGCTGCTTTTGGCAGAGGGAGTTGGCGGTCTCGAAGGGCAAGCAAGGTAGCCAGCGTCAAGCCGCCACCAGCCGAATCGCCGCCAATGAAAGTAGCTTTTGCCGGCACCGGACCCGCTGGTCCTAAGCTCGTCAGCCATCCGTGGGAGCGGATGCAATCCTCAATCGCTGCGGGGAAGCGGTGCTCAGGGGCTAGCCGATAGTCCGGCAGGAGGACGGCGCACTGTGCTGCGACGGAAATGTGACCAGCCATGGTGAGATAGAATGCGCCTGAGCCAGAGACATAACCGCCCCCGTGTAGATAAAGCATGCGCCGATCCGGATCGGCGCATGCCGCCAGCACCCACTCACAGGGAATGTCGTCGATCTTCGTACGTCTGCACCAGATTGACGTGTTGGTTGGCTCTCGACGTGTTGCCATGCCTTGACGTAGTCCCTCAAGGTCGAAGCATCCAGAGGCTCCAAACGCCGGTGACTCATACAGTTTTGGTATGTACTCTTGGCTTTCTGGTGAAATCATCAATTAACCTCCTGCCAGCGGGTGTCACTAAGGCAATGCGCACCTTTTCCGGCAGCCTAGTCGTATTGCTCCATAATAGCGTGGGTGCCAGTATCGTCAGAAAGCTTCACCCAACACAGCAAAGTAATATGCTTGGATGTCAACTGATGCTCTGGGTCCGGCACTTCGATATGGTCAGGAGCACCATGAAATTGGATACCTTTGCCGAATTTCTCTACGCAAGAAGGCGTCTGGCGATAATGAAACACGTTGAATTTGGGGCATTCAAAGTGTCTGCAATTCATACCTTCCACCTTGATAAGTGGCGAACATCAAATGGGTCTTGGTGCCATCCGTGCGAAGCATCTCCCGTCCGCTAGTTTCGGTCACGACAACCACTCGTCCGGGCCAGGGATTGGCGACCTGACAAATGCCGCCTAGAAGGCTCATAATGCATACTTGACGGATTTCTCCATCCACTTTACGTACCGCCGAAACACGAAAACCGCCCTCTGCCGCGAAATTCTCCATCACAATTTCGCCCTCTGGAGGAACTGCCGGGAAGATACGAATGGATTGATAGGACAGTAGCAGATTCTCAGGACCTAGACGCGCCCCCGGGCGCCATAGACCCAATCTCGGTTGGACACAGGATTCAAGGTAGCCACGATGCGGCTCCCACACCTTAATGTGGGCCATGGTTCTCTTAGCTCGCGCGAGTAATTCGGCAGATGAATCCAGACCGACATCGTCTCCCCAAAATACGGGTGTAAGTGGGACTGGAATATTGTATTCAATCGGTGGCGCTCCTGCCACGTCCACCCATACAGGTCCAGCATCTGTCATGTAAGTGGGATAAGGGGCAAGTCTTGCCGCAGCCACCTTCCAGGAATCGGCTTCAAAGCTATCTTTGCCCAGGATTTGAGCCGCCTTTGCTGATGCACGAAGGACATAGCGAATGAGGGTGAGGGCGGATGTGCAGTCGCGGTTGCGCTCAAAACCAGGCGTCAAACCCCAGTGTTCTGGCGAGACAGTGGGTACAACATGCAAATAACCATCCTGCTCCTCGGTCAAATAGGCCAGGTAAAATCGGGCGCACTCGCTTAGCACAGGGTACGCCAGATTGCGTAAAAAAGTCTCGTCGCCTGTATACCGGTAGTACAGCCACAGTGGCTTACTCACCAGACCGTCAAGACCAATATCCTGTTCCCAGGTCAGATTGGTGTGCGCAATACCGTGACAGCGCAAAGGGAAATGCACCAAAGGATACATTGCGCCGGGCAGATTGTACACCTGGCGTGCGTTCTCCTGTGCTTGACCCAGAAGAGTATAAATCATGTCGCAATAGGGGAGCAGTTCTTCGAACTGTCCGAGAGTCAGCATCGGTTCAGCACGGATTTCGTTCAAATGAAAATCAGCATGCCAGATGGCAGAATCCTGAAAACAGAATTTCGTGCTATCGACGCTGCACAGAGGCACATCTCCATAATATCCGCCTTCCCGGCGCAGCTTGGGCAAGACAATCAGGGGCGCAGAGAGTTTCGTCCTCTCGCCGACGCTGGCGTGTGCCAGGTACTTCCTGCGCCCACGCTGTAGCATTATCATTTGCTCATGTCGTAGCCCTTCCAGCCCCAGTTTTCGTGCTTCGTCCAGAGTCTCAAATGCTGTCAGAACAGGCTCAAGACCGTCTTGTGTTGTAGCAACAGTCGCCAGAAGAGTAAAAGTCTCTGGCAGGTCGCGGAAGGTAGCCGTGGAGGCAACTCCCCGGGCCTGGTTGATGGGTTTATATCGTTTGATTACCCCGTGGCTCAAGCGTCCTTCTTGCTCAGACCAGAGGGGTGTACCGAGATTACACTCTCCATCACGACGTGTGATTATAGGTTCAACGCCAATCGCGCCAGCAGCAACGACGAAGTGGAAACCGGCAGGAAAAGTCAATTCGGGCGGGAATTCCTGAACGATGCCCCAGTAATCCCCCGTCTGACAGGAACGTGGGGCGGGCAATGGTTCGAAGTCCTCAGCGGCTGGCTTCCCGCCCAGAGTCGGGTTTACCGGCTGTCCGGGTAAGATGGTATCTTGGTGGCGATAAACGCGCGTCCAGAAATCGCTCGGTTCAAGCCCTTCCACCTGAAACTCCACTACCATTAAAGCACGCGCCAACGCCACCCATATAGTGGCATTCAACTTTTTGCCCTCTCCCTCAATTAGAAGTCGAACCGCTCCATTTGCGTCGGCTTCTTCAATGCTGGCACGTATAGCAAAAGGTGTTCCAAGAATTACTTGCGCGCCAGGTTTGGGACAGGGAAAATCATATTGACCGTATAAATTGTATGCCGTGCGGTTGGGTTCTGGTGCAATCTCTGCTAATCTATTGGGCATGGCAAGTTCACGTATTTTCGCCAGAGTGATGATTGGTTGTCGTTGGGCAAACCATCGTCGGTCCCAAATGTCCGCTTTACCTATGAGAAGAGTCGGCTGTTTTGGTGGCCCCCAGAGTCTCACGCCAAGGACGTCGTTTTCCAGTCTTAAAGCTTCGTAAGGGTCACGGTACAAACTCACATTATTTTCAAGCATTGAATTGCCTCCATTCTACGGGAAATAAAAATTGCTGGGAGATGAAAAACTCCCAGCCAAAGAAGGTTGTGCGACTCGGCAAAGGTGGGGTTATCTTGAAGCCTTTAGGGGCAAAAGTAACGTAGCTGCATCGAGGTATATACCTTGAAATTCTCAGTCTCACTTGTCGGCTTCGGACTCCGATTGAGCTTCAAAGTCAACCTGTTGTCTTGCAACCTCAACCAAGACATCTTCTATCGAGTTTAACAGAACTGGTTCATCAGCGGTCTCGGTGGATTCTTTAAAATGCGATAGTGCGCCGCTCTCTTCCACAAGGCTTTGCTGCTGTTCCTCTTTAAATTCCGAAATTATGCTGCTTAATGCATACTGATTATAATGACTGATCAACCATCCTCTTTTCTGATCGTCGGTTGTGGGTACCTGCGCTTGATAGTTGAGATACATCTGTTTAATTTCCGCGTCAGTAAATGGTTCGCCGCCAACCGATTTGATGGTCATTTCTCTAACCCTGACATGCTCCACGACACGTTCCCTGACCCATTGTTCCGAATCTGGAAAATCAGCAAGAGCTTCCAAAAGGCGTTGTTCTTGAATCTCTTTTGCCTTGTCCTCAAGAGTTCTCTGCTCTTCTTGCTGTGCTCTTTTCTGTTCCAGTTGAGTTTGTTTTTTAAGCTGTCCCTCGCTGAGTTGATAGTCTCGTACAATCGCTTCTCTCAACCACCCCGCCGCATTCGTGGTAATTTCACCAATTTCCTTCTTGTAATCATGCAGTTCAATCTTTTCTCTTATATGCTCTGCGGGAAAACTTTCCTCAAAATCTATCGCTACAGCTTTAGTTATGCCACGATTGATGAGTTCTTGTGCCATTGGTAAGAAGAGTGGAACAATAAAAAACACTAATAAACCCATATGGATAAAGGGAAAATTAGAATGTCCCCGTGATTAAAACCACACCAAATCGTGATTAAAACCAGGGTCGGTAGCAGATAATGCGAAAAAAACTATCTTAATTTAGCAACGTGATGCAACATCGGAACGAAGGAAAACGAAAAACCGTGATTAAAACCACACCCCGATAACCCGCAAATTTCAAATGTATATTGCCTTGATGTTGGCGTTCTGCTTAGCTGTGACGATAAATATAAGGAAAATCCAAAGCTTATTCTAATATATTGATTCGACAATTAGTGGAAACAAAACGAAGCCCATAAACTTGCGCAAAGGCTCAAATTGAGTCCTGAGCAAACAAAGCGGTCACATCAACCTCATCGTGGACATACATCTGAGCTGTAACCGCAACTGAAGAGTGACCTAAATACTTTGACACCGCTTTCAAGGAAACATTCTTTTGAAGCAACATATCCGTTGCTCTTGAGTGTCTCAGCATGTGCGGCGAGTAATTTGAAATCCCAACTCTCCTTGCGGCTTTGCGAACCTGATTACCGACGTTATTGGGGTTTAATTGCTTGCCGGTTTTGGATTCAAATAACCATGTCTGACTCTGGTACTCTGTTATAATCGCCTCATAAAGCTTTTGAGGAATGCTCACGTCTCTCTCTTTGCGGCCTTTGCCAACGACACGGATTTTGATATAGCCGTTGATTGGTTTACAGTCGGAAAGTCGAATGCCAATCATCTCACTGACTCGGCAGGCTGTCTTGTAAAGGAAGTGAATTATAAGCCGTGTCTTGGTGGATTGAGCAGCTCCCATAAGGGCTTTTATGTCATCTTCTGTCAAGCACTCATCACGAGCTACGGACTTCTCCACTGCATACGTGCCTACTTGCTGAAAAGCCCTCTCGATAGCTATGTGCTTTAAGATGTTGTTTGCGCCAATCTGAGCTTTGACGCACCTCAGCAGTGCGGTTTTCTTCAGGTTCAATGTACTAGCTCTTAGCTTACCTTTGATTTCGTCAAAGTACAATTTCAGGGATTCTTGGCTGAGGTGGAGACTATTGTCATGAAGGAATTGGTTAAAATCTCTTATCGCCGATAAATACGCCCGTTTGGTATTCTCACTGAGACCTTGAGCCGTGTTTCCCTTTGAGATCCTTTCGATGATACTCTCATCAAGCTTGAAAGTGAGTTCAATAATCTCTTTCTGCTGTGTGTCTAGTCCATCTTCAATCGCTGCTAAGTGCAGCATGTTCAAATTCTCCTGTTCTTTTTGAAAGACTATATATGACAAGATTTCTTATCACGTATATAATAACAAACAAAAATAACACTTGCAAGAAAATAATTAGCCCGGAAGAGGTAAAAAAATAAAACCCCTTTATTATGCTTTATCAAAATTAAATCAAGAGAGTTGCTCTAAAATCCTTAACTGGATTTTCTGTTCCATTGCTACACAAGGTCGAACTCACATTGCGGAAATGCACCTCGAAGATTCTACCCCTACTACCAAAATCCTGGATCATCTGGAATACATTCTTGCCCATCCGGTCTCCGCCTTCAAGCCAAGTACCAATACACATCAGCAGACCCCAGTTTTTGCTGAAACCGGCAATCTCTTCGGCCCGGTGGTAACCGCTATAGTTGGTAAAGAGCTTAGCAACACCATTCATCTTCGCCAGCGGCGGATCGTCTGGATGCAGCCCCATTCTGACGTTTGCCTCCTCTGCCACTGGCAGGACTGCCTTCACAAAATAGGTATAGTATTCCCACATTTCCTCCGCCGAATATTCCCTCTCAAAGCGATTCTTCTCTACATTATTCCTGAATTCATCCAGATTGAATTCCCGCGCAATATATCCCCGGCGTTCCACCAGTCCGGTGGTGAAAGTGTTTCCGGGATGAAAATCATAGACGGTTACAGGAACACCAAGTTTTCCCAGAGCGCGTATGAAGGCACAGCAAAGCTCAATATCCTCATCCCTTCCTGACTGCCCTAACTGGATTCTGAGTGACCGATAAGCGGGGTGATGGGCGCTGTAAATCTGCAAACCATACTGAGCAAATCGCTTCTGTATCCCACTCAATTTGTCTACCTCCGCATCCCAATCTCCATAGTGAAGCCGCACCCAGCGTATACCAATCTGCTTAAGGAACAGCAGATCATCATCACCTGCATTCGGGCTTATGGAATGGGTTAGCTTGATGTTGTTTGGCTCATACTCATCCATATTTACTCCATACGCTTTAGCTTTCATTCGGTTTTCCTCCTCTGGGGTCAGATCAATTCGACCCCGGTTCCTCCAAAGAGTTCGGCGTCGTTCATTGGCAAATCACTTTCCATTAGCGACTGCTATTCGGATGGATAACATAAATACGCACACCCAATTTCTCAAGATTATCCTCAAATATGCCACCCTGAATGATAATCTTCTCCTGTTCATCGTATATATGGTCAATATTTCAAAGCCTTGCAGGGCTGAGGGTCATTGGTAAACGCCAACCGCTGAGGCGTTATTTATCATTTAAGGCTCTTACCTCGCCCCAAGTCAACGCAAGTTTGCCTGAAGGTTCGACAACTTTTATACCGACTGCCGCTTCCAGGCCCTCGGTCATTATGGTGTTGATATCCTCCTCTGAAAAAGCGACACTAAAAATCGCCACCTCATCGATAATCCCTTTTACCGGCTGAATGGCGGTTGGGTAATTGGTCCCGATAACCACAGGAGCATTAGTGTCAGCGATACCCAAAGCAAAAGCCTGTTTGGCACTCAGCAGTCCGTCAACATAAATCAGCGCTTCTATGCTGGTGTAGACTCCAGCCACATGATACCAGGTGTCATCTACTGGTTTGACGTTGGATGCAGTCCAGACTGCATTGCCTCCTTCTGAAAAGGGGGCAAACTCGAAGACTCCGTTAGCATTACGCTGCAACAGGTAACACATATCGACTTGCCATCCCTGTGCTTTTGTGACTAACCCATGCCAATCATTGAATGATATCCCATCAGTTTCGAGTCTTTCCCATAATTGCTGCCAGGTTCCGTTTCGTTTCCAGCGTCTCAGTCGGTTGTATATGGCAGAGAAGTTAGCGAAGAATTCAGGTAAATCTCGCCAGGGTATGCCGGTACGAGCGACATAGAGAACAGCTTCGATAAACATTCTATCGCTGATATCTGGCGGACGACCGACTTTACTTTTAATGTCGATCAATATCGCTTCAATTCTTCTCAAGGCGGACGCCAAAATGATGGACTCGAATATCTCGAGGATAATTTCATGGCAGGTATTGGATTAGTTCATAACCCTAATGCGAAGCAAAATAAACATCTACATGGGATGGAAGATACATTCGCAAGGCTCTTAGGTGATTTGGGGATAGTTAGGGTGACAGAGAAACCGGATGAAATCTCGGAAGTAGCAAGGGAATTTTGGGATAGGGAAATTGATATACTGATAATAAACTGCGGGGATGGAACATGCCATCTCACCTTAACCCAGTTTATACAAATATACGGCGAAAAAAAGCTTCCACTGATAGTCCATACGCGTTC
>JACKQG010007850.1_pt1 | contig 10591 bp, 11 predicted proteins | sample 8237621 | NCBI WGS metagenome assembly JACKQG01 (sample SAMN15677084, study PRJNA649215) | marine metagenome | biome: marine; feature: Black Sea; material: saline water; isolation source: suspended particulate matter (SPM) from the Black Sea western gyre | collected 2013-06-09/2013-06-10 | depth...
TAACTTGTTGTTCTCCTAAAAGAGGGAATTTATGGGAGTAGGGGCTGTCTGCGACGACAACCTGAATTGCCTGGCGGACCTTATTATTTATCAAAATAGGGCCAATCAGGTTTCCGGTCATTGCATCAGGTGACCCTTTTGGAATATTAACAACAACATATAACTCTAAATGACTGTTATCGCCGTCCCCATTCCAGGACATCTCCTTTAAGGTATGCTTTAGATCTATCTGATAGTCCGGCTTGAAAAGCAAGGGGTTGGTAATGACAAAAGCCAGCGCCGGATTGTCAACGGACTGGTACCAAAAGAAAGGCGAGTTTTCCTTATGCTGAAGTACCACAAAACGCTTTTTATCCGGAAAACCCAGCATGCCGGAAGGCATATTGATAATTTTCTCTTCTGTTACATCGATCGTTCCGAATCTGGTAGTTTCAATCTTCAACTTTACCCTCTCTCCCGGAGCTGATGTTTTGTAAAAGGGCGGCCGCCTCGGCAAGATCAGCATCCCTTACATCAGACGACTCCAGATTTGCCTTTCGGATTCTTTCATAGATTTCATGGCGATGAATAGCGATGCTTTTAGGCGCATCGACCCCCAGCTTAACTTGAGCCCCTTTGATTTCAACCAGCGTAACAACAATATCATCGCCAATATTAATGCGTTCACCCAACTTCCTTGTTAGTATCAGCATAAACCTTCCCTGGTTTTTAGTAGGCGTTCACAGGTTTAGAGTTCAGAAGTTCAGCCTGCGACGAGCTCAGCCGAGTCGGGTTGCTTTTTTTGTTAACCTTTACTCACCAGCCCCGAACCTGTGAACGGTTACGAATAATAAATATATCTTTTTTATCTTAGTGCCTTGGTGCCTTAGTGGCAAATACTTTTTGGTTTCGTCCTGCTCAGGTTAGAGTTTTACTTCAAATAATTTACCAGACTCAATGTCATAACCCTGGCAGAAGAGGCCAGCGTCGCCTGGTAGGCAAACTCTACGGACTTCAGATTCATGACCGCTTCAGTGATATCAGCATCTTCAACTTCCGAGAGCCTCTCTGTATTGCTGAGGTTCATATTTTCTAATATTTCTCCCTTGACTTCTATGCGCCGCATTTGGGCACCCACATATGAGATTTTTTCAGAAAGAGCATCAAAGTTAGTATCCAGACCGGTCATCGCATTTTGGATGCCGCTGACATCGTTGGTTTCAAGTGCGGTTTGAAAGTCACTCAGGGTGGTAAAGAGGGTTCCAAACGCCGCACTCCCGTCGCTGCCGACCTCTATGGTAGCATTTTTACCACTTTTTATGGTAAAAGCGTCGTTATTCCCAGTATAAGTACCATTCTGACTGAATGGAGCGGTATCGGTTTTTGTACCGCCGAAAATATAACGCCCGCTCACATCCGTGTTGGCTAAAGAGGATATTTCTACCAGCATGTTTTGAACGATTTGGGCGGCCGAGTTCCTCGAGGCAGCATCTGTAGTGGCGCTTGCCATCTGAACAGACAGGGCCCTAAGCTCGGAAACAATGCCCTGCGTTTGGCTCAATGCGCTTTCAGACGCAGCCAGCCATAAGTTCCCAAGGGAAATATTTCTTCCCAACTGCTCAATGTTTGCCAGAGCGGCCTTAATGTTCAGACCCTGGGTAACCCCGACCGGATCATCGGAAAGCTTGTTAATGCGCTTCCCGGTTGTAACAATCAGATTGGCGTTATTCAGTTCCTCGGCAATACTGGCAAGCTGATACTTGGCTGCATCGAAAACACTTTTATTTGCTACCCGCATATAAAGAAGCTCCTTTATTTCACCTGTAGTAAAGCTACATACATTTCATCCGCAACATTAATAATTTTAGCTGCCGCTGCATAGGCATGCTGAAACTTTATCAGATTGGCCATCTCCTCATCAAGGGATACGGCCGAAATGCTGTCCCGAACGGCAGTTAACTTGTTAACCATAATTTCATTAAATTCTTTGGCTCTTACAATGCTCGAAGAGGTAACCCCTATAGAGCCTATCGTGGCATGATAGTAGTCTTCAATGGTCGCAGTGACAGTCTCTGGCGTATTGCCATCGATCCTGTCGACCGTAGTTCGAGTAATCGTGGTATTCGTGTATTGCAGATCGGCAATGGCTAAAGCATTGCTGTTGTCGCCTGCGGCCCTATCCCCGGTACCGGCGTCAATTTGGGCCGCCGCAATATAATCCTTATTGCTTAAAACAGTGTTAATACCAATAGAACTTGCGCCGCTCCCTTGAAAAAAAGTATTGATGCCCAGGGCTGCCGTAAGCCCGGAATCCTGCGCAGTATCATCGGAAAAACCAAAACTGTAAGTGCCTGCAGCAGCAGCAATGTCGAATGCCACAATACCGTCTGCAGTTAGGGCAGTAGCAAAACTAACAGCGATATCCGAACTCCCGTCACCGTTAAGGTCAATGTCAAACCCGTCATTATCACCACCAATATCAGTTCCACTGGCAAGGGTATAAGCGCCAGGGACATTACTGACTCTCCAATTGTCTGTATTAATATCGAAGGTTACAGTTTCGGCATCTACCGCCGCACCGGCATTAGTCACAGTAACCGTTATGTCATCGGTCCCACTCCCGCCAAGCTGGAGGTCAACCTCGTTAGCTAAATTGGTCCCTCCAATTACAATGCCACCGGTGAAACCGCCGTCGTTTTGAACGCTCCAACTTGTGGTTGGCTGGTCCCATTCCAGGATAATTCCCGTAACACTTTCATCCGCTTCAGCCGGGATATTAATGGCTACGCTGGCCGTTTCGCCTGCGATTGTATCTGTCGTATTTTCAATGGCAGGTGTCTGGGTCACTGTCAATGGAGCCGTACCGGCAGAGGGGGTGCTTGTAGTCAGCATATCGTAATTGTTGACCGTTACTGTAGTGTTAGCCGCGGTAACTCCACCGCTATAGCTGTGGTTTTTCAGCTCAAGGTCGGTTCCGGCTGTATAAGGAGTAAATGTCAAAGCATTAGCAGATGTCTTGGATGCCGTAACACGGGGGGTTTGCCTGTTGAACTGGCTTACAAAAGAATCGAGCGTCCAGTGCCAGTCTGAGGGCAGGTTGGCCGTAGGTGTCCCGTTCGCATCTGTAGTGATGGTAAAGGCATCGCCGGCAAACAAATACCCTGAAGTGAAAGGGAGTGTCATGCCGTCAACGGTTACCGTAGTGTCGGACGCGGTCAGGGTGAAAGTACCTGAAGTAGTGCTGTTTGACCAATCTATCTCTATGTTATCTGTTCCTATTGTTCCGCCTGAGGCTGAATCAACCGTGAACGTATAGGTATCTAAAATATTATTGGCGGTGCCTGTAGGGGTCATGACTACCGGGGCGGGTGTGCCTCCGGCTACGGTGTTGACTGTCAATATGTTTCCGGCAACCAGGACGTCACTGGCCGAAAAGCTTAATGTGGCTCCGTCAATAACGACACTTGTGGCCGCTGCGGCCATGGTCACGGTTCCCGAGTTGGGCGTCTTGGTTTCACTCCAACTGAATTGTACTGCATCCGTACCGGCTACCCCGCCCTGTGTCACTTCAATCGTATATGTGGTGTCAGCAATATTAAAGGTTGTGGCCCCATAGCTCGGAGATGCAGTGGAGATCCCCATATCGACATCAATCGCTACAGGCAAAGTTTCTCCGCTGTCATAGGTCCACATCTTGAAATCTTTGGTGTAATCGATTTTGTTGCCATGGGAAAGGGTGTCCAGAAGACCGCTTGAACCGGTTTTGTAAGTTCCTGTAACAGCTGTATCAAAAAACTTCAGACCCACCCCCTGGCTGTGCTGTTCATTAACGGACCAGATAAATTCTTTGGCCACGGCATCAAGGTCCAGTTTATACTTGGCAATGATCCCGTCACGCATCTCAAGCCATCCACCAAGTTTTCCGGTGGTTAAATAGTTCGTAATATCGACCGACGTACCACTTGAGTTCTCCCACAGCACCCGGTTTCCATCAGTGCCGCCCAGACTGAGATCAAAGCTGTCTGTTCCGGCCACCAGGATGCCGCCTCTGGTCGTTGTAACGGTGAGAGTGCCATTGTCCTGCTCAAAGGTCTGGACATCCAGGTATCCGTATAGTTCCGAGATGCGTGCATTGCGTTTGTCTCGAAGGTCATTGGCCGTGTTGCCGTCTGACTCCACCGTGATAACTTGCCGGTTGAGATTGGCGATCTCATCTGTAAGCTGGTTGATCCGTTCTATTCCAGTCTTAACGGCACCTGTTAAATCCGTTTCTATCTGCGTCAAATCCTGGTTCAAGATGTTCAATTGTTCTGCCAGAAGGCTGGATTGTTCATATAGTGCAATCCGTTGCGGAACTCCTGAAGGGTCGTTTGAAATATCTTGCCACGAATTCCAGAAATCGGACAGCATTGAACTAATACTGGTATCGGAATTTTCGTTAAAAAGACCCTCAAAAATCCGCATGTAATTTTCCATCTCCTGGGAAGATAACATGCTCGATTTTTCCATCATGAGCCGATTTTCGACCAATTGATCAGTCGCCCTGACAACCGAACCTACCTCCGCACCGCGCCCCAAGAGCAGACCGCCGCGCTTTAAAGGATCTTTCGCAACGACGACAGGGCTTTGTCGGGAATACTCGGGGGTGTTAACGTTGGCAATGTTGTGGCCGGTCACCTCAATACCATACTGCTGGGTACTCAAAGCGGTCCTGGCAATATCAAGTATAGATATTATGCTCATGCTTAAACCTCCCTGCTCAGCAATACAGGAGCGCCGGATTTACTAAAATGACATTTGTCGTTGTACATAATTCCTGATCCGTCCGTGCCCGTTATGATCCCTATGATCTCATCCAGAAATTCCAAAGAATCATTGACAAAAGAAATGTTTTCTTTTCTGAAGACCTCGATCTCGCTCTTTAATTTAATAAGCCGCAGGTACAACTTTTGAAACTCAGCTTTGTATTCTACGGGGATCAAGTCCATTGTGCGGTTAAGCTCAAAAGTTTTTTGATTTTCCTTCAAATCAAGAGCTGCAACGATTTCCTGTTTAGTGGTATTTATTTTTGCACAAATCTCCTCTTTTTCTGCAGATATACTCCACAGTTTATCCAAATCTAAATTTGTCAGAGACTCTCTTTCGTGCTTAAAACAATAAAGCAGGTCATGGTAAAGCATGATCTTTTTGTAAAAAAGCTTTTCAATCAAACGAACGTTAGGCGTTTCCATAACTAAACTCCCTATTCTATTTATCGGAAAATCCGGCTGTAAACTGAAGATGATTATTTCGTGCTGAATTCGAATTTTTGCGAATTCAGCAGTTATCGATCCTTGAGGTCTGCAAAAAGTATCTTTGCCAACCCAATACCACCGCCTTTAGCAATTCCCAGGGCCAGGTTTTCGTCAAACATCGCGTCCATAATCTGACTCTCGGTACTATTTCCAAAGAGTCCGTCCTTTTCAACGGTGGACCGCATTGATTTCAGCATATAGGTTATCAAGATGGATTCAAACTCGGTGCAGGCTTTTTGCAGTTTCTGCACTCCGGCCTTGGAGACATCTTTTTGCAAGGCCGCCGTCGCCGGATGCGCTGCAATCGGTTTTAACATAGCGTGTCTCCTTTATATAATTTCCAATTCTCCCTGAAGGGCACCCGCGGCCTTCAGAGTCTGCAAAATAGTCATAAGATCCCTGGGGGTAACACCAATGGCGTTCAAGGCCTTGACCAATTCACCGATTGTTCTTCCCGGCTGGATCAGAATAAGTCGGCTTCCCTCCTCGGCGACGGTGACATCACTATCCGAAGAAACAACGGTACTGCCTCCCGGTGCTACGATTGTACCGTCCTCCATTTGGACAGGGGCCGCCCCTTCGCCCGAAGGTGCAAAGGCCAGTGGTTGTGAAACCTCTTTGGTCTCTTTGATCTGTATGCTCAAGTTTCCATGAGCGACAGCAACTTCTTGGATCCTGACATTTTGTCCAATCACCACGGTGCCCGTCTTCTCATTAACAATAACTTTGGCTATATTATCAGGTGTGACCTCCAGGTCACCGACCTGGGCGATCAGGTTGACCACTTTATTTTGAAGCCTTTCAGGAATCGTCAGTTTTAAGGTGCCCGAATCTATCGGTATAGCAAGACTCTCTCCCAGGCGTGTGTTAATGGCATCGGCAACCCTGGTAACCGTATTGAAATCCGGATTGTCTAACATAATAGTCAGCTCTTTTTTATTCATTATCGACAAAGGAACCTCTTTTTCGATTGTCGCTCCGCCGCTTATTCTTCCTACCGTGGGATGATTTTTGGTAACTCCTCCTCCGTCAGCCCCACCCGCGGTATAACCGCCAATGGCTACGGCTCCCTGGGCCAGAGCATAGACATTGCCGTCCACCCCTTGCAGGGGGGTCAGCAGAAGAGTACCTCCCGACAGGCTTTTGGCATCGCCAATGGACGATAAGGTTATGTCGATTTTTTTGCCTATGCGGGCAAAGGGTGGCAGGTTGGCACTCACCATCACAGCGGCAACATTGCTTACTTTAACATCAGCGGCACTGACGTGCACCCCCATGCGTTCCAGCATATTCACCAGGCCCTGGATGGTAAAACCGGTCCCGGCTTTATCACCACTGCCGTTAAGACCGACTATCAAGCCATAGCCAAACAGCTGATTTGGCCTGATCCCCTTGATCGAAGCGATATCCTTGATCCTCGCCGGCATACCCATGGATGGACAAATGAAACCAAACAACAATATAATCAGCAAATATAATCTAAAACGGCCAGACATGATCGACTATCCTCCCTAACCAGCCCGGTTTCTGTTTATCCGCTACGGGGCCTTTGCCGGCATAAAGTATCCTGGCGGAAGCCACGTACGTAGAAGAGATTTCATTGACTGGGCTTATATCCTCCGGCCTTATTATGCCCGAGATAGTTATGAACTGCATTTCATTATTAACCTTGATCTCTCTTTTTCCATTAATATAAAGGTTCCCGTTGGGAAGAACCCTTTCAACCACGGCCGCAATGAAGGCCTTTACATGCCCGTCCCGATCACTGCTGCCTTTACCGTCAAACTCCATTCCCAGAGACGCTGCGAATAAATCATCAGTCCCCGGGTTCTGTGCCAGCGTTGGGTTTTTGTTGGCCAGCTGCTGCATATAACCTAAAAACTTTAGTTTGGCGGCGCTGATACTCGATGATCGACTCGTTTTGGTATTGGCATTCAGTTTGGCCTCCGGGTCTTCCACAATTCGCACGGTGACAATATCGCCCACTTTTCTGGCTCTGCTGTCCGGAAACAGATCAACCCCTGAAATATTCGACCATAATGACCCTTCCGCGGGCCGGGGAGGAGTAAAAACCGGAAATCCGGATTCACGGACCTCTTTGATTCCAGCTGGAGCAGATGTGCTTTTGGGCGCGCCGGCACAGGCGGTTAAAAAAACAAGTGCCATGCATAAAATTATGTATTTCCTTGTGGGCATTGATTTCTCCTTTGCTAAAAATCCACCATCACAGTTGAGGGATTTACGATTTTTGCATAAATTTTTCTTTTGCTCATCAGGTTTTGAACCTCTACGAGTTCGCCCGCAAAACCTTTCATTAAAACCTTTCCGGGAACAGTTATCCTTAGACCGCTTGATTCTGCCAGAATCGTGACCAGATCACCTTTGTTGACTACCGGAGATTTTTCCAGCATCCCTGCTTTAATACTCTTATCTGCCTTGATACTATGTTTGGCCATCAGTCCGGTCACTTTGCCGATATCGGTTAAATAGTTTGCAGATACGTGAGAGATATTTCTTCTGGCTAAATAAACATCGTCTGTTTTGATGATCTCTCTCCTCTTAAGATTGCGAGCGGCGCAAACCACCGATTCAAATACATCCGCCCAGCCGGAAAGTTTAACCTTGTTCCTTACCACCCCGTCCACGCTGATAACAGCGACTAATTTTACATAGCCTTTCAGCTTTTCACTGTTTTTTTGAAACAGCTGCATGCTGATCTTTCCGGAGGCAACAGGCCTGTTGCCGGAAACTTTAAATTTGGACACGGCTACATCCGCCCTTTCTTTCCCCAGGCGACGGCAAAGATATTGAATATAGACCTCTCGAAGCTTATCTTCCGTTATGGATTGATAATTTTGTGACCCGGCTGTTTCACTCTCTTTGCCGGCGGCCGGCTTGGCCGCTGCAGACAAGCAAAGAGCCAAAAAACAAATTAGAACAGCTGTTATTCGGATGCTTTTAATCATGGCGATTACCTTTTGAGATTATTAACTATTGACATCATGTCATCGGCTGTTTTGATGGCCTTGCTGTTGATCTCATAGGCCCTCTGAGCCATAATCATGGAGACCATCTCTTCCACAACATCCACATTGGAAACCTCCAGATACCCCTGCACAACTGTTCCCATACCATCGGAACCCGGCGTGCCGGAAACAGCTTCCCCTGAGCCGTCGGTGGCTTTATACAGATTGTGCCCCATACTTTTAAGGCCCGCCGCATTGGCAAATGAATATAATTCGATAGTTCCAAGTTGGCTCCCCGTACCTGTAGCGTCAAAAGTAGTTACGGTTCCGTCGGTGCCGATTTCGACAGAAACCGTTGCCGCTGGAACGCTCATCTCCGGCTGCAATTTTTCACCGTTGGGCGTGACGATGTTGCCGTCTGAATCCAATTTAAAATTACCTGACCGGGAATAGGCATCCTCGCCATTGCTGATTACCTTAAAGAAACCCCGGCCCTCAATCGCCAGGTGCAGTTCATTTTTGGTCTCCTGAAAATCTCCCTGTATGAACATTTTCTGGACACCGACAGGCATTGCCCCCATACCAACCTGGATGCCTGTCGGGACCTGACCGCCGTCCGCTGTTTGCGAACCGCCCTGGCTGATAGTCTGATACATCAAGTCCTGGAAATCGGTCCTGCTCTTTTTAAAACCGGTTGTACTTACATTGGCCAGGTTATTGGCAATAACATCAATAGTCATTTTCTGGGCGGACATTCCCGATGCCGCCGACCACAATCCCCTTAGCATAATTATCTCCTCCCTTATTACAACATACCTTGATCATTAATCATTTTGCTGGTAATTTCATCAATAGACTGAATGGCTTTTTGAGCCGACTCAAACGATCTGTAGGCTTCAACCATCTTAATCATCTCAGCCGTCGGATTAACATTGGAACCCTCCAGATAACTCTGTTTAACACCGGTTTCTTCGGCTGCTAAAACTTCACTTTCTTCTCCTTGATGGGAGTAATACGAACTGCCTTCTTTGCTAAGAAGCCGAGGCTGCTTGAATGCGACCAGCATTAACATATCCACCGACGTGCCGTCCACGACAACCTGTCCGTCATTTGTTATGGTCATCTTTCCTCCGGCAATTGTAATGGGGCCATTTTCCCCCAAGACGGCATCACCGCCGCGAGTCACCAGAACACCCTGGGCATTAAGGCTAAAAGCGCCGTCCCTTGTATACCGCACTCCTTTGGGCGTCTGAACCTTAAAAAAACCCTGGCCCTCCAAGGCCACATCCAGGTCATTGCCTGTATGTCTGACAGGACCCTGCGTGAAATCGGTTTCAGAAACGTAATTCATCGAAAGTGCCTCACTAAAAGAAATGATATCTTTCCGGAACGCATTCGTACTCAGATTGGCCATATTATTGGAAATGGTTTCAAATCTAAGCTGGTGCACCAAAGCACCGTCAATTAATGTATAGATCCCCGATATCATATTCTGACCCCTTCCTTTGTTGGTTTAATTATTGATTCTTTTTATTGCAATATCAATGCCAACTGCAACCGGATGGCATCTTTGCATAACATATTGATTAATTTGCGATTAAATACGCTGCGTGAAATGGTCTAACATCGGCTGGATAAAAATCCGGAGGAAAAAAATGCCTATGGGAACTTTTTGCCGCTACTTTCTGGAACCTTTTACAAGCCGGATTTGTGGTAACTTCTCAATAACCTCGGGGAAAAGGGCTTCAGCGCGGCAGAGCCGCTTCATATAAAATCGCTTTAGCGATTTTATATATTGATAGCGCCTTTTTTGAATAATTCTGAAACCCGACGATTTTATAAACCTAACTTATTAAGAAATTACGATTTGTGGTAGGAACTATCTGAGTTTAGGGAATAAACAAATGCTAACAGCTCAGCGACAACAAGATAAAGATCAGGCGGGATCTCGGCATTCAAGTCGAGTTGTGATAAAACCTCTATCAGGTCAGGGTCAGGGTGTATGTGTATATTATGCTTGCGGGCAAGTTCAATTATTTTTTCAGCGACTTTGCCCTGCCCCTTGGCCATGACCCGGGGAGCACCATCTTTTTCAGGCTGATACTTTAAAGCAACAGCTTTATTTTGTTTGGCTCTTTTCATTTAGGCGTTCACAAGTTACATTTATGCCGTACGGGGTTGTTTTGAAAGATGAACGTCAAACAGACTGAACATCGAACATCGAACGTCCAACGTTGAACATCGAATAATGATGTCGCTCCGCTCTGCAATTTAATTTCATTGGTTTTTTTATTCATCATTCGATGTTGGACGTTGTCGAGTAGACCGGGGCCTTCCATGGCTATAGGCTGA
>JACKQG010007851.1_pt1 | contig 10591 bp, 14 predicted proteins | sample 8237621 | NCBI WGS metagenome assembly JACKQG01 (sample SAMN15677084, study PRJNA649215) | marine metagenome | biome: marine; feature: Black Sea; material: saline water; isolation source: suspended particulate matter (SPM) from the Black Sea western gyre | collected 2013-06-09/2013-06-10 | depth...
CTGCGGCCTCTTACCCCTTAAACGAAACGTTATCGAAGTTGAGATTGCTTTAATCTTTACTTTGGGACAAGGCTGGAAAATTTAATCCCCGGCCTTTTTTGATAGATTGCCTTCAAATTATTTAAAGTTTCTATTAGGCTAAATTTTGATTTCTATAAATAATATCCAGATAGAAATTATAGGAGTTTTTTTTTAATTTAAGGAGAGAAGATAGGTGCGTAGGTTTTTTGAACGGTCTTGCAAACCCAGCTTACGGCGTAAGTTTTTACGGTGGAAACCGATGGTGCTCAATGAAACTCCAAGAACATCGGCAATCTCCTGGCTGCTTTTCCCTTGGCGAACCAATGCGGCCACTTCAACTTCCTGCGGTGTCAGTAACAAATGAAGCGAGGTTAGACGATTTAAAAACGGGGTGATGATATCATTGAGATGCGATTCCACGATATCAGTCAATGTTTGTTCCCGAGGCCCAATGCGGCTGTTTTTCAGTTTCTCCACATAAGGTAATACCAGTTCACGGATATTAGCCGTCATACGTTGTTCCAACTCTATAAGGTCACGGTCACGATGCTCAAGTAAAACCTTGAGAGCAATATTTGTTTCCTCTAGCTTCTCACTTTTTTGGCGGAGTTCGATCTCTTTCTTTCGCAGTTGCTCTTGGGCAAGGATAATAGGAGTTATATCCTCATGTACGACAATGACACGATGTTCATTTTCGGAGAGGTATGGAAGAACTCGGAGATTATACCACCGGCGCTTGGTTGGAGAATGGCAGGGGTATTGAGTAACGAATTCCAGCAACTCCCCATCAAGTACTTTTCGGATAGCATTGGCGACAAGCTCTCCTTCCAGTTCACCATGTTCCTTTGCTGTTTCACAGATGGCAAGATAATCGACACCAGCTGAATCAACAGCCCCTTCGATCCCATTTTCTTCAGCAAACTGCTGCCAGGCCCGGTTTGTTTCGATGATAATTCCCATGTTGTCAAGGACGGCAACATGAGCGGAAAGGGAGTTGACAATGATTTCATACATACTGTTTTTCAATGTGTCACCCCAATAATGATAGTTTTTGTTATTATAAGTCTGTTATTTTACCTCTATTGCATTAGACCAGACCAAGCCTTATAGTCAACAGTAAAGAAAGGGTAATATAACGAAAACAAAAAACAAATGGAGGCTATCATGACTGGAAATATTGAAGGTGGATTCGGAAATTTGGTTTGGGTCCGTGACAAGGACGGAAAAGAGTATGCATGCTCTGCAGACGCACTCAAGGGTAACATTAAGGCTAAAGAAGAACTTACAGAAGAGGAAAAGAAAAACTGCACCGATGTAAGCACCATTATCGGAACTGAACGCTGGTAAAATTTCAATTGCAACTGCTCTAGAAACAAAGAAAGTCTTTGTCCCAAAAGGCGTTGTCTCTTATGGCAACGCCTTTTTACTTTGAAGGATGCGGTTATTATAACCACCCATAGAGGCGCTTAGAATGACTGTATGGGAAAATTTTAAAAGATGATGGAGAAGTCAACATTATCAGTTAAGGAATATAAAATGAATCTAGAAAAATATTTTTCCGAAAAAACAGGTATTGGTGTAATCGCAACGAGTAACAATAAAGGTGTGGTGGATACAGCAATATATTCTAGACCCCATGTGGTCGCTAAGAACGAGGTTGCCTTTGTCATGCGTGATCGCTTAACTCATGAAAACCTGCAAGAAAACTTTCATGCCAATTATCTTTTCCTTGAAAATCGTCAGGGGTTTATTGGAATACGGCTTTTCATGACCAAAATTAATGAGAGCAACGATCATGCCCTTATTGATTCCATGACCAGGCGTAACTTAAGCCCTGAGGAGGATAAGGCACGGGGCGAAAAATTTCTGGTTCGTTTTAAGGTTAATAAAGTGCTCAGCCTGATTGGTGGCGAGGAAATAGCAATTAACTGAAGGTCTGTCCCTGCTTTGTGATGTTCGAGATAATAAAACAGGAGAGTGCTATGAAAAAAACGACTCAGGATGACAAAACTGAAAAGAAGCAACCTGTGATTCGGCTGGTCACCCTGAGTACCTGTTTTTTCTGTGCCACGGTAAAAAGAATGCTCGATAAGTCTGGTTTCGACTACACATATACCGACCTTGACCTGATGCCGGAAGAAGAGCGAAATGCTCAGCTTTCTCAAATCAAAAAATTCAACCCTGAAGAAATCTTTCCAATCGTCATTATTGATAACATTGCCATCGTAGGTTATCAGGAAGAACGCATAAAACAGGAGCTCGGAACAACATGACGAATGTGCCTGAACTGAAAGAATTATTGCGAAAAATCCAGGAACCGCAGGGGTGTTTTTTTAACCGCACCCAGGAACAGGTAGAGGCCTTGCTCCTAGGCCTGCTCACTAACAAAGATCGCTATGGCTACATGTCCTGCCCCTGCCGTCTAGCGTCGGAAAATCGTGATAAAGACAGGGACATTATCTGCCCATGTGTCTATCGGGAACCAGATATAAAACAATATGGAAGCTGCTACTGTGGCCTCTATGTCAGCAAAGATTGGAACGATGGAGTTGTTCCTCACCAGCACGTACCGGAACGTCGCCCCTCGGCAGACAAACGATAATTTAATGTGCCTGGCGATATAAAAAAAGTAGCATAATCTTATAAGACTTGCCAATTCTAACAGGAATTTCAGTGGGGGAGTCATCATGAAATATCTCATCATATTTGCCATTACCGGAATCATTTTGTTGACCATAACATGCTGTGTGAACAAAAAAAACATAGCGCCTTTGAACACTGTCAATTTCGTTGATCTTACACAATACACCGGCAGATGGTTTGAGATTGCCCGCTACCCCCACCGATTTGAAAAAGGATGCTCGGCAGTCACTGCTGATTATAGTCTACAGGATGATGGAACCATTGAAGTCCTGAATCAATGCCGACGTGAAGAAGATGGTAACAGAATAAAAAAAGCCCATGGAAAAGCCAAGGTTGTCGATACTCAATCAAACGCCAAGTTAAAAGTCTCTTTTTTCTGGCCTTTCTATGGTGATTACTGGATTTTAAAATTGGATCCCGATTACCAGTATGCCATTGTTGGCACACCTTCCCGGGAATATGTCTGGATACTGAGCAGAACTCCCGTCATCCCAGAACAAATACTTAGACAACTCGTTGATGATATTCGCTCTTTTGGATATGATACGAATCGACTTATTATGACTAAGCAACCATAGATAGAAAGGGCCTGCAAAGATGAAAAATATTCTGATTACCGGTGCAACTGGCTATATAGGAAGACGTCTGAAGGATAGACTGCTCCAGCGATCTGATCTGCGATTGCGCCTGTTGGTCAGGAATAAAAATAAAGTTCGCCCGGCTACCCTGCAGAAAGTCGAAATAGTTGAGGGTGACACTTTTAATGCAGAAGCACTGCGTGCTGCGCTAGACGGAATCGACACGGCCTATTACCTTATTCACTCCATGGGTTCCGGAGGTGACTTTGAAGATCTTGACAGAAAAAGCGCCGAAAATTTCAGAGAGGCCTGTTTAGCCTCTGGTGTTAGAAAAATTATATACCTGGGCGGTCTTGGCGTCAAAGAAACCGCAAGTAGACATCTGGCAAGTAGAATTGAGACGGGGGAAATTCTTTCAGCCAGACCTGAAGGCCTTCAAACCATCTGGTTCCGCGCCGGGGTTATTATCGGAGCAGGAAGCGCCAGCTTTGAGATCATCCGCAACCTCACTCAGAAACTACCAATCATGGTCACCCCGCGCTGGGTCAAGACCAGAACTCAGCCAATTGGCGTAGATGATGTTATCTCATATCTTGAAGAAGCCATCGACTGCGAAGTTGATGAAAATACCATAATTGACATTGGCACCGAACAAATGAGTTTTCGTCAAATGATGCTTGAAGCGGCAAGAGTTATGGGGCTGAGGAGGTATATGATTCCCGTTCCTCTGTTATCACCGCGCCTGTCATCTTTCTGGCTCATTCTTTTTACGCCGATTCCATACAAGATGGCCGCCGCACTGGTAGAGGGTCTGAAGTCGGAAACTATTGTCCTTAATGATAATGCCCGAAAATATTTTCCTAATATTGCACCAAAAAGCTATGATGCATCAATCCAGAAGGCTCTGCAGGAAATTGAAGAAGATCAGGTAATCAGCCGCTGGTGTGACTCCAGCGCCGATATTTTCTGCGACATCAAAGGCCAGGATAATATCCACCAGGCAATTTTGCGAGATGTGCGGACAATTCCATTACATGGAATCCGTTCTGAAAACGTTTTCAAAGCCGCGTGTTCCATTGGTGGAGAATCAGGCTGGTTTAGCTACCACTTTCTTTGGGGACTGCGGGGTATAATTGACAAACTGTTCGGAGGCTATGGGCTGAACCGAGGGAGAAGAGACCATACCAAACTCCGTGTAGGAGATGCCCTTGATTTCTGGAAGGTAGCAGATATTAAAGAGAACAAACGTCTTTTACTGTTGGCTCAGATGAAAGTACCAGGGAAAGCCTGGCTTGAATATGACATTCAACCCGATGTCCTTGTTCAGACCGCCCACTTTTTCCCGCGAGGAATTCTGGGCAGGCTCTACTGGATATCTGTTTCACCGCTGCATAACCTGGTTTTTGTCGATCTGGCAAAAAAAATAGTGGAAAAGGCCAGCAAAATGAAAAGCCCGTAAGAAAAAGCCTAAGGGGATTTAGGCTTGGAGGCCCGTTATGAACAACAATAAATATTTACCTGAAGCAAAGATTTTATTTGCTTCAGGACAGCTGGAAAAAAGTATCGATTTCTTCACAATTGCTGAAGAAAAAGGATGTGAAACTGTTGATTTATATTTGAGCCGAGGGGCTGCAGAGATGGCGCTGGGTCGCCATCGCGATTCACAAGAAGACTTCACCCACGTACTCCAACAAGATGCCAAACACGAGAGAGCCCATTATTTTCGAGGGATAGCCTATCTTGCTCTTGGTGAATATGAAAAAGCTATTAAAGATCTCACCTTTTCACTGGCCAGAAACAATGATCGGGGTATAGCGCACCTGGCAAGAGGCCTTGCCTATGCGGAACTTGGCCAGGAGAAAGATGCTACCCTTGACTTCAAAGGTTCTGAGGCCTTTTCTGATGCTGAACTTAAAAGCTTTAAAAACCTCTTTGGGAATATCCCAACCCCTTTCAGCAATACAAAAGAACTCCTCTCAAAAGAAAATGCCCCCTGGAATAATCTACTGAGTAAAAATGCAGCTGAAAAGTTATCCAACCTGTTAGAATAAAAATGATTTGCTCATTCCTACGAGTCACTGGTTCAAATATTCATTGATTCTTTGTCTACGGTATTGGAATATTCGATCAAGGATTTTCTTAATAAAAATAGCATGCATAGCTTTACCTGCCAGGCCAAACGGCAGGTCATAATACACCCTGTCAATTATCTTTACCCTGTGTTCCTGCTCTACCAATTCATGATAGTGATACCAGAATTTATAAGGACCAACTCTCTGCTCATCGACAAACCCATATTCGCATATATGCTTTATCTCAGCGACCCATTTATGCACCCCTATGAAAGGAATTTTGATGCGATATTCGACAAGAAGGCCGTTATACATTTCTTCTGGGACATCTGTGATAATCTTAAAGTCCACATCATCTGGTGTAATCAAGTTTAGGTTAGAGGGATTTTTCAAGAAGTTCCATACTTCAGCCAAAGTTGTATGGACATATTGTTCTCTGAAGAGAGTATACATAGCTCGACCTCAATTCTCCTTGTTATGCTTTAGACAACCCTAAATCCTTCTGTAGTTGGAGTATTGCTAATTCCTTGGTTTTGGCTTCAACATCTATCGTTGCATTTTTTTCTTTCCAGCAGAGTGGAAAATCAGCAGGATCTATATAATCAGAATGAGGTTTTGAACTATTGCCCTGCCATCCATACTTTGGTGACGATATATGGAAATACGGTTCTCGTCCAAGACTCTGCCATAGCGAAATTGTCCGCTCTGTCACCTCTTCTTCTGTCATTCCATCGGGAAAGCAACGATGGTGATGGACATCATACACCATGGGAATTTTTAGTTTGTCGCACACTGGCAAGAGATCAACCGGAGTATAAGAGACGTCATCATTTTCCAGCGTAAGACGACTTCTCAGCGCATTGGGTAATCTTGTTATGTTTTCCTGCAGGCGACTCAGGGCTGATTCTTTATCTCCATACACTCCACCAACGTGAATATTGATGACCTCAGCATCAACAAGATCTGCTAGCATATCATGATATGTAAGCTCCCGTGTCGTATTTTGTATTACCTCATCCCTGTTTGAAGCGAGAACATTAAATTGATCAGGATGAAAGCTCAGCCGAATGTCATGGATATTTCTGAATCTTCTTATTTCTTCAAACACCTGCTGTATTATTGCTGCATCAGGAAGATCCTCAAGCTGGTAGCCCACTTGAGGATGGGTAAATCGGGGGAAAAGAGGAGAAAGAATCCTAAAGGCACCAATTCCATTTTCAGCCACAAACTTGAGAGACTTCTTCAAACTATTGACATTGTGCAGGCAAATATCGGAAAGACGAGAGAGCTGCTCAACTCTAGGATAACGTAAAAGTGTCTTAGCAGTAACCTGTCTAAACTTGATAGGCTCATTACTAAAAATACAGCACAGTCCAAAGCGAAGTTTTCCTGTATTTTTCACGGTATTCTTCTCATCTATTGAAATTTTCTAAAAATGAGGCATATATATAATATGCTTTCATAGCAAAGGATAGGCATCACCGGCACTTAATACAAGACAAAGGGCCAGGACATGTGCAAAGAAAAGAATCCAAATCCAAACGACTTTTTCTCCAATCTAAAAGGTCCCGCCCCTTTTCGCAAAAAACTCACGTCACTCCTAAAAAATAATTTCCTTAAAATAAAAACCAGGAAAAATTGCTGCGGGAACCATGGTGAACCCGGCTGTTGAAAAAGTTCTTAAAACTCCACCGGTCGGTGAGGAAGATCATAACATTGTCATGAGTGAAAAAATACGATTAGGAATCAGTTCTTGTTTGATGGGTAATAATGTCAGATATAATGGAGGACATCAACTTGATAAATTCATAACCAGAACCTTAGGCAACTATGTTGAATTTGTACCGGTCTGCCCTGAGGTTGAATGCGGCCTCGGAGTGCCACGCGAAACTTTGAGATTGGTAGGCTCTGCTGATAACCCCAGACTAATAACAAGCAGGTCAAAAATTGATCATACTGAGAAAATGCAGAAATGGGCTGCTCAGAAAATTCAGGAACTCGAAAAAGAAGATCTGCAAGGTTTTATCTTCAAAAGTAAATCCCCCAGCAGTGGCATGGAGAGAGTGAAAATATACCATGCTGACAAAAGTGGTCTTACCGGATCAGGACCCGGGATATTCGCCAAAATGTTTATGAATCACTTCCCTCTTTTACCGGTAGAGGAAGACGGTCGCCTCCATGATATCTTTCTTCGGGAAAATTTTGTTGAACGCATTTTTGTATATAAAAGGTGGCGTGATCTTGTTGGCAAAAAAATTACCCGGGGCGCTTTGGTTGAATTTCATACTGATCACAAACTCTTGATTATGGCCCACAGCATTGCCCATTATCGAACACTGGGTCGTATTGTGGCCCAAGCAAAACAGTATAAACCGGCACACCTTATAGCAAATTATGAAAGTACACTTATGAAAGCATTACGGTTAAAAACAACCGTTAAGAAAAACACCAATGTTCTTCAACACATAATGGGATATTTTAAAAAAGTCCTTACTAAAGATGAAAAAAAGAGCTTCTTGAGCTTATTGAGGCTTATCTACACGAATACTATCCTCTTATAGTCCCTGTTACCTTGATTAATCATTATGTTCGTAAATACGGTGAAAACTATCTTGCTCAGCAACACTACCTGAACCCTCACCCGATTGAATTAAAATTAAGAAACCATGCGTGAGATTAACAAGGAACTTTAGATTTGATATGGCAGGATTATGCCTTGAGAACACTCCAGCATTAAAGATGTTTCCTGCTAAGGTCTCATTTCACTGATTGAGAAAATGATACTTCAGAGTTTTGGCAGAATGTAGAGAACTTTCATCCTGAAACATATGATTGGATAGATCCAAAATCTTATCGAGTGTGCTTGTCTCGAAGAATGACTCAGAAGGGATAATACCCTGACACACTCACCCTCTCTGGGGACTGCATTTTTGAGCTGCTATTGTTTGTAACTATTTGAAATGTAGAATAAAAAAAATGGTGGAGGCGGCGGGAGTTGAACCCGCCCGTAAAGTCTGATTTTTCTTTTATATTCAAGAGGTTAGGTGAGGTGATGTCTCTTTTGGGGACTGATTGGGGACTACACCGTATCTTGGAAAGTCGGAGGAATTTCTCAGATCTTCTATGTTGAGATACAGCAGATCTCTCAACTTTGGCCAAATGGAATTTGTTAAGGACACTACGACCCGGCAGTCTTCCTGTCATGGTCTGCTCATTTCTCGATTAAAAACGCTCCGGTCTTCTTACTTTAATTTTTTATTTTTAATCATATAGTTAAGGGCCTGGTAGAATCCAGAGAGTATGAGGAGTACTAAAAAAGAAAAAAAGAATTGCAAGCCAGCATCAGAAAATGGTTTTGTTCATCAAAGTGCACCTAACAGTCTACGTTGAAGTAATGTCTGCATATCACGCCGGCCATCTACAATTAAGTACACATAAACATTATCACCATTTACCCTGTAAATGATACGATATGGCTTGAAGAATATTTCTCGATAATCGCGAATTCCCAGATCTGAAAGTTCTTTTGGGTATACACCCCGTTCGGGCATTTTTCTCAAGCTAACAAATTTGCTCTCTATCTGGTCAAGGACATACTCTGCTTTTTGGGGTGAGTCGTGCTTTGATATATAAGAGTATATATCTTCAAGGTCCACAGCAGCGTCTTCAGTAAGTAGAACTGTGAATGCCACTAGAGTGACTCCTTTCCTTTGCGAATACGTTTTACTACCTCACTAGCAGAAACCACTTTTCCTTCTTCAATCTGTCGATTTCCAAGCGCCAGTATTTTTAGTAGCGCTATGGTTTCCTGGGTTTCCTCAAAACGCTTAATATCTTGAATGACGACTTTTGCTTCGCCGTTCTGGGTTATGATGAGGGGATCACCTTCGTCTCCAAGGTTTCGAATGATCTCTGCCGCATGGGCCTTTAAATAACTTATTGGCTTTATTTGGTTAGATAATCTCATGGGTCACCTCGCAAAATAAATAATCATAGGACCATATTAAAACCAAATTTAGTCCTATGTCAATCAGAATATTTTTTCATGGTCGTTGTCTGCCATACCTTTTCATATATTGAGTCGTGTGTGCTAAAGGACAGTATTTTTATTCTTCAAAGGGGAGCCCATTTTTAATGGGATCAATTTGATCTGCACACTGTGTTGCCCAATTTCTCCATTCTATGAATTTATTCATGGTCTTGTTATCAGTTATATCGCTGGTAGTTTCTTCAACGGCACGAATATATGCACGTATTTTCTCACTTCTTTCCCGTAGAAATGCTTGATTTTCTAATTCCTGTTGGCGTTCTTTCTCAATGCGTTGCTGAATTCTTTTCTCTTCCCTTAAACGACATTCTTCTTCCCACCTTTTTTGCTTTTCTTCCCTTTCAACTCGTTCTTTACCGATTCTGTCGGCAATCTTAATGGCTCCAATGAGAAAAGCGTTTAGCTTATCTTCTATCGACTTTGTCTTTCCGTCGGACCATTTTTTCTGAAAACCAGAAGCCCATGATGATACATCTATTCTGAGGTTTAAAGTCCCTGTTGAGAGGTAGTCATATCGGGAATATGTTCGCCAAAAATATTTCTTCTGTTCCTCTTTTTCTATCTTTGTTGGAATATAATCTATGCGCCTTGTTTTTTCATCTATTGAAAAAAAGATTTTCTCACCAAAAATCAGCGCATAAATACCAGAAATCTTTTCCGAATCTTTCTTAATTCTGAGGCCATTTTCCTCAAACCATTTTAGAAGTGGGTCCATAATTGCCAGGGCTCTTGCAAGGTTTACTGGAGCAACACGAATGTTTAATTGCCCTTGTTTGTTGGGGCTGATAAGAGGGTAATCTTTCGGCTGTTGTCGCTCTAAATTTTTCTGAGTTGTGAGAGTCAAAGGATGTGGATCAGCAGGAGGTGAGTCTATTTTTAAAGGAGGCGATTCTTGAATTAACGTAATTGTTTCTATGGCTTTATTGCCAAGCCCTTTAAGGTTATTCGAAGAGCGGGCTGCTTGAAAATCTGTATACACGGTATGTGTTTCAGGGGCTCCTTTGCGGATTTTGGGAAGTTTGGGTCGTTTGAGTTTGATGCCGCTTTTAACTGTTGCCCAGTAACCTCTTGGTGGAACTGGGATATTTAATTTTTTACATATCTTAGCCAGCCCTCTATCTGATATTCCATACTGGCCAGCAAGTTTCATGATCGGTGTTTGCCATGCCTTTTCATATAAAAGGTGTTGAAAAGTAACCAAAACCAGCCAGAAAATAATTTCTCAACCG
>JACKQG010007852.1_pt1 | contig 10590 bp, 8 predicted proteins | sample 8237621 | NCBI WGS metagenome assembly JACKQG01 (sample SAMN15677084, study PRJNA649215) | marine metagenome | biome: marine; feature: Black Sea; material: saline water; isolation source: suspended particulate matter (SPM) from the Black Sea western gyre | collected 2013-06-09/2013-06-10 | depth...
AAAACAAGGGAAACTGATCATCAATATTCTGCAGGTTATGATCGCCTGATTCATCAACGAACATCACATACTGAGCCAATATTTTACCCCACGCCTGCTAAAACGTGATCCGCAGCACCGGCACCAGGCACTCCAATTTCTTCCTCAACTGAATTATATTATGAATTCCATCCCACTGCAAATCACCGTCGTTTGGCAACACCCAAAAGCCACCTGGCGGTTGACGCAGGTGGCTTTGCTACTACCTCTTGTTGGGCCATGGCTGGCTTGGCCGTTGCTCCTGGCTCCTCGGCGGAGTCTCCGACTTGGCGGCGATAGCTCTCGCTAACCGACTGTGCACCATCCCACTATCCTCTATAGAAAAGAGATCGCTGCCTGCCACACCTCCTCCACCGTAACCGCCTCAATACACCTGAAGCGACGACAGGCGGCATCCCAGCGGCCATGCCGCAAGCAAGGATTGCAACCTACGTCATGCCAGAGGGCCACGCTATTCTCACCGTAAGGGCCGTACATCCGTGGGTCGGAGGGGCCAAAGATAGCCGCCACCGGCGCGCCCACAGCTACCGCCAGGTGCATGGCTCCCGTGTCGTGGCCAATAAATAGGTCGCACCGCTCCAGGAGAGCGCCCAATTGCCCAAAGGTCAGTCGCCCCGTCAGATCCCAGGGCTTTTGCCTCATGCCATCTTTGATCGCGGCAGCTACCGGCCCATCCTCTGGCCCGCCCACCAGGACTACCTGAGCCCCTCTCTCCTCGATGAGGCGGTCGGCCAGGGCAGCGAAGCGCTGGGGCGGCCAACGCTTGGCCGAGAGGATCATCCCCGGATTGCTCCCCCCCGCTGGGTGGATAACGATCAATGGCGATTGGGGCGCAGTTCGCAATATCTCAGCGACATGGCGGCGATCTTCGTCGGTGGGATAGAACTCAAGCCGCGGCTCGTTCACCTCAATGCCGACGGCCCTCACTGTGTCGAGATAAAGCTCTGCCTCATGTTTGAGGCCCACTACCGGCACGCCAACGGTCAACGAGAAGCCTCGACCCTGGCTATCCAGGCCCACCCGCTGCGGGACGCCGCTCAGGTACGGCAGCAGGCTGATCAGCGGGGAGCGATCCAGGACGAAACATGCCTCGTACCCGCCAGCGCGGATCCGTCTGACCAGGCCAAAGTACTCGCGCCAGGAGTAGCGGCTGCCGCTTCCCACTGGGCCGCAATCCACCAGTCCGTCCAGGTGGGGATTGTTCTCGACCATGGCCCGCGCCCAGCCGCCTACCGCAAATTCTATCCTGGCCCTGGGGAAGGCGCGGCGGAGGGCCGCTATCACCGGCGTAGCCATGAGCACATCGCCGAGGCAACAGGGCTTGATGATCAGGATCGAGTTGGGTGTATCGAACGAAGCGCTTCGAGGGGTGAGGCGAAAGGGGATGCGCAGGAGGTGGCAGATTGCGCTCACTAGGCCATCTTTGGGGGAAGGAACAACGGACTTAGAGGATTTAACGGACGGAACGGATAAGCTTTCACCCCTCCCTGGGAGGGAGGGGCAGGGAGAGGGTGGATCCTCACGGAGGGAGAGGAGATGAACAGTGAACGAAACGGCCTGGCAGGATTTACGAGTCGGCAGCACGTTTGTATGAGCCACTATCCGTAAATCCTGGGAATCCGTGTTCTATCTTCAAGATAGCCCACCTGGTCGCCCAGCCACAAGGCCGTGGTTTTGTCCTCTTTCTGCTCGTGCACAACGTAGATGCGCACCTTCTCGCTCTCGGCCTTGTTCCCAGCCGCGTCGTAGGCCACCACGTGGATCTGATGGGTCTCGGTGTAGCCGTGGGTGTCGTAGATGATGGTCATCCCGTTGGCGAAAACCTGCATGCGAGTGCCCTCCGAATCGACCAGCACCTGGGTAACAGTGACTACCTGAGTGGTCAAACTACCGTCTGGGTTTTGGACAATCTGGATCTCCTGCACCACCGTCCCTGGTATGGGGATGGTGTCGGACATGACGATGGTCCACTTGGTGTTGTAGGGAGGTATGGTGCTGTAGCTCAGCAAACTATTGTCCAGGTAGAACTCCACCCGATCCATGGAGAAGTTGTCCACCGCATAGGCCGAAATGTTGACCCATTCGTCGTACTCCATGTAATAGATGCGGCCATCGTATGGATAGACGAGCTCAAGCTCAGGCGGGGTGTTGTCCACCGTGACCTGGGTGGTGCTCTTTCTGTAGTTTCCGCCTCCATCCACCACCGAAAGCTGGAGGGTGTATAGCCCGTCCAGACCGCTCACGTCCCAATACTCTAGCGGGGCGTTAGCGACCTGATTGTAATGATCGCCGCCAATCTGAATCCAGGCCGTGGGGTTGATTCCCCGGCCGTACTCCAGGCGATAGAGCTGGAAGTTCTGGGCCCTGGCGTTGCCGATGATGGGGATTATCTCCCGAAGATAGGCATAGGGAGCAGGGCTGATGATCGCTACATCGCCGGAAGCCGGACTGGGGCCGTAGGCCAGGTCATACTGGGTCGGCGGCTGGGGGATACCTTCCTGGCGCACCCAGTCGGCGGCCTCAGGGGGAAAGATCTCATAGACCACCTCGTCCACCAGTTCTGGCGGGGTGTAAATGGTGGCCAGTTGGCCGGTTTCTCTATTGACTCGAAATAACTGATGGACGTTGCAGTACGCTGTAGGGGCCGTCCCCTCAATGAAGACCTCTCTGATCTTGTGGGGACACTGCTCTGTAGGCAACATTCCCGAGACAGAGCAGACCTCTATCTCCTCAAAGCCTTGCGGCCTGGCGAATTCTTCCACGGGCATCTCTTCCAACACCCTCTCCATGAAGTCTTGCCAGATGGGACCCGCTCCGCGACCTCCAGGGACATCGTCCATGGCCTCGTTGCCGCTGTTACCCACCCAGACGCCGGTAGCTATCTGGGGGGTGTAGCCGATGGTCCAGGCATCGCGGAAATCGTTGGTGGTGCCGGTCTTGGCCGCGGCCGGGCGGCTGAGATTGAGCACGCTGTTTGACCCAAAGGCCGGTGTGCGGGCCTCGTTGTCGGACAGGACATCGGTGATGAGATAGGCCAACTGGGGGCTCAAGACCTCTCTGGTCTCAGGGGTAGCGTATTGCCATAAGATGTTCCCGTCCCGATCCTCGACCCGCAGGATGGCCACCGGGTCTAGCTCGCGATAACCCAATTGTGGCTCTTCGACAGACACTCCGGCCATAGTACCACCATTGGCGAACACGCTAAAGGCGTAGGTCATGTCCAGCAGTTTAACCTCGCCTCCGCCCAGGGTCAGGCTCAGCCCGTAGTAATCTTCGTTCAGAGTGGTTATGCCCAGGCGGTGGGCGGTGTTGAGAACGTTCTCCAACCCGACCATGTCCAGCACCTTGACGGCCGGCATGTTGTAAGAGCAGGCCAGGGTCTGCCGTATTCGCTTGGAGCCGTGATACTTGCGGTCGTAGTTCTCCGGCACATAGAGCGGATGGGGTGGGTCGAGGAAGGCAGTGCGCACGTCCATGATCATGGTAGCTGCCGTATAGCCTTGCGAAAAAGCAGTTACATAGGTAAAGGGCTTGAAGGACGAGCCAGGCTGGCGATTAGCCAAAGTCACGTTGACCTCGCCCGCGATTGCATCGTCCCAGTAATCGAGACTGCCCAGCATGACCAGGATCTCACCAGTCCGTGGATTGATGACCACCACGGCAGCATTGGAAACATTGCGATCTTCAGCTTGCAGCTCGGCCACCCGCTCCCGCGCGATTTCCAGAGCCAGGTCTTGCATCTCCAGGTCTATGGTGGTGTAGACTCGCAGCCCCCCGCGGTGCACCCGCTCAGGGCCAAGCATCTCTTCCAGGCGCTTTCGGGCATAGATGGAGAAGTGAGGGGCGATGATGTCGTAACGCTCCTCACGAGCTTTGATATCCAGCTTTTGATACTTGGCTGCGACCGCTTCTTGGTTGGTGATGTAGCCCTGACGAACCATGGCGTCCAGCACCAGGTGTTGGCGCTTGCGAGCCTCCCCTGGATTATCAATGGGGTTCAGGCCAGGGTACTGGGGCACGGCAGCCAACAGAGCACATTCAGCTAAGTCCAGCTCCTGGACGGTTTTATCAAAGTAGACCTTAGCCGCCGCCTCCACGCCGTATGCCAGGTTGCCATAGAAGTTGGAGTTCAGGTACCAGGCCAGAATCTGATCTTTGCTATAGCGTCGCGAGATCTCCAGGGCCAGGATGAACTCCTTGATCTTTCGAGAGTATAGCACCTGGTATCTTTCCTCCAGAGGAATCAGCACATTCTTGATCAACTGCATAGTAATGGTGCTGCCGCCTTGAACCTGGCCGCCTCGCAGGGTGTAGTAGTAAAAGGCTCGAGCAAAGCCCCTGATATCGAAGCCGGGGTTTTCGTAGAAGGTCTTGTCCTCAATGGCGACAGTAGCCTGACTCAGGTAAAGCGGCATCTGATCTATCGGAACCCAGGTACGATCGCCAAACCGAGGGTCGAAGATCTCGTAAAGGAGCACCTGGCCAGTGCGGTCGTAGATCTTGGTGGTCTCGAACTCCTCCTGATCCGTCTCGATCCGGCCAGGATCGGGCAGGTCCTTAGCATAGTAGTTATACACGCCGACCGCTGTACCTATGCCTGCAAGACCGAGTACAGTGACCGCCAGAAAGGCTATAGCTACCGCGCCAATAAGCAGGCGCAGGAGCAGGCCACTATTGTTATTCTTATTTCTGCGCCGGCGCAAAATGCGTCGTTTGGTATTGATGTTCATGGTTGCTCAGCCTCGCTGCTGTATACTCTGAACCAACTGGATATTTACCCTAAGCCATTGGTTGACTAATTCCTGAATGTCAACATCTTTTTCATCTGCCAGTTGGCCCATAAAGTCACTCACGTCTGGCTCAAGGTACACCGGAAAACTAAACACAGCATCGGGATGGTAGAACTTGCCTCGTTCGCCCTTAGAAAAATCGTATTCTGCTTTCATTTGCTTCCCTTTCTATTGTTCTCTTTCGCGGGATCCCAATCGAACTCGTAACGCAATCGTCACCTCGAACTGACCACCGATTCGGGAATTTGTACGCTGCTAAATCCTGCCTTAATGATAACCAAAAAAGCCAAAAAGCGCAAATCGTTAGAGTGTCCGCTTGACGATTTGCGCTTTCGCTGGTATGATTGGGGGCATGGGTAGAATTCGGAGACGGACGATAGCTATATTGGGACTTCTCGCCCTCGCGATCGCAGCCTTGCTCATCTGGCACAGACCCCTGTTATCTTTCTTTGCCGACAGAACCAGGGTACAGGAGTTCGTGACGCGGTTTGGGTACTGGGCCCCGCTGGCAACTATCTTGTTGCACGTGGCGCAGGTACTCCTGGCCCCCCTCCCCGGCCAGGTCATAGACGCCGCCAACGGCTACCTCTTTGGCACGGCCTGGGGGACCGTTTATAGCCTGGTCGGGGTGATTGCTGGCTCTAGCCTGGCCATGGCCCTGGCTCGGCGCTTCGGGCGGCCCTGGGCAGAGAGGCTGATCAAAAGAGAGACGCTGGAACGTCTCGATAGCTATTCACAGCAGAGGGGCGCTCTTTTCTTTTTCCTAGTCTTTCTCTTCCCATTTCTGCCCGATGATGTGGCCTGCTTCCTGGCTGGCCTCACTCCCCTGCCCCTACCTGAGTTAGTTGCGTTGGCCGCCATCGGCCGCTTGCCGGGCATTCTTGTGGCCAACTTTATGGGCGCTAACGCTGCCGGCCTCACTCGAACCCAAGTAGTGTTCTTCACTGCTATCCTGGCCGCAATCGCGCTGGCTTTTTGGCGCTACCAAGAAAGAATAGAGGCGGCGATGCTGAAGGTAACAGCCAGGCTTACCGATCTCGTACGCTCCCCCTAACCCGGACAAGCCAGAACCAAAAGGCTTTTTACCACGAATTACACGAATTTTCACTAATTTTTTCTTTTTCGTGTTAATTCGTGAAATTCGTGGCAGATAGAAAGTGCGCTCTGAAATTCTTGCTCGTTATGCAAGGATTGGGTTGATAAGGTACTGATTTGCTCGCTCTGCCTGAAAGTGTTATAATACGCCAGGGAGTGAAAGATGGATAAAGTCGCTTTGCTTACAGGCCAAGAGACGAAACTGAGCCGCGTCGAAGTGGAGCACATCGCCGAGCTGGCGAAGCTCAGCTTGACTGACGAGGAGAGGGAGACATTCAGGGAACAGCTCTCAGCTATCCTGGAGTACGCCGAGGTATTGCAGCGTTTGGACACCGAAGCCATCTCTCCCACAGCCACGGTACTCCCCTTGCGGAACGTGATGGCAGCAGACCAGGTCAGGCCCTCTTTCTCCCGCGAAGACATCCTGGCCAATGCGCCTGAGGCCGAGAACGGCTGCTTCAGGGTGCGAGCGATTCTGGAGTGAATTATCCATGGCACAAGCGGCAGCAAATGGGAAATCTCTCGCCTATGTCCTGCAACCTGACGAACTCCTGGCCGTCGAAGAGTTCAAGAGGAGGATCCTGGCCGAACTGCCTGGCCAGGTCAAGGACATCATCCTCTTTGGTTCCAAGGCGCGGGGAGACGCCCACCCAGGCTCAGACATAGACCTGCTGGTCATCGTGGAGCGCGGGACGCCCGAAGTGGATGACATCATCAGCGACCTCATGGCTGACACTCACTTGGAGAAGAGGATAGACATCTCAGCCCTCGACTTCACCAGCGACCAGATAGCTGAATGGACAGCTATCGGCACACCGCTGATGCGTAACGTGGCAGAGGAGGGAATCGTGTTGAAAGGAGGACCTGTCATGGTAGGGAAAGGAGATCCAGCTAAGGTAGTGCAGGGGCTCATCGAATCGGCATACGGCCGCCTACGTTCTGCCAGGGCAGTACGGGAAATCGGCGAATACGGCAATGCCATGTCCCTGGTCTACTACGCCTTCCTGGACGTCGCCGACGCGGCGCTGGCCGCCCGCACTATCCGCACCAAATCTCACGCTGGTACCATCTCCCTCTTCGGCCTGCACTTCACCAAGACGGGGCTGGTGGACGCCAAGTACAGCCGCTGGTTCAAACGAGCCCACAAATTCCGCCTGGAAGCCGACTACGAGCGGAAGCAGGATTTCACCCTTGAGCAGGTAAACGAGGCGATTGAGCAAGCAGCGGAGTTCGTAGGAGTGATCGAAAGCTTACTGCCATCTCTGCCGGAGAACTAGCTTGGAATTATATGAACTGACCATCCACGAAGCCCAGGAACTGTTGAGAAAAGGCGAGATTTCGGCCGTCGAACTGACCCAGGCCGTTATTGACCGCATCGTGGAAGTTGATAACCAGGTCAAGGCCTATCTCACCATCACTCCTGAATCGGCTCTGGAGCAAGCGCGGGAAGCGGATCGGCGACGGGCTGCTGGCGAGGATCACCCCCTCCTGGGCATACCCCTGGCCATCAAAGATGTGATCTGCACCAAGGGCGTGCCGACCACCTGCGGCTCCAGGATCCTGGAGGACTTCATCCCGCCTTACAACGCTACGGTGATCGGGCATTTGCGCCGGCAGGGTGCAGTCATCCTGGGCAAGACCAACATGGACGAGTTCGCCATGGGCTCCTCCACGGAGAACTCCGCCTATTTCCCCACGCGGAATCCCTGGGACCTGAGCCGGGTTCCTGGCGGCTCCAGCGGAGGCAGCGCTGCCGCCATAGCCGCCGACGAGTGCCTGGGCGCTCTGGGTTCTGATACCGGTGGCAGTGTGCGCCAGCCAGCGGCGCTATGCGGCGTGGTGGGCCTCAAACCCACCTATGGCCGCGTGTCTCGCTATGGTCTGGTGGCCTTTGCCTCTTCGCTGGACCAGATCGGCCCCTTTGGCAAAGATGTGACCGACTGCGCCATCATGCTGCAGGCCATTGCTCATTATGACCCCTGCGATTCCACCTCAGTGGATGTCCCCGCCCCCGATTATGCCCAGGCTCTCGTCCCTGACATTCGAGGTATGCGGGTGGGCGTTCCGACAGAGTACTTTGTCGAGGGTATGCAGCCTGGGGTGGAGACGGTGGTGCGAGCAGCCATAGAAAAGCTGGCCGAACTGGGGGCGGAGGTGGATGAGGTCTCCCTACCGCATACGAAGTATTCCTTGCCAGTTTACTACCTGATCGCTCCGGCCGAGGCTTCGGCCAACCTGGCTCGTTACGACGGCGTGAAATACGGCTATTCCCACCCTGATGTGGAGGACGTGTGGGACGCCTACCGCCAGACACGCCGGAACGGCTTCGGGCCGGAGGTCAAGCGGCGCATCATGCTGGGCGCCTATGCCCTTTCGGCAGGCTACTACGACGCCTACTACCTCAAGGCCCAGAAAGTGCGCACTCTCATCAAGCGGGATTTCGACGAAGCCTTCAGTAAATTCGACGTGCTGGTAGCTCCCACCTCTCCCACGGTGGCCTTCAAAATCGGCGAGAGGGTGGACGACCCGCTGCAGATGTACCTCTCCGACGTCCTCACCCTCTCCCTGAACCTGGCCGGCATCTGCGGCATCTCCATCCCCTGCGGCTTCGCCGACGGCTTGCCCGTGGGCCTGCAGATCATGGGGGACGCCTTCGCCGAGGAAGCGATTCTGCGCGTGGCTTATGCCTACGAGCAGGCTACGGAGTGGCATTTGAAGAAACCGAGGCTTTAGAAGTGGATCCAACAGCTCTCATTGGTGGTTTGGTCGTCACCATTATTGGCGGAATCATCGTTGTTCTTGTGCAAAAGTGGCTAGAAAGCCGAGAAAAACAGCGCAAGAAGGACGCTCTAGTCCCGGAAGAGGTTACACCTCCAAAATTGCCTACACCTAAGATTCCCAATAACCTCCCTCAGCCAGGTGAGTTCATCGGGCGGGAGCGGGAGAAGGCGGAGGTGCGGGAAGCACTGGCCTCGCGTTCCTTCCTGATCAGCATTGACGGTATCGGCGGCATCGGCAAAACAGCTCTGGCGCTGGAGGCAGTCCACGAATGCCTGCAAGCCAGCAAGGACGAGATTCTTGCCAACGGTGTCCCCACCTTCGATGCCTTCGTCTGGACGACGGCCAAAGATCGCGAGCTTGCCCTGAGCGACATCCTCGATACCATCGCCCGCACCCTGGACTACCCTTACATCGCCCAGCTTCCGCCGGAGGAGAAGTCGAGCGAAGCAGCCAAGCTCCTGCGGGCTCAGAAGTGTCTGCTCATCGTGGACAACTTCGAGACCATAACCGACGACGCTGTCCGGGACTTTCTCCTGAACCTGCCGAACCCATCGAGGGCACTTGTCACCAGCCGGGAACAGAGGCTGCGCCAAGCGAGAGCCATCTCACTGCGGGGATTGGAGCAAAGCGAGGCATTGGCTCTGATACGTAGCGAGGGTAAGCACCTTGGGCTCCCAGCGGTGGAGAAGGCTGACCAAAACGTACTCTTGCGTCTCTACGAAGCCACAGGCGGAGCGCCCCTGGCCATCAAGTGGGCCGTAGGGCAGATGAAGCAACGAGGCCAATCACTGGACACTGTACTGGACTACCTCTACGGTGCCCGGAGCGCCATCTTCGAGAACATCTTCGCACGCTCCTGGGAGCTTTTGAGTGAGAACGCCAGACGCGTTTTGGTGGTGATGTCCATCTTCGCCACCTCTGCCTCCAAGCCTGCCATCGAGGCTGCTAGCGACGTGCACAAGTGGGATCTGCATGAAGCCCTGGGACAGTTAGTGGAGATGTGGCTGGTGGAGGCCAGCGAGGGGCTGGACGAGGCTAGACGCCGCTATAGCATCCACCCACTGACGCGGGCGTTTGTGGGAGAAAGGTTGGGGGAGGACACGGATTTTGAGAAGGGGGCAAGATTACGAACTGTTGAGCATTTCTTAGCATTTGTCAAAGGGCGTGGTGGCAGTATGAAGGATGATTGGACAGGCTATGAAACTTTTGAGGTTGAACGAGAGAATATCTTGAAAGTGATGGATTGGTGTATCGATAGCGAAGAATGGGAACTCTTCAAGCAGATGTGGAAAAACGCAAGTCGCTATTTTTGGCTTCATGGGTATCTAAACGTATTGACTAAATATCAACCGTTAGCTCTTGAGGCATGCAAAAAGCAAAATGATTGGCCTACTTACGCGCTGACGCTCTTACATGTTGGTTGGCGCCACATGACTCAGAGTCGCTATCAAGAGGCTGAAAGATATTGTTTGGAGGCCAAAGAGGTTTACGGAAGAAGGGAAGATCGAGTTGGAGTGGCACTTACCCTCCGAACTTTGGGATTGATCGAGCTGAAGAAAGGCGATCTCGTGGGTGCCAAAGAGTTTCTCCAGCAAAGCTATGACATAGCACAAGAAGTAAACGATTTGGGTATGATGGCTCGCGTGAAAAAGAATCTAGGAGACGTTGCTTATTTTGAAAGCGATTATGGCGAAGCATATCACTTCTACGAGGAGGTCCTTTCCCTGAACAGGGAACGCGAAGACTTGCTCGGTATTAGTGTATGTTTGACAGGATTAGGGAACTCTGCACGTGAATTGGGCAATCTCACTGAAGCGAGAAACCTCTTTGAACTTTAGTTTCCGCTAAACCGTCCGCCACTGGCGGGCGGTAGCATCCAACTCGG
>JACKQG010007853.1_pt1 | contig 10589 bp, 13 predicted proteins | sample 8237621 | NCBI WGS metagenome assembly JACKQG01 (sample SAMN15677084, study PRJNA649215) | marine metagenome | biome: marine; feature: Black Sea; material: saline water; isolation source: suspended particulate matter (SPM) from the Black Sea western gyre | collected 2013-06-09/2013-06-10 | depth...
GATATTTCTCAAACAGGGTAATTATTCACCTGCAAAAACAGTGGGTACGCACCTTAGCAGGTATAATGGTGGCCTCACTCGGTCTTGCACAACTGCAAACACTCTATTTTTCATGAAATTCAAAATTGACCAGGCTGAACTAAAGGCCAGCAAGATCCCGCACGAGATCTTCCTAACCAACCTGATTGTAAACCATATCCTCTTTTTTATAGCCGCCCTGGGGGTGGCCAAGTCGATACCTCAACTTGTTGCGTTAACCCCAATCATCTCCATTGCCACACTGAGCTATATTCTGCTTCACGGCAAACGGATACAGAAACATGCTGCATGGTTTGTTCGCTGTCACTGGCAGATTGCAATAAACCGAAGCAGAATTATATTGTTCATGCTCAGCGCACTAACTGCACTGTTGAGTGTCATCTATGCAATCCATCTCTATGGTGATGTACCTTTTGCACAGGTCTTTCCATTTGCCGCAATTGTGACACTGCCTGTGATGATTACTATTTTGGCACTTATTCTAATGGAATCAGAGGCTCTCCACTTTGCAAACTCGGGTCAGCTCTCAAAAGGGATGGTTAATAAATTTCCTCCACCAGATTCAATTATAGAGATTGAGGATTAATATGAGATATTTTGCCCGGTTTACCACACTATCGCTCATAGCCATTGCGGCCGTTGCCATTCTTCTGCTACCCGATGAAGATAACAGCACAAGCGGAACAGCTCCATGGGAGATCATCATTACCCCATCGGGAAATAGTCGTCTGCTTGGCATAACTATTGGCGAAAGCTTGCTCAAGGAGGCGCAAACAGTATGGCAAGAGGAGCCTGAGATAACCCTGTTTCTTCCTGAAAATGGAGAACCCAAGGTTGAGGCATACTTTCAACGTATCGCAAGCGGCGGGGTACGTGCCAGTATAGTTACTGAAATCAAGGTAGATAAACCAGATCTAGACTATCTCATAAACCAGGGGGCCAGAATTTCAACCCAGGGAGATGGAAGTCACAAGATAACCCTGGATGGTGACGGCATAAGCCTGGTGGAGAATAGTATAGTTTCCAGCATTACCTATATGCCAAAAACAGATCTGACACCACAAATAATTCAACAACGCTTTGGAGAGGCCGGCATGAAGTTTTCAATTGAGGATGGGTTGGAGCACTGGATATACCCACAATATGGACTTGATATCATCCTCTCCACAGAAGGAAGAGAGGTCCTGCAATACGTATCCCCCAAGGATATTGATCGACTCACTACCCCTCTGATAGAGGCTCAGGGCAACTAACCACTAACGCTTGTTATTCGCCTACTTATTGCCCTCATCTGGTCCACAACCACAAGTGCTATTTCGCAATGAACGGTAGAAGCAGTTCATTGCAACTGACGCAGCCAACACCAGCCATACCAGGGCAATCATAAAGGCGTATGCCTTCATTCTAAATATTCCAGGGTCTACATTAAGCTGCAACATCTCTACCATCTCTGCCGGGTCAAAGAAGGTAAACAGTAGAAAAGTAATTGCTATCGACACAAGGCCACTGGTCCAGGCTACCCCAAGTGCACATTTTTTTAATGCCATCACATATCTCCTAATTATTTGAAACTATCCAGCAACAAGATGAAAGACCACGCGCAAATAGTGGTCCAGTAACAAAAACCCAAACAGCAGACTCAGATATATAATCGAGTAGGCAAAGGTTCTAATTGCAGCCTGATCAGGCTCATCGGCACGATAGAGACGCAATGAAAACCATAAAAAACCGACACCGAGTGCCACTGCACCTGACAAATAAATCAACCCACTCATTTTAATAACGAAAGGAAGCAGAGTTACCGAAATCAACATAACGGTATACATAAGTATCTGTTGCTTGGTAAAGGTCACTCCATGGGTAACCGGCAACATTGGAATATTTGCCTCTGCATATTCTGCCCGACGCTTTATCGCAAGCGCCCAGAAATGCGGCGGTGTCCAGACAAAGATTACCAGGAACAGCAGTAGCGCCTCGGTATGGATCTCACCAGTTACTGCAGTCCACCCCAACACAGGAGGTGTTGCCCCAGCTGCTCCTCCCCAGACAATATTCTGCGGCCCCATACGCTTCAGGTACATGGTGTATATCACTGCGTAACCAATCAATGAAATCAGGGTCAAAACAGCAGTCAGCATATTCACAAAGATCAGCAACATACCCATTGATACAGCTGCCAGACTCAGAGCAAATATTAGTGCAGATCTGCGGTCCACCTCCCCTTGGGGCAGTGGACGATTCTCGGTACGTGCCATAACTCCATCAATATGCTCGTCTATGATCTGATTAATGGCTGCACCGGACGCCGATGCAAGACCAATTCCCAATGTCCCGAAAATAAGTGCATTCCATGGCGGCATCCCTGTTGAGGTTGCCAACAACATCCCCACAACCGCAGTAAAGAGGATCAGATAGACTACCTTTGGTTTGGTCAGCGCATAATACTGCCGCCACCGTGGAGCCTTAATCTCACCAGGTTCAATTGCCAGAGTACTCAATGTCCGCCACCCCACTTGTTGACCTTTAATAGAAGTTCCATATCACTTAATACCTCTGATGCAGGCTGCTCAGGCAGATAGTGCATCATCAAATTTCCCATTGGATCTACCAGATAGAGATGACCTACTGATGCCTCGCCAGCAGGGACAAACTGATCCCTCAACGGAGCCACGGCTGATGCATCTCCAACAACTACCGAGGTACCATCAAACTCGCTCATAAACTCAGCGAAGGTAATATCCGCAGAGCTCTCCATGGCTGGAGAGAGTGTCGAAAAGACAACTGCGCGCCTCACATCACCATGGTGTTCAGCCATCGCCTTGCGAATTTGACGCATATCATAGATACGCTTGCGACATGAATCTTCGCAGAATTCACCTGCTGAATAGACAAGAGTCCAGTAGCCATCAAGATTCTCCCTGGAGAAAGTTGCTCCATCCAGAGTAGAGAATAGCTGGTCTGGTATTGGATGAACTGGCTGCACAAGCTCACCAAAGTTTGAGCGCTCTCCAGGCAGAAAACCCGGATTAAAGTAGAGGAACCAAGCCCCAATCACCGGCAACCCAAACACAGCCATCAACAGCAACAGCTGGCTTGCACCACTCCTTTTATTCTTGTTCTGACTATTATCTTTACTCATATCTATCAGTTTTCCACAGAATCTTCCTTTCTCTGTTTGACTACAACAGCCACCCATCCTCCAACCAATAACAGCGCAAAAGCAAACCACTGCAGGGCGTATCCATAATGCATTACAGGGTCACTATCCTTCTGTTCCAGCTGCCCCCACTCCCTGATTAGCCCATCTTCACTATCCAGGCCGCTCTGCTGTCTGACCACAAATGGCAGCATCTCTACTCCAACAGACTCACCAATCTTCTCCAGGTCTATATAGAGACGTAACTCAGCATCCGCATCCTCACCCAATCTGAATCCATGGGATTTGGGAACTCTAACCACTCCATTCAGGTGTTGCAGGCCAGATGGAACCTCAATATGTGGCAATATCTTTCTGTTATTACCCTGAGCTATCCACCCCCTGTTAACCAGTACCGCTCTACTGCTTCCCTCAATTCTCATTGGCACCATTACGTAATAACCGGCAACCCGTTTATGTTTTCGGTTATCCAGTAAAAATTGAGAATCTTCCAAAAACTCCCCCTGTAGCCCTACCTGTCGATAACGCACCTGCTCAGCATCAACCTCACTACCGGTCAGCTTAAAAAGAGCATCATCGCCACGATCCTCTCTCTCAATTACAGCCTGCTCCTTCTGCCCAGCTCGCTCCAGTTGCCAGAATCCCAACCAAAGAAACAGGGCCACCATTGAAAACAGTAGCCCTGATGCGAACCAGGATGATCGACTCACAACTGGTTCAATCTACTTCTATTTAGCTGGAGCCACAATAGATGGAGTCAATGTGTTTGGATCAATCACATTAAATACTGCACCAATAATCAACATTGCGAAGAGAATAAGTGAAAGGATAATGCGGAATGTAAGACTTTTGACTACACGATTACCTTTGCCATCATCCTTTGCCAGGAAAAACATGCCACTCGCCAGGGAGAGGACAATCAACCCCAACATCAACAACACAGGAAATTTCATAAAACCCATTATTACTCTCCTTTACATCCAGTAGACCAAAACAAACAACCCCAACCAGACCACATCTACAAAATGCCAATACCAGGCAGCAGCCTCAAAAGCGAAGTGGTTCTCTTCAGTAAAGTGCCCCTTCATGCTTCGACCCAGAACAGCCGCCAGCATCAGAGCCCCAACAATCACATGGAAACCATGAAATCCTGTCAGAATATAGAAGGTTGAACCATAAACACCAGACTCAAGAGTCAGATTGAGCTGACCATAGGCATGGCCATACTCCTGTGCCTGCATGGCAACAAAGATGACACCCAGGGCAACAGTCAGAATCAGACCACGAACAAGCTGTCTGTTATTGTTATTCTTCAGCCCCCAGTGTGCCCAGGTCAGCGTTAACCCAGAGGTGAGCAGGATTGCAGTATTGATTGCAGGCACGCCCCAGGTATCCACCAGTGCGAAATTGCCACCCAGATTGCCCGGTCCGGCAGTTGGCCATTGTGAAACAAACTGACTGGTGATGAACTCGTGAGTAGGTGCAAGATATCCTGTACCACCCAACCACTCTACTGCGATATTTCTAATGTAGTACAAGGACCCAAAGAATGAACCAAAGAAGAATACCTCTGATGCAATAAACCAGAACATCCCCTGACGGAATGAGTTATCAACCTGATTATTGTATTTACCAGTAAGGTTCTCCCCTACCACATCACCAAACCAGCCAAAAAACATATAGGCAAGCAGAGCGAAACCGACAATAATCAGCAAGGTTCCAGCACCCACTCCGTTCACAGCCAGGGCAAACCCCATAAGGATGGTTAGAATAGAGAGCATTGCCACAATCGGCCAATGACTAGGCTCTGGTATAAAATATTGATCTTTTGAAGCAGACATCATTTTTTCCTCAATTAAAATTTTGCTGTTATAAGTTATTAGTTAATCTTCAGGCACCTGCACTATCGTATTTAGCTGCAGACTCCTTGTTTGTGTTCAGGAACGTATAAGAGAGATTAAGTACAGAGATATCACCGGGGAGGTCATTGGAGACATAGAACCGTAACGGCATCTCTTTGCTCTCGCCACCCATAAGCGGCTGATTATCAAAACAGAAGCACTCTATCTTGTGAAAATAGCCATTGGCAAACCATGGAGTCACACTCGGAATGGCCTGGCCAACAAGCTTCTCGTCAGAGAGATTCTTTACCAAAAAACTGACCTCAGAAATCTCCCCGGGGTTCACCTTGATCTCTCTGATCATGGGCTTGAATTTCCACGGCAGACCATCATTCACTGTGGTATCAAACTGAACTGTTACCTGACGACTCTGATCCACAATGGCACTACTCTCCGAGAAGATCTCACCACTATTCTTCAGTCCGGTAACCTGGCAGTAGAGGTTGTACAACGGTATCAGCGCAAAACCGAAACCAAACATCCCTACCACCAGACCGACCAGTAAAAAGCTGGTCTTGCGGTGTTTCTGTCTCTGCTGACTTTTTTCGCTCACTGCACTCATTGCTTCAATGGATCTATGGTAGTGCTGTGGCAGCCAACTGCTCCCAGAAGCGAACTGAAGAGAGCGCCACCAGTAGTGCCAGCCCAATCAGTATCGCCGCCAGACGTCCATTCCCTTTTCTGTTTTCATCAACCATTTCCATACTCTCCATATCAGGCTCCAGCATACTTGGCATTTTCATCCAGCTTTGGTGCCTCACTCCATGAGTGGTAAGGTGGTGGAGAAGGGAGATCCCACTCCAGACCATTATTCTTGGCACCTTCCCAAACCTGCGCAGTTGCCTTCTCCTTGTTCTTGCCACGAACAGTATCAATGATGATGTAGAGCAGGATCAGGTGACTCAATCCAAAGATAAAGGCACCAACACTGGAGATCACATTAAACTCGGTAAACTGAACACTATAGTCAACAATGCGACGCGGCATTCCTGCCAACCCCAGGAAGTGCTGAACAAAGAATGTCATATTGAAGCCAATAATATTGGTCCAGAAGAAGAGCTTGCCCAGTCTCTCGTTATACATATTTCCGGTCCACTTTGGTAACCAGTAGAAGACTCCGGCAAACAGCGCCAAGACCGCTCCCGGCAACAACACATAGTGAAAATGCGCCACCACAAACATCGAGTCATGGTACTGCATATCAGCTGGAATAACGGCCAGCATTACCCCGGTAAGACCGCCAAAGACAAACATGATTACGATTGCAATCGCAAACAGCATTGGGGTCTCAAAAGTTAGGGAACCTCTCCACATGGTTGCAATAAAGTTGAATTTCATCAACCCCACTGGAATCGAGATCAGAATGGTTCCAATCATAAAGTAGTTCACCGCAGCGTAAGACATTCCAACCGTATACTGATGGTGAGCCCAGACTACCATTCCCAGAGTACCAAGAAAGATCATCGCCCCAACCAGTGACATGTAACCAAATAGTGGTTTACGTGAGAAGGTTGGGATCACCATGGAGAGAACACCGATGGATGGCAACAGCAGTACGTAGACCTCGGGGTGTCCAAAGAACCAGAACAGGTGCTGGAACAGTACCGGATCACCACCACCGGCCGCATCAAAGAAGCTGGTTCCAAAGTGACGGTCAAACAGTAGCATGGTTACGCCACCAGCCAGTACTGGAAGAATCAGAATCAGCAGGAATGCTGTTACCAACCAGGTCCATACAAACATAGGCATCTGACTCAACTTCATGCCAGGTGCACGCATATTCAGAATGGTAACGATAATATTGATCGATGCCAAAATGGATGAGATACCCAGCAGATGTACCGTAAAGATCAGGAAGTCCATGGACATGCCAACCTTGATCGACAGTGGAGGATAGAGCGTCCACCCTGTATTGATCTGTGAGCCACCACCCGGAAAGAATGGGACCACAAACGAGAGAATCAACATGATCGCAGCTGCTGGAAGGATCCAGAAACTGAGATTATTCATTCGTGGCAACGCCATATCTGGAGCCCCGATCATCATTGGGATCATCCAGTTTGCAAGCCCTGCGGCTGCCGGCATTACTGCACCAAAAACCATCACCAGTGCATGGTTGGTTACAATATTATTATAAAGATCAGGCTCCAACAGCTGAATCCCCGGGAACATCAACTCAGCACGGATTGCCATTGCACTGATTCCGCCCAGAAAGAGCATCACCAGAGCAAAGATCAGGTACATCGTACCGATATCCTTGTGGTTGGTGCTGTAAAGCCAACGTCTCCAACCCTTGATTGGACCATGATCATGGTCATCATGATGCCCGTCATTAGCAATAGCATCGTGTGTCATATCTATAGAACTCATTTTCTTATATCTCCAATCAGCGTGCTGCACTTACAGCAGAAGGTTGAACTACATCACCAGTCGCATTGCCCCAGGCGTTACGCTCATAGGTCACAATTGCTGCAATTTCCAAATCAGACAACATCTTCCACGGAGGCATGGTGTCCTTACCATTCAGAACCATCTTCAGATGATCATTGACTGGCCCGATAGCAATCTTGCTGCCACGCAGTGGTGGAAACGCAGGTGGCAGACCAGAACCATCAGGACGGTGACAAGCTGAACATTTGGTGTTGTAAGCTGCCTCACCCTTGCTGTAGAGCTCTTCCATAGTCCACTCTTTTGCAGAGTTGGCCTCGATCAGGGATTTGAGCAGAGATCTCTTCTCCTTCTCAACCCAGGCATCAAACTCTTCTGGGGTAACTGCATTTATTACAATAGGCATCTTGGAGTGCCAGGTTCCACAAAGCTCTGCACACTGACCACGGTAGGTGCCAGTCTTGTCTGCGTCAATCTTGGCCCAAGTCTCCATGATGTAACCTGGAATAGAGTCGCGCTTGAAACCAAGCTCTGGAACCCACCAGGCGTGCAGAACATCAGCCGAAGTGTTGAGATAACGGATAGTGCGTCCAACAGGCAGCACTATAGGATTATCTACATCACGCAGATAGTGTTCTCCAGCTGTCTCCTCATCAGTAGGACGACTCTCTACAGTAATTGGGTAGAACTCACCGTTATACTCCACACCGTGCTCTGGGAACTCATACTCCCACCACCACTGATGACCAATTACCTTTACATTCATATCAAAACAGCGCTCAGGGTCAGCTCCCTCATCACTACAGAATTGCTTGGGAGCATTCCAGAAGCGTTCCAGGGTAGATTGTGCTGCACCGGCAATCGTCAGATCCACCATCAACACCATGGCAGGAACCAGAACCCAGGACCACTGCCCAAACCAGCTCTTGTGAAAGTTCTGATCAGCCTCGTACCCCTTGCTTTTTCTAAACTTGAAGAGAACATAAACCATGACAACTATAACGATAGCCAACAACCAGGTGGCAATCTCCATGGTAAGCATGTGCACACCGTAGATATCCCGACCTACCCTTGTAACCGGGTCAGGAAAATTCAAGCCATACTCCGCCATTGCACTCATTGAACTAACCCACAGACCAGCAACTGATGCAATAAAGCCGCTCCTCTTCCCTATTTTGTTCATCTCTTTTCCTTTGTTAGACAACTCTGTAATCCGCAACAAAAATGCGCTATATCAGTCTTTTCTTATACTAAAGTGATCTATGTCAATTTTTAGTCGAGAGCGAGTATGAGGGAAAAGAGATAACCTTACAATCCCTATTGCTATCAAATTAAATAAGGGGAGCGATAAATCTGACTTATTTACTCAAGAACGGAGCCATACGATTGACTTCAGATAACAACAAATGGGGCTCTTAATCTTGGGGCTGGGGGCTCAGCAGGAGGGTTCAGGCTTTTTTATCTAATTCGCTGGCTCTGAGTGAACAACTCGTACCCGCAACCCGCCATCCCTGAATGGTTCACTCGCCTTTTCACTATTCAACTTTCCTGTAATTGGAAGCGACAGCAGACGATACCCGACTCGTCTCTTGCCATTATCACGATACCTCTGTTCCACAATCTCAACCTCAACCTCAACCTCTTTCCACTTTTGTTGAAGCAGAGTTTGCATTGCAAGTGCATCTGTGTGACTTGAATATGAGCCAAACAGAATCCTGTACTCTCCAGCAGGATCGTCCTCACTAAATTTTGGCTTAATCAGGATCACCAATACAATCAATCCTGCAACAAGCGCAATCTGAATAACTTTCTGCATGACAGAAAGATTAACAGATCAACTAAGGAACCTCTGAAAAAGCTTAACGGGATGGGGGTTTGGGGGAAGGGCTCTACAGGTGTTGTTGTAACATGCTGAACCATAACCCCTTCCCCCATAGAATAACTTGTAAGGGAGATCTGATTGGGTCACGAAGTGACTTAATCAGAGCTTCCCTAAGGAACCTCTGAGAAAGCTTAATGGGACGGGGATTTGGGGGGGAAGTGCTATATAGGATAACTTGTGAGGGAGAAACTCCTCTTTTTTATAAATTGATATTTGACATTTTTTTGTCACTACGGTATATTCTTGACTAGTTTAGTTGGTTATTAACGCTAACCATATAGTTATCAAAGTGTTACATGGAGTATAGCGATGAGAAGAAGTGAAAAAAAGAAGAGTGGCCCACGTAGAACCATCCAGGTTTGGGGGGTTGAGTTATATGACGGAACCAAGGTTAATGCAGGTGATGAGCTTTCTGATGGTAGACATATCGTCTCTGTGTACAACCTTGGAGGCAAAGATGGGGAGGGCTACAAAATGGTATTTGCCGACAATTCAGAAGAATTTGTCTATACAGACCAGGTCGCTGTCGGTAATCCAAGATTCAATTAAAAAAGTTAACCACCAAAGGAGAGCGGACAGATGTCAGAAGAGATGACTAAACTTAATAAAAACAGTCCTGAGCTGGATATTCCCACTCCCAACCTGGATGAGCTGGAAAAAGGGCCATGGCCCAGTTATGTATCAGGTCTCAAACGTCTTGCAGCCAGCGGGGCTGAACAAGCCAAGATGATGCGTGGCGTACTTGGCACTCTGGAACACTCCTTTGTCAACCGTCGTGGCTACTGGAAAGGTGGAACGGTTGGCGTAATTGGTTATGGTGGCGGTGTCATCCCCCGCTTCTCTGAATTAAAAGATGATAGTGGCAACACCATGTTCCCGGATGCACTGGAGTTCCATACTGTACGAATTCAGCCCCCATGGGGCAACCACTACAGCGCCAACCTTCTACGCAAAATGTGTGATGTTTGGGAGGAGACTGGAACTGGCCTGATAGCTCTACACGGTCAATCAGGAGACATTATGTTTCAGGGTACCGACACAGATGGTGTTCAGTCCGCATTCAACAAACTAAACGACACAGAGACCTTCAAGGATCTGAGTGTTGATGGGTTCTGTTTTGATATGGGTGGCGCAGGCCCCGCAGTACGTACATCTGTATCCTGCGTAGGTGCGGCCCGTTGTGAGCAGTCCTGTTTTGACGAGGGTGACCTCCTGCAGGCCA
>JACKQG010007854.1_pt1 | contig 10589 bp, 7 predicted proteins | sample 8237621 | NCBI WGS metagenome assembly JACKQG01 (sample SAMN15677084, study PRJNA649215) | marine metagenome | biome: marine; feature: Black Sea; material: saline water; isolation source: suspended particulate matter (SPM) from the Black Sea western gyre | collected 2013-06-09/2013-06-10 | depth...
CACCATCCAGAACAATAATGTGACGACCATAAGGAATTGAGTATTCATATTTTACGTTATCTGGTGTTTCCACAAGGATGGTGCGAACACCACGCTTAAGATCACCATAATGAACCATACCGGCCACTTCCGTTACCACAGATGGATCTGCAGGGTTACGAGCTTCAAACAACTCAGCAACACGAGGCAGACCACCCGTAATATCAGCAGTTCTTGATTTGCCCTTGAGGAATTTAGCGAGCGTAGTACCAGCTGGTATCTTCTGGCCATCAGCAACGGTGAGCACTGCACCTACTGGAAGCACAACATCTTTTCCAATAATAGCGCCCTTATCATCACAGATTTCCAGACGTGGGGTCATTCTCATTCCACGGGCATCAGTGATGGTACGTTCGATTTTTCCAGTTTCTCCAGATTCTTCCACAAAAGTCATATCTTCGACAATTTCGACAAAGCGAATCGTTCCAGCCGTCTGGGCAATGATAAAGTCAGTACGTGGATCCCAGCGGACAAGCCCCTGGCCCTTTTCAACTTTCTCACCATCTGCAACTTCTACTGTGGCAGCGTATGGAACATTGGCACGTGTCAAGGCACGATTATTACTATCAACGATTTCCAGATGATTGTTACGCACCAGGGAAATTCTTCCCAGCTCGTCGGTCTCTTCAGTCACACGTAAACCTGGAGAGTAGCGAATGGTACCTGCAAATTTCGCAGACATTTCACTCTCTTCAATAATACGGGCAGCCGTTCCACCAATGTGGAATGTACGCAAGGTCAGCTGTGTACCTGGCTCACCAATAGCTTGGGCAGCCATGATTCCAACCGCTTCACCGGCATTTACCAGTTTGGCAGTTGACATATTGCGACCATAACATTTGGCACAAACACCAAATTCAGCTTCACAGGTGAGTACGGAACGAATACGAACCTTCTCAACATTCGATTCAGCAATCTTGATCGCAAGAGCTTCATGAACCAGAACGCCTACCTCGGCAATCATCTCATCAGTCAGTGGATCAAAAACATCTTCCTGAAGCACACGACCTTTGATACGATCCTGGAGGGGTTCAATGACATCTTCACCCTGTTTCAAGGGTTTTACATCAATACCATTAATGGTTCCACAATCTTCCAGACGGATAACCACATCCTGGGCCACATCTACAAGACGACGTGTGAGGTAACCGGCATCAGCTGTCTTTAGAGCAGTATCAGCCAGACCTTTACGGGCACCGTGTGTGGAGATAAAGTATTCCAGAACCGAGAGTCCCTCTTTGAAGTTTGAGGTAATCGGGGTTTCAATAATTTCACCCTGACTACCCTTCAAGGATTTCTGCGGCTTGGCCATCAGTCCACGCATACCGGCCAGCTGTTTGATCTGATCTGAAGATCCACGTGCACCTGAGTCAGCCATCATAAAGACAGAGTTAAAACCCTTGTCGTCAGTACGCAGTGCATCCATCATCATACCTGCAACCTGGTTGGTAGTATGAGTCCAGATATCCAAAACTTTATTGTAACGTTCACCTTCAGTTAACCAACCAGCCTTACGATCGTTGTTAACTTTGTCAACTTCCTTGCCAGATTTCTCCAGAAGCGCAATCTTCTTTTCTGGAATCAGAATGTCAGAGAGACCAATGGAAACACCACTTCGTGTAGCATATTCAAAGCCTAGTCTCTTCAAATCATCCAGGAATTTCACAGTCAGGAAATTGCCAGAGAAACGCATGACATCACTAATCAGATTCTCAAGACGTTTCTTGGTGATCAACTCATTCATGAAGGGATATCCCTCAGGAAGTGCATTGTTTAGTGTAAGACGACCAGCAGTAGTCTCTACTAATTCACCATTCATGCGTACTTTAATTGTGGCATGATAATCAAGGTGGTTTGATTCAACAGCCATGTAGGCTTCATCAGGTGAGGAGAAAATCATTCCCTCTCCTTTTGCGCCTGGTCTGTTCTTGGTTAAATAATAACAGCCGATAACCATATCCTGTGAAGGCACCGTAATTGGCGAACCGTGAGCAGGATGGAGGATATTATGACTGGAAAGCATAAGCATACGTGCTTCAGTGATCGCTTCCGCAGAGAGCGGTAAGTGAACGGCCATTTGGTCACCATCAAAATCAGCATTAAAAGCTGAACAAACCAATGGGTGCAGGCGGATAGCACGTCCGTTGATGAGAACAGGCTGGAAGGCTTGGATTCCCAAACGGTGAAGTGTTGGCGCACGGTTAAGCATCACGGGGTGATCTTTTACAACGTATTCCAATACATCATAAACTTCTGGCATTTTCTCTTCAACAATAACCTTGGCCTGTTTGGGCGTTTTGGCATAATTGCGAACAAGAAGTTCAGAAATGATATGTGGCTTGAACAGCTCGATGGCCATTTCCTTGGGGATACCACATTCATGCAGTTTTAGATCGGGTCCAACAACAATAACTGAACGACCGGAATAATCCACACGTTTTCCAAGCAGGTTCTGACGGAAACGACCCTGTTTACCTGACAGCATGTCAGACAATGACTTGAGCGGTCTGCGCGTACCTGAACGAACGGCACTTTGCTTACGACTATTGTCAAACAGAGAATCCACTGATTCCTGCAGCATTCGTTTTTCATTTCTCAGAATCACGTCTGGAGCTTTAATCTCCATGAGCTGACGTAAACGATTGTTGCGAATGATAACGCGTCGATACAGGTCATTTAGATCCGAAGCTGCAAAACGGCCACCATCCAGAGGGACGAGGGGACGTAATTCAGGTGGAATCACAGGCAGAATAGTCAGAACCATCCATTCAGGACGATTTGGCACATCACCTGGTTTTGTATCGAAGGCCTTGATCATTCTGAGACGCTTCAGTGCATCAGCCTTTTTCTGCTGACTTCTGGTGGTCTTCACAATTTCCTTCAAGGCAATCATGTTCTTTTTGATTTCGAGCTCACGCAACATGGAGAGGATAGCTTCACCACCAGTTTTGGCGATAAATACGTCTTCTTCATCAGCTCCAAGCGCGTCAGGGCCATAGATAGCGTCTAACTCGATAAAGTCTTCTTCATCCAGAATCTCACCTGGCTCTACATCGGCTTTTCCAGGGGAAATGACTACGTAGGACTCATAATAGATGATACGTTCCAGATTTTTGGAAGTCATACCCAGAGTATGTGCCAGTGTTGATGGGATTGACCTGAGATACCAGGTATGCACAACGGGCACTGCCAGCGTGATATGTCCCATTCTTTCACGACGAACTTTTTTACGGGTTACTTCAACACCACAACGGTCACAAATGATTCCCTTATAGCGGATTCTTTTGTATTTGCCACAGTGACATTCCCAATCCTTGACGGGTCCAAAGATACGTTCACAGAATAGACCATCTTTTTCCGGCTTATAGGTACGGTAATTAATGGTCTCTGGCTTAAAGATCTCACCACGGGACTCGCGCAGAATCTTCTCAGGCGAGGCCAGACGGATCGTTATCTCGGTAAAGTCGTTGACTACAGATTTATTAAGCAAAGGAGTACTCCCTTTTTACTTTAATTCAACATCCAGCCCCAGACCCTTCATCTCGCGTAGCAAGACGTTGAAGGATTCAGGTATACCGAATTCGGGCAGATTCTCACCCTTAACCAGTGCATTGTAGACCTTTGAGCGGCCCTCTACATCATCAGATTTTACTGTAAGCATTTCCTGAAGTGTATGAGCGGCGCCGTAGGCTTCCAGTGCCCAAACTTCCATCTCACCAAACCTCTGGCCACCAAACTGAGCTTTACCGCCCAATGGCTGCTGGGTAATGAGGGAGTAAGGACCTGTGGAACGAGCATGCATCTTATCATCGACCTGGTGAGTAAGTTTCATCATATAGATTTCACCTACTGCTACTTCATTCTCGATATAATCACCGGTGCGACCATCAATGAGTCTGACCTTTCCACCTACTGGTAGATTGGCTTTTTCCATCAAGGCTTCAACATCGGCAAGATTGGCACCGTCAAAAACGGGTGTCTCAAACATAAGACCCAGTTCCCGACCAGCCCATCCGAGCATGGTTTCATACAGCTGTCCCAGATTCATACGAGAAGGCACACCAAGTGGATTCAGTACTATGTCGACAGGGCGACCATCAGGAAGGAAAGGCATATCTTCTTCAGCTACAATAGCTGCAACAACACCCTTATTTCCGTGACGTCCCGCCATCTTATCACCAATCGAAATTTTACGTTTGGTGGCAATCTGTACTTTAGCCAACTGGATAACACCAGGTTGCAGATCATCTCCAACCTTTTGTTTGTATACATCGTTCTCATAGTTCTGTTCGATCTCACGATACAGACGCTCATATTCATTAAGCAGCTTGTTCAGCTTGGTATCGATATCCTCATCAAGGGCAATGGGCTCACGACGATCAACACGCTCAAAATTGAGAGTGGCAATCGCTTCTTTGGTGAAGGGAGTTCCAGATTTCAGGATGATTTTGCCACCCAGATCCATAACGTTGGCAGATTTCTGCTCAAGGAGCAAGCCATTCACCTTTTCGTTACGTTTCTTGGTCAAACTTGTTTTATCAAGACTGGCGCGCTGTTTGAGAGCGTCCAGTTTGCGTTTTTCTTCAATGCGAGACTCACGACCCTTACGTGTGTATAGCTCAGTGCGAATAACCACACCCTTCACACCAGGATCGGCGCGTTTGGAGGCGTCTTTTACATCACCGGCTTTTTCACCAAAGATGGCTTTAAGCAGCTTTTCTTCAGGGGTTGGATCAGTTTCTCCCTTAGGAGTCACCTTTCCAATCAGGGTATCGCCAGGATGAACTTCAGCACCTACGCGAATAATACCATCATTACTCAGGTTACGGGTTGCTTCTTCACTGACATTAGGAATGTCACGAGTTAGCTCTTCTTCCCCACGTTTGGTTTCGCGAACTTCCAGTTCAACTTCCTTCAAACGCATTGAGGTGAAGACATCTTCTTTAAGCAGACGTTCTGAGAGAACAATAGCATCTTCAAAGTTGTATCCACGCCAGGGCATAAAGGCAACTGTAATGTTGCGGCCCAGGGCGAGATCACCACGATCAGTACTCATACCATCAGCAAGCACATCACCAGGAGCAACGCGTTGACCAACTTCAACCAAAACTTTCTGATTAATACAGGAATCCTGATTACTTCGTTGGTATTTACGCAACTTATATGAAATCATCCCAGGCTCTTCAATGAGAGTAACATCCTCATCAATGCGGCGGGTGGTTTTTATAAGAATCTCTTCAGCGCTAACAGATTTAACGATACCTTTTACGTCTGACAGAAGTAGTGCACGAGAATCCTTGGCTACGATTTTTTCAAAACCGGTACCAACAATTGGGGCTTCTGGCCAGAGTAGTGGAACAGACTGACGTTGCATATTCGAACCCATGAGGGCACGGTTAGCATCATCATGCTCCAGGAATGGGATACATGCTGCAGCAGGTGACACAATCTGCAGGGGTGAAACATCCATGTAGGACACTTCCTCAGTGTTGATCATTGGGAAGTCACCACGAATTCGGACCTGAACCTGATCAGTGCTGATAAAGCCTTCTTCATCCAAGTCTGAATTTGCCTGAGCGATAAAAGTACGATCTTCATCATCTGCAGACAGGAACTCAATGGTCTTAGAGACCTTGGGTTTACCGTTGCTATTGATAACCTTGCGATAAGGTGTTTCAATGAACCCGAGACGATTAACAACACCATATGAAGCCAGTGAAGAGATCAGACCAATGTTTGGTCCTTCAGGGGTTTCAATGGGACAGAGACGCCCATAATGTGTATAGTGAACATCACGAACCTCGAAACCAGCACGTTCTCTGGTGAGAGCACCTGGCCCCAGTGAGGAGAGACGACGTTTATGTGTAACTTCAGCCAGTGGATTGGTCTGATCCATGAACTGTGACAGCTGATTGGTTCCAAAGAAGGAAGAAATAGCTGAGGTAACAATTCTGGAGTTTATCAAATCCTGTGGCGTGAGGTTTTCATTGTCACGAACGTTCATGCGTTCGCGGATGGTACGAGACATACGGCTTAATGCGACTGAAAATTGATTCCCAATCTGTTCACCGACAGTTCTTACACGACGATTACCGAGGTGATCAATATCATCAGTGCCACGTTCGCCTTTACGCATTTCCAGCAAGAAGTTGACTGACATGATAATATCATGTGGAGTCAGCACCAATTCATCCAGAGGGACATCGATGCCAAACTTCTTGTTCATGCGATAACGACCTACTTCACCAAGATCATATTTCTTCGGATCGAAGAATAGTCTGAAAAGAAATTTTTCGGCCAGATCAAGGTTTGGTGGTTCTCCACCACGCATCTCAGTATAGAAAACACGGAGCGCTTCGTTGGTATCAGAGGAACGATCCTTGGCAAGGGTATTAGCCAGGAGATCATAGGCAATGTCTTCAGGGTCAGTTACGACCATGACACCACCAACACCCTCTTTTTTCAGCTCACGCACTTTTTCTTTAGTAAGCTTGTCCCCGGCTTCCATGAGAATTTCACCAGTTTCCTTGTTGACAACATCAACAGGAACAGGCGTATCGTAAAAAGCTTTGAGACCAACATTATCTGCAAGTCGTAATTCACGAATCACTCCAAAGGCGCTAAGGATCGACTCATTGGTCGAAAATTTCATGGCGCGCAGCAAGAGAGAGATGGGGAATTTGCGACGTCTGTCAATGACGGCATAGATCACGTCATGGATGTCAGTTGTAATGTCCAGCCAGCTTCCACGGAATGGAATTAAACGGGCAGAATAGAGTTTGGTGCCATTGGGGTGAATTTTCATATCGAAAAACACACCAGGAGAACGCATAAGCTGTGATACAATCACTCGTTCCGCACCATTAATGACGAAGGCTCCCCCTCTAGTCATATATGGAATATTACCAAAGAAGATATCTTGCTCAACGTGGACAGAATAATCGCCCGCTTCAGCACCTTCTTCGGTAGCATGTAGTATTAGTTTAACTTTCAACGGTACAGAATAAGTCACGCCGCGTTCGAGACATTCCTCGATTGAATAGCGGGGTAAACCAACACTGTAGGATACATAGTCCAGCTTATAGTTCCCGTGATTATCTTCAATGGGAAATACAGCCTGGAATATCGCCTCCAAACCCTTAAGATCGCGTTCGTGTGTAGCTACACCTTCCTGGAGAAATTCTTTCCAGGAATCAACTTGCAAATTAAGCAAGTTTGGAAGCTCAACCTGTGAACCGATTTGAGAGAAGGAGTGTCGTTCAATTTTACTGGGTAGGGCCAAAAGCCACCTCCACTTTTAGTTAATCAACTAAAGGCGCAAAAGCTCGCGGAAGAAATCTCCCGCGAGCCCGAATCCAAATTAGCAGTTATACTGGTAGTCAAACTATTTAAGAGCGACTTTTGCTCCAGCGTCTTCCAACTGCTTTTTGAGCTCCTCAGCTTCATCCTTGGAAACACCTTCCTTGATTTTGCTGGGAGCGCTGTCAACTAAGTCCTTAGCCTCTTTGAGACCAAGAGCAGTTACCTGACGTACAACCTTAATTACATTGATCTTCTTGTCACCAGGAGCTTCAAGCATGACATCAAACTCTGTCTGCTCTTCAACTTCTTCGGCAGGACCAGCAGCAGGACCAGCAGCCATAGCCACTGGAGCAGCGGCGGTTACGCCGAATTTGTCTTCGATAGCAGAAATAAGCTCAGATATTTCAAGCATGTTAGCGGTTTCAAGATAGCTCATTACATCATCACGTGTGATACCCATGAGTAGATTACCTCCAGATTTAATTCTTTGATTCTTTTAATGACATTAACACACCTACCAAATTCCGCATGGGAGCTTGAAGCACACTCAGGGTATTCTGCATGGGAGACTGCAGCCCACCTAGCAGTTTGGCAAGTAACTCTTCTTTCGACGGTAAATTGGCAAGCTTCACATAGAAACTTGCGTCCAATACCTGGCCCTCAAAAACCAAGCCTTTGACAGCAGGTTTTTCTTTAGCCTTACCTTCCTTTTTAAGGAATTCTTTGATCACGCGAGCAGGTGCTGTTGGATCTTCGTTTCCAAAAGCCAGAGCGGTAGGTCCTTTAAGTACATCATCCAGACCTTCGTAACCTTTTTCTTTTACTGCAAGATTGACCAACGTGTTTTTCATGACACGATATTCAACATTGGCCTCATGGAAGAGGGAACGTAGAGCATTGGTCTCTTCAACCGTAAGCCCTACATAATCAGTAAAATAAATGGCACTGGCGCTTGAAATTTTCTCTCTAATAGAATCGAGAGCGTTAATATTATTCTGATTTGGCATATTGCTAACTCCTTAAATCGCTTAAACGCCGAGCGTAGCTTTGTCAATTCTGATGCCAGGGCCCATTGTTGAGCTAACAACCAACTTTTGAAAGTAAGTTCCCTTGGCGCCAGAAGGCTTCATGGCGATAAGACGATTGATAAGAACAGTAATATTCTCAGCCAGGGCAGTGTGCTCAAAAGAAGCTTTTCCCACAACGGAGTGAACAATACCAAACTTATCTGTACGTAATTCAATTTTACCAGCTTTAGACTCATTTACAGCCTTGACAACATCCATGGTGACAGTACCTGTCTTAGGATTAGGCATAAGTCCGCGTGGTCCAAGAACACGACCCATTTTACCAACTTCTCCCATGTTGTCAGGAGTGGTAATAATGACATCGACATCAACCCAGCCGTCTTTCAACTTCTGGATATAATCTTCAAAACCAACGTAGTCAGCACCAGCCTCAGTAGCCTCTTCTGCTTTTGGACCTTTGGCCAAAACCAGAACCCGAACCTTTTTACCAGTTCCATGTGGAAGCGTTACTGTGCCACGTACCATCTGATCAGCATACTTGGGATTTACGCCCAGATTGATAGAAACTTCAATGGTTTCATCAAACTTAGCTGTCGCGCATTCCTTAAGCAGGCCTACACCAGCAGCAAGATCATACTCTTTGGTTTTATCTACTAAACTGAGATTTACTGTGCGTTTTTTTGATGTTTTCATCTCAGACCTCCTACCCTGTTACCGTTATGCCCATACTGCGGGCAGTGCCCTCAATAATGCGCATGGCCATCTCAACATCGTGAGAATTCAGATCAGGTTTTTTCATTTCAGCAATTTCTTTCACCTGAGCACGTGTAACTTTGCCAACCTTAACGGAATTTGGTGTTCCAGAGCCTTTTTCAAGCCCAGCAGCCTTCCGGAGAAGCACTGCAGCAGGTGGAGTTTTTGTGATAAATGTAAAAGACCTATCAGCATAGACAGTAATAACTGCCGGAATGATCAGTCCACGCTCTTTTTCTGTTCTAGAATTGAACGCCTTACAAAACTCCATAATGTTCACACCAGCCTGTCCCAATGCCGGACCTACTGGCGGAGAGGGATTGGCTTGTCCTGCGGGAATATGCAGCTTAATCTTGTTAATTACCTTTTTGGCCATTCGCTTACCTTCTTACTACTTTTCTAATTCTATCTGCAGGAAGTCTAACTCAACGGGCGTTGGTCGACCGAAGATGGACACCTCTACCTTAACTTTCTGCTTGGATTCATCGACTTCCTTAACAAAACCTGTAAAGTCCACAAAAGGACCATCGGTAACCTTGATAGGATCACCGGTTTTGAAAATTGTGCCCATGACTTCTTGACCATCGCGTTCTTCGACTTCTCCAAGAATCCGACGGACCTCAACATCTTTCAATGGAATTGGCTCACCTTTTGGACCTACAAAAGACATTACACCTGGAACATTCTCCACGAGATAACGTGTTTCGGTGGTGACCTCCATTTGGATCATGATGTAACCTGGAAAAAATACTTTATTACGAACGTATTTCTTCCCGGCACGCATTTCGACCACATTTTCTGAGGGTACGAGTACTTCAGGGATCAGCTCACTCAAGCCGGCAAGTTCAGCCTCTTGAAGTATTGCTTCACTGGTCTTTTTTTCCTTACCGGAAAATGTCCGAAGACTATACCACTTCATGGCCATTTATTAGCGCCCCATGATCACGTTTAAAACTAAGACGGACATAACTTTATCTAAAACGAACAAGACAACCGCAATAAATGCGGACATTCCAAGAACCACCCATGTTGAGCCTTTGAGCTCTTCATAGCTTGGCCATGAAATCTTCTTGAATTCATCTTGTACGCCGTCTATAAACACTTTTAACTTATTAATCATATTTTATTTAACAGCCTAAGAAGTTGAGCAGGAGAGACAGGACTCGAACCTGCAACCTACGGTTTTGGAGACCGTTGCTCTACCAATTGAGCCACTCTCCTGTCTAAAACTCATTTCTTATTTTGTTTCCTTGTGCACGACATGTTTATTGCAATTAGGACAATACTTCTTGAATTCTACGCGCGCCGGATGCAGCCGCTTATTTTTCTTTGTCGAATAATTGCGATGTCTGCATTCAGTACACTCAAGTGTGATTATCTCACGCATATTTTAACCGCCGAACCCTTACTCGATGATCTCAGTAACAACACCGGCACCAACAGTATGACCACCTTCGCGAATAGCGA
>JACKQG010007855.1_pt1 | contig 10588 bp, 7 predicted proteins | sample 8237621 | NCBI WGS metagenome assembly JACKQG01 (sample SAMN15677084, study PRJNA649215) | marine metagenome | biome: marine; feature: Black Sea; material: saline water; isolation source: suspended particulate matter (SPM) from the Black Sea western gyre | collected 2013-06-09/2013-06-10 | depth...
CAATCGTGGATTACGTTGATTCTAATTACCAATGCCGTTTCAGCTTTTGCGGCTTTATTAGGTTGGCAGGTTTTCAATAGCTTTAGTTCACTGACAGAAATATTAATACTCTTGGTGCAGCGCGCAACGACATTTATTACAGTAGTCAATGTATTTCAAAATCTATTTGCGGTTGTTTTCCGCACATTGCCGGCTTTGTTGCCGCCAGCCGGGTGGGCTGGTGTCGCTGCGCTGATAAGTATTGGTAGTCTGATCTGGGTGATTTCGCTCTCCCGATTGGCGAGAATGCGATGGAGGACACAACAATGAATAGAATCAAAATACTCACCTATCTATTATTGATGATCGCGCTGGTTTGGCCGAACGCAGCCTATGCCCGCGGCCTGGCCGACGACAAGGTTATTTTCGGCGGAACCTATACGCTGGCCGAAGGCGAAACTTTGGACGGGAGCGTCGTGGTCTTTGGCGGGGCGATTACGTTGGAAGCCAACAGTACTGTAAATGGTGATGTGGTTCTGATTGGTGGAACCGTGGACGCAGCAGGCACCATCAATGGCGATATGGTCGGTATTGGCGGGGTGCTTCAACTGAGCGAAGCGGCAATTGTAAATGGAAGTCTGGTCACCATCGGGGCTGCCCTGGATCGGGCGGCTGGGGCTGAAATCAATGGCGATGTTGTTCAGGGCGTCAATCCCCCCTTTCAGTTCAACCTGCCCGAAGATGCGGTATTTACGCCCGGCGCCAGCATCGACCGTAACCCGGCGCTTGATGTTGTATGGTTTTTCTTTCGTATGTTTATGTGGGCGGCGCTGGCAATTTTGTTGGTAATTTTCTTTGCCAAACCGACCGAACGAGTAGCCAATGCCGCGCTCAGTGAACCATTGATTACAGCCGGTGCCGGTTTGCTGACAGCGGTGCTTTCCCCGCTGGCAGTCTTAGCGCTGGTAGTTACAATCATCCTTAGTCCAGTTGGGCTTGTATTGGCTGTTTTGCTGGCGCTAGCATGGTTGTTTGGCTGGGTAGCTCTGGGGCTTGAGGTTGGGCAGCGTGTGGCAAAAATGCTCAATCAGGAATGGGCACCCGCAATTGCATCGGGTGTGGGCACTTTGATCCTCTACTTCGTGCTGGCCGGGTTCGACCAGATTGTCCCCTGTGTAGGTGGTTTGCCCCGTGCGGTAGTTGGTTTGTGGGGAATGGGCGCGGTGATGATGACCTATTTTGGCACTCGGGATTATCAGAATGTGTCGCGGATCGTCGCTGCCCCCCAGGTGGTAGCCAATGTGGAGGTGCGAGAATCAACCCCGGAGGAGGACGCTGATCCACTCCCCGATGATGGGCTTACCCCCGAAGAATAGATTACCAAAAAGAGTGAGTTATTTGATAACTCACTCTTTTTGGTTGCCTAAAATGTCATCAGGAAGCCTAGGCACAAAAACGCCTGTCCAACATGATACGTTGCCATTATTCGAAAATCGCGCCAGGGCAATGGTTCTACAAAGCGATCCCAGGCCAGCCAGGTATCCGAGAGTGAAAATAGCAGCGCGCCTCCGCTGGCAAATAGCGCCCGGTAGGTTTCAAAGGAATTGCTGGTCAGGGTATTCAGCGCCATAATTAGCATAACCGAGAGAGTGCCGGTGTAAATGAGTATAGGGATTTTTACCTTGTCCTTACCGCTGTGTGTCAACGCCCCTGCGATTTGGCGATAAATTTGATATGCGGTTACGCTCACCATTGCAATCACGATGATCAAGGGGGCGTTCAATGTGAATGTGCTGACAGCAGCGAAGCTGATGATATAGGCCACATGTCCCAATAAAAATGCAATCAGTCCGGGGATGAAAAAATTGCCGGGCAGCATGAGCAAAATATCGCCCACTAGTGAGAAGAACAGCGCGCCGAGTACCCAGTTGAAGCGGTCATCAGGGGCCATCAGATAAGGGCGCAGCCGCCAAACATAGGCCATAATCGCCAGCATAACAGCGGGCTTGGTGAGATAAACTAGCCATTTCCATTTTTTTGTGACGGCAACCCAGTTTACGATCGCAATGTAAAGCGCAATATAGAGAAAGCGATATTTCATGCCTACTCCCAGCGCTGAAAACCAAATTGCTTTAACATCTTTTCGTTGTTGCGCCAGTTGGGGCGTACTTTGATGCGCAGTTGCAAGTAGATGTTGCCGCCGGTCATACTGGCGATTTGGGTGCGCGCATGTGAGCCGATGCGCTTGAGCATTTTGCCGTTTTGCCCAATGACGATGCCTTTTTGTGAATCGCGCTCTACAAAAAGAGTCGCACGGATATAGACAAGCTCTTCGGTGCGCTGGGTATATTCGTCTATGCGCACTGCAATGGCATGAGGAACTTCGTCGCGCAGGTGAATCAAGCTGGCGGCGCGGATCAGATCGGCGGCAATTTCGCGCTCGTAGAGATTGGTGATTTGGTCAGGTGGATAGTGTGGCGGCCCTATGGGTAGATTGAGGGTGAGTTGCTCTACGAGTTGATCGAGGCCGCGGCCGCGGGTGGCTGAAATATGGCAAATTTCAGCCTCGGGGAGCAGCTCTGCATAGGCCGCCGCGCTTGAGGCTACATCCCCCGCTTCCAGACGGTCAATTTTATTCAGAGCCAGGATTACCTTCGGCGCTTGTTTCAGTTCATCCAGCAAACTAAGTAGAATCCGGTCTTCTTCGTGGGGAGGCATCTGGCTGATATCGACCACAAATAAAATTATGTCGGTTTCATTGAGCGCATCAGCGGCTTCTTCATTCATATATTTGCCCAATTTGTGATGCGGGTTGTGCAGACCGGGCGTATCGACGAAGACAATTTGGGCAGTATCTGTGGTGAAGATGCCGAGTTGTTGTTTGCGGGTGGTTTGTGGCTTTGGCGAAACTGCGGCAATTTTTTGCCCGATCAGCGCGTTGATCAGGGTAGATTTGCCCACGTTGGGGCGTCCCATGACGGCTACAAAGCCAGTGCGAAATTCAATTGGTGAGTTTGGGTGCATAGTTTCCTTCAGATTCTTAGCTCATTAGTGAGGCGTTCATTATACCCTGCGAAGTACAAAGTTTTCTTGGCCTTTTTGCTGCTCTGGTGATCGCAGCGGGTTTCTCAGGGTAATTCGCAAAATATTAAATCTTCTTCTTGACGTTTGGCGGCACATCCGATTATAATCACACCCTTGATTCAGGCCCCGCGTATGATCTATATTTTGGCCGTACAGGTTATCTTTTAAACCACACATTGCCCTGGCTCACATAAACAGCCAGGGCATTCTGTCGCGTGGTTTGTCATGGATAAGTCCGCTCTAGTCAACGGTTGATGCAGGAGAGTTTTTATATGGCACAGCTTCCACCCTCAAAAACTTATGCTCGTATTGATGTGCGTTTTGGATTGCCCAATTTGATTGAAGTTCAGTTGGAATCATTCGAGCGTTTGAAGAGCGAAAGACTGGCTGATTTGTTTCACGAGGTTTCCCCTATCGAATCGTATAGTGGGGATATGCGCTTATATTTTCCAAGCCGTTCCCCCGAGTCGGAAGAGTGGGGGCTAACCTATTGGTTTGAAGATCCAAAATATAATGTGGATGATTGTATTGAGCGTGATTTGACGTACGCATCTCCATTATACGTATCGGTGCTCCTGGCCGGGCCCGCTATTCCCGAGCCGATCAAGCAAGATATTTTCCTGGGCGAATTCCCCGAGATGACGGATAAGGGTACTTTCATCATTAATGGCACCGAGCGCGTCGTTGTTACCCAGTTGATCCGTTCGCCAGGTGTTTATTTCGAAGCTGAAACCGACCGCACGACAGGGCGGCGTCTGGCAAATTCAAAGATGATTCCCGATCGCGGCGCCTGGATGGAATTTGGCACGCGTAAGAGTGATTATCTGACGTTGAAATTCAACCGCCGCCGCACGATCCCGGTTACCATTTTCTTGCGGGCTTTGGCTACTGTTGATGATGGTTTGGATAATAACGCCATTATTGAGGGCTCCGATGAAGAGTTGCTACGCCTCTTTGAGGATGTCGATAATAATCCCGATCGGATGTTTATCCCTGCAACCCTGGCGCAAGAGCCGGAGTGGGATTTGTCGGATGGGCATACGCTTGCTGAAGCGGCCTTGTTAGAATTCTTCCGCCGGATGCGCCCTGGCGACCCGGCTACTCTGGATAATGCGCGCGAGTTTTTGGAAGAGCAACTTTTCCAGCATCGCCGTTACGATCTTAAGCGCGTTGGGCGCTATAAACTCAATCAGAAACTGGATTTGCACCAGTTGGTGCCGATTGAACACCGCACCATAACCAAGTGGGATGTAGTGCGTTTGGTACGCCATATGATTACCATCAATAATGGCGTTGAACATGCCGATGATATTGACCATCTGGGAAATCGGCGCACGAAGACCAGCGGCGAACTAATCCAGAATAAACTGCGCATTGGTCTGCGTCGCATGGAGCGCGTGGTTAAAGAGCGCATGTCCATTCGTGATAAAGATAATCTCACACCGGTCAGCCTGGTTAATGTTCGACCGGTTGTAGCGGCATTGCGCGAATTCTTTGGTTCAAGCCAACTCTCCCAATTCATGGACCAAACCAACCCTCTGGCCGAATTGCGCCATAAGCGCACACTCTCGGCGCTTGGACCGGGCGGTTTGCGCCGTGAGCGGGCCGGTTTCGATGTGCGCGACGTACACCAATCGCACTATGGGCGAATTTGCCCCATCGAGACGCCAGAAGGTCCCAATATTGGTCTGATCGGGCGTTTTGCTTCTTTCGCAAAAGTTAATGAATACGGCTTCATTGAAACGCCATATCGGCGTGTGCTGAAAGCTTTGCCCCCGAAGAGTCCGCAGTTAGTGGGCCGCTCCGTGCGCGAAGATGTGCTTGATCCCAAAAGCGAGAAGGTAGTTGCTGAGAAAGGGACGCGCATTACAGAAGACCTGGCAAAGAAAATTGCCAAGCTGAAGATCAAAGAAGTGCTGATTGTTCCTTTTGTAACCGATGACTACAGCTATCTTTCGGCAGATACGGAAGATAAATTCGTCATTGCGCAAGCGAATTCACCGCTCAATGAGTATGGTGAGTTTGTGCGCGGGCGTGCATCTTCGCGGCACCGCACAACATTCATCTTCTCGCCCGCCGATAATATTGATTATATGGACGTTGCTCCACATCAAATCGTGGGCATTAGCGCTGCGCTGATCCCCTTCCTGGAGCATGATGATGCCAACCGCGCCCTGATGGGCTCGAATATGATGGCTCAGGCCGTGCCTTTACTGCGCCCCCAAGTGCCGCGTGTTTCGACGGGTATGGAATACTTTGCCGCGATCGATTCCGGACAAGTTGTTGTCGCCCAAGAAGATGGCGAAATCGTTTCGGTGACCGGCGGGCGGGTTGTTGTTCGCTACAAAGATGGTGAACACGTCTATAATATGCGCAAATACCAACGCTCTAACCAGAGTACCTGTGTCGATCAACGCCCGGCTGTGACCAAAGGGCAGATCGTTAAAAAGGGCGATGTCATTGCCGATTCATCATCTACTGTGGATGGGAACCTGGCATTGGGCCAGAATGCGCTGGTCGCTTTCCTCTCCTGGGAGGGTGCAAACTACGAAGATGCTATCGTAATCTCGGAGCGCCTCGTTCAGGAAGACCGCTTTACTTCTGTGCATGTTGAAAAATATGAAGTTGAGGCGCGCGATACTCGTCTGGGTCCTGAAGAGATTACCCGCGATATTCCAAATGTTGGCGAAACCGCCATCAAAGACTTGGATGAAGAAGGTATTGTGCGGATTGGCGCCGAGGTAGGCCCTAACGATATCCTCGTTGGAAAAATTTCCCCCAAAGGTGAGAAAGAACTCACCCCGGAAGAGCGTTTGCTACGGGCGATCTTTGGTGAAAAATCGCGCGATGTTAAAGACACTTCGCTGCGAATGCCGCATGGCGCTCGCGGAAAAATTGTGGATGTGAAAGTCTTCTCGCGCGATGATGGCGTTGAGCTTTCTTCGGGTGTAGAGACAATGGTGCGTGTTTCGGTGGCGCAACAACGCAAGCTGGCTTCGGGCGACAAATTGGCCGGGCGGCATGGTAACAAAGGTGTGGTTTCAGTGATCGTGCCTCAGGCGGATATGCCTTTCCTCGAAGATGGTACTCCGGTTGATATTATTCTCAATCCCACTGGTGTTCCGGGACGCATGAACCTGGGGCAAGTTTTGGAAGTTCACTTGGGATGGGCGGCGCGTCGTTTAGGCTTCCGCGCCTTAACGCCGGTATTCGACGGTGCCCGTGAGTATGAAATTGAAGCCGAGTTGGCGCGTGCCTGGATGGTTGACCGTGCCTGGAAAGAGGTTGCTGAGCGCGCCTGGGTCTGGCTCGACGAACAAGGGTACGACCCCGTTGGCATCGACGATGATAGCCACGTTCGCCGCCTTTATATGGAAATGTGGCTGGGCGAATTGGGTTACGATGTCTACCGCCTGATCTCTGATGAAACTTATGCGCGGCGTTCGGTCGTCCGTGAGTGGCTGCGTGAAAACGGCTTTAATCCCGATGGAATTTTATCCTTCGAGAATCAGGAAGTCGCCATTATTGACCGCGACGACCAGGACGAGCGCGCTGTTATTGCTTGTTTGCGTCTGTGGCTCATGGATCGCGGTGTAACTGTTACAAATCTTGCCGATGAAGATTTGCGCTCGTTGGTAGGCGAACAAATGCTTGAGAGCAATCTTCCCTCGCCAATTGTTGGAAAGCAGGTGCTGCGTGATGGAAAAACAGGCCAGCCCTTTGACCGCCCTGTTACGGTTGGTATCATGTCTATTCTGAAACTACACCACCTGGTGGAAGATAAAGTTCACGCTCGTTCTACCGGACCGTACAGCCTGGTATCCCAGCAGCCGCTGGGCGGTAAGGCACAATTTGGGGGGCAGCGTTTTGGTGAGATGGAAGTGTGGGCGCTGGAAGCCTATGGCGCTGCCTATACACTTCAAGAGATGCTTACTGTCAAATCAGACGATGTGGTTGGTCGCGTGAAAGCCTATGAATCCATTGTGAAGGGTGAGCCAATGGAAGACCCCAGCATCCCCGCATCCTTCCAGGTTTTGGTCAAAGAACTTCAGAGTCTTGGCCTAGCTGTCGAAGCCATCACCGATGAAGGCAAGGTCGTGCGCTTTGGCAAAGAAGATACGCAGAAAAAACGCCCTAAATTGAGCACAGGTTTGCTTGGCTTGGGCGAAAACTATTGACGCTGAATATTCGCTGTGATAAAATCACCGGTCGTTGTCCAATTCAGAAGGACGGGCTACTAACCCCTGTCCGCTTAACAGAGAAAAAGTATTCGACGCGAGGCCATCATTGCACAAGCGATGGCCTCCGTTGCTGAATTAGAAGAAATTGTTCGAAAGAGTTTTGTCTGGAGGCAAACGTGCCCACAATTAATCAATTGGTTCGTAATGGACGAAAATCAAAGCAGGTAAAGAGTAAAGCCCCCGCTCTTCAGTATACGTTTAATTCGTATGATCAGCGCCGTGTTCGCCAGCCAAAGGGCGCTCCTCAGAAACGCGGTGTATGTACGAATGTGCGTACCATGACTCCGAAAAAACCGAACTCCGCGCTGCGTAAAATTGCGCGTGTGCGCCTCACAAATATGCTTGAGGTAACCGCATATATTCCGGGTGAAGGGCACAACTTGCAAGAGCACTCCATTGTTCTGGTTCGTGGAGGCCGTGTAAAAGATTTACCTGGTGTGCGCTACCATATTGTGCGCGGCACACTTGATTCCACCGGAGTTGACGATCGCAAGCAGAGCCGTTCAAAATACGGTACCAAGAAGCGATAATTTGAATTGATTGAGAAATCGCCGGATTTCCCCGGCGGTTCTTAATGTAAGTAGCTTATGCCAAGGCTAAAGTAAAAACGGAGAAGTTGAATGCGACGAAATAGAGCTCCCAAACGCGAAATTCATCCAGATGTGCGCCACAACAGTATAAAGGTGCAATCTTTTATTAATCGCGTCATGAAAGATGGAAAGAAAAGTCTGGCTACACGGGTGGTATATCAAGCGCTGGATATTATGCAAGAGCGCGCCGGTCAGGATGGGCTAGAATTATTTGATAAAGCCATTGAGAATGCATCACCTGTTATGGAAGTGAAACCCCGCCGTATCGGTGGAGCTACCTATCAGGTGCCGATGGAAGTTCCTCCCCCACGGCGTTTTGCATTGGCTACGCGATGGATCCTGGCTGCTGCCCGCGGGCGTTCGGGAAAATCTTTCCCCGAACTTCTCGCTGACGAGCTTTTGGATGCCGCTAACAATACGGGTTCAGCCGTTCGCAGACGCGAAGAATCGCACCGCATGGCGAAAGCCAACCGTGCCTTCTCGCACTTCCAGGTTTAGTTTTTTTGAGTAGGTTCTAATGTCTCGCCAGTATCCTTTGGAACGGTATCGTAATATTGGGATTATTGCCCACATTGATGCCGGAAAAACCACCACAACTGAGCGCATCCTGTATTATACGGGCAAAACGCACCGCATTGGTTCCGTCGATGATGGCACAACCGTCACCGATTGGATGGACCAGGAGCGCGAGCGTGGCATTACGATTGTATCTGCCGCGGTTGCTGCGGAGTGGCGAGATCACCTTGTCAACATTATTGATACCCCAGGTCATATTGACTTTACAGCAGAAGTGCAGCGTTCTCTGCGCGTGTTGGATGGCGGTATCGTTGTTTTTGATGCTGTTCAGGGTGTAGAGCCGCAGAGTGAAACTGTATGGCGTCAGGCAGACCTTTACGGTGTGCCGCGCATCTGTTTTGTCAACAAGATGGATCGTGTTGGCGCTTCTTACGAAAATACTGTTAAAACCATTCGCGAGCGTTTGTCTGCAAATCCTGTGGCCGTTCAAGTGCCGATCGGGGTAGAAGCGGAATATAGCGGCGTCGTGGATTTGTTCACACAGCGCTCGATTGTTTGGCAAGACAGCCAGGGAACAAAGCCGGTTGAGGGCGATGTTCCGATAGACTTGCAGGCGCAGGTCAAAGCCATGCGCGAGCGCATGGTAGAGCAAATCGCTGAAACAGACGACGAACTCACCTTGAAATACTTGGAAGGTGAGGACATCTCGGTTGATGAATTAAAAGCGGCTTTGCGCAAGGCTGTGATTGTTGGGCAGTTGACGCCCGTATATTGTGGAACTTCGTTGCGCAACAAAGGTGTACAGCCGGTGTTGAACGCCGTAGTAGACTTTTTGCCCTCGCCCCTGGATATTCCCGCAGTAAAGGGTTTTCACCCCAGTTCAGAGGAAGAAGTCGTGCGCCCCGTTGACGACAGTGTGCCGTTTAGCGCATTGGTATTCAAGATCGTGACCGATCCATATGTAGGTCGTCTGGCTTATATCCGCATCTATTCCGGAAAGCTGACCAAAGGCGCTTCGGTGTATAACCCAATAAAGCAGAAGAAAGAACGTATTGGGCGTTTGATACGTATGTACGCTGACCGCCGCGAGGATATTGATGATGCCTCGGCTGGCGATATCGTGGCGATTTTAGGGCCGAAGTTCTCTTTTACTGGCGACACGCTTTGTGATGCTGCCAACCAAATTATTCTGGAGACGATTTCTTTCCCTGAGCCCGTTATTTCTGTGGCGATTGAGCCGAAAACAATGGCAGATCAGGACAAAATGTCGGAAGCGTTGCACAAACTTTCGGAAGAAGATCCCACATTTCGGGTTCGAGTCGATCCAGATACCGGGCAAACGCTAATCTCTGGCATGGGTGAGCTTCACCTTGAAATTCTGGTTGACCGCCTCTTGAGAGAGTTTAATGTTCAGGCACGTGTGGGCAACCCGCGTGTAGCTTATCGTGAGTCGATTACCCGCAGCGTTGAGAAAATAGACTATCGTCATGTAAAGCAAACCGGTGGGCGCGGGCAATATGCACATGTAACAATATCTTTGGAACCGAATGAACCCGGCGCGGGCATTTCTTTTGAAAATGAGATCATTGGCGGCGCAATTCCTAGAGAATATATTCCCGCCGTTGAAAAAGGTATTCGCGAAACTGCCGAATCAGGCGTAGTGGCGGGATATCCTGTAACTGATATAAAAGTTCGTCTTTATGATGGTTCCTTCCATGAAGTTGATTCGAACGAAATGGCCTTCAAGGTTGCGGGTTCGATGGCCTTCCGTGAAGGTGTGCAGAAGGGGCGACCCGTTTTGCAAGAACCGATCATGAAGGTGGAAGCAACAACCCCAGATGAATATCTGGGCGATATTATTGGGCAAATGAATTCTCGACGTGGTGAAGTTTTGGGCATGGAAATACGCCCGGCAAAATCACAGGCTGTTCGAGCGATGGTCCCCTTGGCCGAAATGTTCGGCTACGCCACCCAACTGCGGTCGGCGACCAAAGGGCGCGGCGTATTTACGATGGAATTTGATCATTACGCCAAAGTTTCCGAAAAATTGGCCGAGCGAATTATTCGCGGCGAATTGTAGAAATTATTTCAGCACCTATTTAGTAATATTTAGGAGAACACAAATGGCAAAAGAAACATTTGTACGCGACAAGCCGCATTTGAATGTAGGCACCATGG
>JACKQG010007856.1_pt1 | contig 10587 bp, 24 predicted proteins | sample 8237621 | NCBI WGS metagenome assembly JACKQG01 (sample SAMN15677084, study PRJNA649215) | marine metagenome | biome: marine; feature: Black Sea; material: saline water; isolation source: suspended particulate matter (SPM) from the Black Sea western gyre | collected 2013-06-09/2013-06-10 | depth...
CGATGCGTGGGAAGTGGCTTTCTCGGAAAACGAACCGGCCCGCGACCGCGCCAAGGTCATTGAAGAAATCGCGCAAACCGACGGCGATATGGCGCGCGTGGTTGATGACCTGGTTGCCTTTGTGGTCGACGGCACGCCCATGCCCCAGGCGGCAAAAGACAAGGTCGCGGTCCGCAAAGTCTTGCGAGAAAACTTATGACCGCCGCGCAGATCGCCGCCCTGGCGTTCGGCGCGTGGTTCCTGTCGAAGCAATTCACCAAGGCCGCGCGGCGTCTCGATGCCGATTACGTCCTGGGGCTCATTTCCGAAATCAATGCGCGTGAATTCGGCGGCTGGTTCGATCCGCTCGACGTGCTGGCGGTCTGCGAAATCGAAAGCGCGTTCGATCCTGACGCCTGGCGATGGGAAAGCCATTTAGGCGAACCGTCCCTGGGCTTGATGCAATTGCTGTTTTCGACGGCCCGTGATCGCGGATACGCGGGCGGGCCTGCGGGGCTTCTGGACCCGGTTGTTAACGTCCAGGTCGGAATGCGTCATCTGAAATGGTCGCATGATTTCCTTGCCGGTCGGCTCGGCCATGCGCCGGATAAGCGGCTTTTGATCGGATCTTATAACGCGGGTGTTGGGAACGCTCTCCGGGGCCGCATTGTCGAAGGGTATGTCAAAAAATGGAAATCGGCGCGCTCGAAATATTGACCGGCCTGTCTGCGGGAAACTTCGCGCTGTTGTGGGGCATCTTCTTTCGCCTGGGCAAATTGACCGTGCGAAGCGAGGAGAATTCCCGCCGTATCGACGCCTTGGAAAAGGCTGTTTGTTAAAATTTTCACATACAGAAGGGAACGCGAACATGGAAAAGAAATGGTTTGCCTCAAAGACGCTGTGGTTCAACCTGTTGGGCGGTCTCGCGGCCATGTTCGGCCCGGCTGGCATGCTCGGCCATGTGTTTTCGCCCGCCGAAGTCGGCGCGACGCTGGCGGTCGGTAACGCGGTGCTGCGCCTGGTTACCGACAAGGGCCTGGTGAAATAGCGATGTCCTGGTCGATGGGCGGCGATACCGATTACGGCGGCGGTTCCGGCGGTGCTAATGACAGCATTGACAGCGGTTCCGGCGTTGGCGGTTCCGGCGGCGGCGGCGGCTATGGCGATAGCTTTGAACCGCCGCCGCCGCCCGTTCCGCCTGCAAACGAAATCCTGCCGTCGTCGAGCCCGAAGCGGTGGTTGCCGCCGCCGCCGCCCGTTCCGCCTGCAAACGAAATCCTGCCGCCGTCGCCCGTTCCGCCGATTTCGCCCTATGCGGAAAAAGAGCGGGCGAAGCGCGGCGATATTACCTTAGGCAGAAAGCGCGCCACGCCCGCGCCTGGCGTTACCGTTGGCGGGGCAACCTGGGACCAGGTGACGGGCGGCAAGTCCAGCGATGACGGCGAGACCTGGGGGTATGGCGGCGCGCCCGATGCCAGGGGCGAAACCGCGCCCTACAATCCGCCGTCTGACGGCTACTACGGTTTCGGCGAATGGGATACCGACAAAAAGGGCGTGGAAGAAACGTTCGGTTACCAGGGCGCAAAGGACCAGGCCAACGAAATGTTCGTTCCCGGCCTGGTCGGCCTGTCGGAAACGTCCGGGTATTTCGGGTTCCGCGATAAAGCCCGCTACGATCCCGATACCGGCAAGTTCGGTGTACAGACCGAATGGGGCCTGGGCAATTTCATCGCGGACGCTTTATCAACTGCCGTGGGGTTCGCCCTGGGCGGCGTGCCTGGTCTGATCGCCGGGAAGGTCGTCGGTCAGATCGTCAATACCGCCGTGGATGACGATATTTCGACCGCACAGGCCGTTGAAGGCGTTTTCGGGGCCGATACCACCCGCGCGCCCGCGCCGGACGCCCTGCGCGATGGATTTGAGGGGGTAGGGGCCTTCCAGACCGCCAGCGGCGGCGTTTTTGGCACCCAAGCGAACGCGGCGGCGGTTCCGGCGTCCCTGAACCCGCCGCCTGGTGAAGCGCCTGGCTTGTTCGATCTGTCGGACGATGCCTCCAGTATTCCCGACACAGCGGGCTTGGTGGGCGTGGAAACGGGCGCAAGTGCCGGTTCCGGCCTGGCGGGCTTGATGGTCATGGCGGCGGCGGCTTTGGAGTTAAGCGGATAATACAGGGCCTTGCATTGAGTTTCGGCGACTTCTGTATTCTGGCGGTCAACGTGGCCGTCCTGGTTTCAATCTTTGCAACTAGGAAAAAGTGAAATGGCGATGTACAAAAAAACCAAGGTGCGCGGCAAAAAGGTGCTGGCCAAGGGCTATAAATTCGCCAAGGGCGGGCGCATGGTGAAGGTCAAAAAGCGCAAATGAGAAACATCATTCTCATTGCCCTGGGCCTGGGCGTGGTTGCCTGGAAGCTCGGATTTCTCCGCGTCAAGCAACCGGCCCGGCCCAAGGCGGCGACGCAAACGGGGCCGCACGTTCCATATCCGGGCGTCACTTGGGGAGAACAAGAGGGCTCGTTGACCGGGTCTCCGTTAACCTTTGACGATGCCTCGGAATGGATGAATTAGGCGCGGCGCATTTCGCGTCTGATTAACCCCGAAAACAGCTTATGCAAGGATTTGGTGTTAATCAACGCCCATCGTTCCTCTATGCCCCTGGCACCCGGAAACAACAATATGTTGACAAATCCCCAAGGTTTAGTGTTTTTTAATGGCTCTGATTGCTCTCCGTAGTGATCGGCGACACGTCATAAGGCGTTCTGAGTAGTACCCCTGACGGTGCGGCGTTGGCCAACACGGCGCACCGTCTAGGGGATAACCAAGGGGTGAATATCATGGCAAAAGGCCGCTACTGCATCACGTTAGACAATACCGAAATCAAGAAACGGTTTGCCCGGCTCGACACCGCCAAGGCGCACGGCGTCAAGGTCGCGCATAAGAATTACGGGCGCAAAATCGTCATTCACGATACCAAGCCCAAAGAGCCCGGCGATCCTATCCAGTGGGAATATTGCGGGCGCGGCGTCTTCGCCGAAGCGCGCTGGCACAATCCGACCGCTTAGGCGGTCGTCATGGCTTCCAACCCTCACGCAGTCTTTGCCGTCGCCTTCTATCGCGACGGCAAAAACCAGTGTTCCGTTTCCATCAAGGTCATGGTTCGGGGAAAGCTGATATTCCAGGTCGTCGAACCGCCGACCGATTTAGAACTGGCCTGGCGTTCTGCCGGTCTGTGGCTCGAACGCCTGTCTGAAATCCCCGATTGCCAAGCCGAAGCGTCGGCCTATGACACCTTGTTTGGTGCGGGCGCGGCGGCGCGCGATCATCCTCCCGGGATGGAGTGGAAAACATGACACGAGACGAAGTGATCCGATTGTTGCGACGGCGAATACGAAGAGGGCATCTCATGACGAAATGTCGGTGTTCCATCTGCACGGCCCGCCGCCTGGTCGAAGAAGCTGTCCAGGTTGAAGGCGGTAACGCGCTCGGCATCCTGCAAGCCGCCATCCAGCGCGCCGCCTTTCTCAAAATGCGCGCCGACAAAACCATTTCCTCGTTTCACTTTGAAGCCGTCCGCTTCCAGCATGATGACGGCACGATTAAACCGCCGATTTTGCGGCTCGGCCCGCCCATGCGCGGGCGAAGGGCAGGCGTCGATGGTTGATAAACCTTCACAAGCCCTATGCGGGACCGTTTGCGTCGGCGTGCTTGTGTCGCCGGAAGTCGCCGAACGCCTGGAAGCCTATCGGGAACGGGTCCAGGCGCGCACGCCAGAGCGTCGCGTTTCCCTGTCCGAATTCGTGCGCGCGGCTATTAACTTGTATCTCCATCTTGTCGATTTGACCGAAGGGGCGTCGCATGAAATTTGAAACCGAAACCAAGCATATTCCTACCGGGACCTCGGAAAAACTTTTCCGTTACACCGTGAAAGCTAAACTCAGGCGGGTTCAATTCACCGACGATAGTAGCTTCTTCGAGGCCAGTTTTGCCGTTTTTGTCGCAAATCCCGATGATGCCGTTCCGGCGATGGCGAAGCTCCTAGACGACGTATCCGCCGATTTCCAAGTAGCCGCGTCTGAACTCGTAAAAAACGTCTGGCTCTTGACATAATGGGGAATAGAGTTTCCAAACCGCGTGAACATAGAGGGCCATTCCTTGCGCAAGGACCGCAAAAGGAACTGGTCACCAAGCGCGATTGGGAACAAAGTTGCGAACGTGTCGAGCATCGTTACCGCCGCCGCGAAAAGTACGAACTTCGGGGGACCGCCGCGAAAGTTATCCCCTGGGAAGCGGTCGCCCGGTGCGGTCAACACCTGGTGCGAAAGTCGAAAGATGACGCCAATGTGACCGTGTTCCGGGCCGACAATGGGCGGGCGCATTATTCCGGGCTGGTAACGTGCGGTTCGGTCTGGCATTGCCCGGTTTGCGCGGCGAAAATATCCGAGGGGCGGCGCGTCGAAATCGCCGACCTGGTCAAAAAGCACCAGGCGGCGGGCGGGTCCGTGTACATGGCGACGTTGACCGCGCCCCATTCCGCATTCGACCAGGTCGGCGCGACTAAAAAGATGGTGGCGAAAGCCTGGCAAAAGGTCCAGGCGTCGGCGTCCTGGAAGCGCGCCAAGGCGGCGGCGGGCTTTGTCGGCTCGGTTCGGTCGCTGGAAGTCACGCACGGCGCGAACGGCTGGCATCCGCATATCCATCTTCTGATCTTTGTGACCGGTGGCAATCCGACCGCCGAAAAGACCTTCGGCGATTTCCTGTATGATCGCTGGAAGGGCTGCATCGCGGCGGCGGGCGGCGGAAAAACAACACAATGGGCCTACAAGTTCGAGGCGTGCGCGTCGGCGGAAGAGGCGGGCGATTACGTCGCCAAATGGGGCCCGGACGCGGAAATGACGAAAGGCCATATGAAGCTGGCAGAAGGGCCGAACCGCACGCCCTGGCAGATTTTGAACGATATTCGCGACAACTGGAACCCGCGCGACGTGCGGCTGTTCCGCGATTATGCCGAAGCCTTCAAGGGCGCGCGTCAATTGACCTGGTCGAAGGGCCTGCGCGAACTGTACGGCGAAGAGGCAGGCGATGATGACCTGGCGACGGCGGAACCCGTCGAAAGCGTGGCCGTCGCCCAATTGAATGCGGCCGGTTTCGAACTGGTCAAATCGCGGGGCCTGGTTCCCGATCTCCTGGAAGCCATCGAACGCCACGGCGGCGCGGGCGCTATTGCCTTCGCCGAAGGTTTCCGCCTGAATTTATCAATCTACAACTGGATCAATCACGATGTCGGATCGATTGACCGAACGGCTTGGCCGTCTGGAAAAGCTGCTTGACCAGGTGCGCGAAGCTCCTGTGTTTTCTAAGATTGTTCTGATAGAAGATATTGCCGCCGTCTCCATGGCGGTCATAGGGGAACTATCCGAACGCCTTCAATCCGTCGAATTGGAATTGGAGGCTCTAAAATGCCAGCACAAGCCAAAGGCCGAATAGTCGGCGTTGCCAAGTGCCCGTACTGCGATTTCGACAAGCTCGAAGTCCGGGTTTCCGAAAAAAACGGTTTCCTATACGCCTATTGCCCGCCTGAGGGTGACGGCGGCTGTAAATGCCAGCATTTTCCGCGATCCGTCACGTCGTCGCGCAAACTGGCAAAATTCATTCATACCTGGCGGGATGCAAAAGACCGCGCCCATTGGCTCGGTGACAAAGCGCCGGCCAAAGCCGCCGCGCCCGCCAAGCCGCCCGCAAAGAAGGAAACCGACGCGGAACCGCCCGCCGCGAAGCCTGGTTTCTTCGCCAAGGCCGACAAACTCCTGGGGTTAGGCGATGAGTAATATGGAAGCCCTGGCGGCAATGGGCGAACAAGCCGCTGAAGCCGAAGCGCCGGAAACGGGCGCGACGGAAACGGAAACCCCGGAAAAACCCGTCAATAAGGAAATCTCCCCGGAACAAATCGCGGGCGCTATTGCCACGGCTATCGCGATGGTTGGCGGCGTCATGACGCAACGTTTTCACGTCGCGCCCCTGACGCCTGACGAAATCGGCCAATTGACGGTCGCCGGGGCCGAAGTCGCGGCGCTCTATAACATCCAGGCGAACCCCTACGTCATAGCCTGGGCGGGCCTGGGGTATGCCGCCTATACGGTCGTTACTCCGCGAATGGAGGAATACAAGGCAAACAAAGAAGCGGCCATGGTGGACGTAACGCCAAGCCCGGATACCGACCAGGCGGACAACACCCCGGAACATCGCAAGCTGCGCGGCTCGCGCAATGCCAAGCCTGCTAAAGCCTGATAACCGGGTTTATTTCGGGAAGGGCGGGTCGGGTAAATCGTACCTGGCCCGCTCGCACCTGGCCAAGTTCCCGCGCGTCCTGTTTCACGATACGAACTGCGAAGCCGAAAACGAGGTCGGCGCGCTGGTCACGTATACGAGAACGGATCTGATAGACCGCCTGTTGCTGGCGAAAAACGGCCCGGTTCGCATTTGCTGGCGTGGCCACATGATGGGCCTGAAAGACGCCTTTGAATTCGCCAACGAAGCCGCCTGGAACGCGGGTAACCTGGTCGTTTATTGGGAAGAGGCTCCGGCCTATATCCGCTCGGGCGAAATGCCGACCTGGGCGCAACGCCTGACGCTGGCAGGCCGTCACCAGGGATGCCGGGTGTTCGCAGCGGCGCAACGCCCGCACAAAGTAAGCCGCGACCTGACGGCAAACTGCGACACGATCTACGCCTTTCGCTGTACGGAACCGCGCGACCTGAAATACCTGGAAGAGTACGTATACGAGGAAAACGCGGCCCGGCTCCGTAGCCTGGGCTATTACCATTTCCTGGCCTGGTCGCAGTCCGGCGCGAAATTCTGCCGTCCCATCAAAAAAAGATGAATTGCCCGTATACGTACCTACGTATACGGGTTTGCGAGCCCTTTGTTGACGGTGCTAAGCCGCAAAATGGTCGTGCGATTGGCACGGTTTTTTTCAACAAGAGGGCTTTCTCATGTCAACCAAATCTCTTATCTGGACTGCCGCCGCCGTCGTCGTCGGCATGCTCGTTTACGACCGTTTCGTCAAGGGTCGTATCTAAGCGCGTCGGCGTTTTCATCATTCTCGGGGTGCCTCGTTGGCCGGGCTTCCCCGTTTAGACGGTAAAGGCCAACGTTATGCATCTTCACACGAAACCCCTGGGCGAATTGACCTACCGAAGTGCGGGTCGGGACACGCTCGATATTCCGCGCGATGGCGTGGTTTCCGCACTGAACCTGCGGGTTCAATTCACCATCACGAACGGCTCGTCCGCCGCTGTCGGTCCGCTGTGGCAAGCCCTGGCGCGTATCCTTCAGCGGGTCGAGTTGACCATCAACGGGCGCGATACCATTGTTTCGATGGATGGTCCGGGCCTGGTCGCCCGCGCCATCTATGAGCAGGGAAACACGCCCTACGGTATGGGGGATACCGTCGTGCTGACGGGCTCCGCCGCGACCGTATACGAAATCATCATCCCCATTCCGTTCTATCTGCCGCGTTCGGCCAATGCCTACTTGTGCGCCCTTCCGGCGTCCAGGCTCGGGCAGGTCGTGTTGGCGATTACCTGGGCGGCGTCCACGTGCGGTCAGATTTACACCACGCCCAATTCGGCGGCGATTTCGGCGGTCACGTGCAAGGTCGAGGGCGAATACCTGGTCGGCGCGCCGGAAGGCGCAAACTACCTGGCCCGCATTCAGGATATGGATACGGACGAAATCGGGTCCGACACGAACAATTTCCAAACCACGATCGACACCGGCACGGGCCTGCTTTACCGCTCGTTCCTGATCGCGGCCACGGATGCGGATATTGCCGAGGATGACATCGTGGACGAGCTGCGGCTCGAAAGCGGAACGCAGGTTTTCCAGAAGCGGGAAGCGCCGTTTATCCAGGCGGGCAACAAGCACAAATACAATCAGTCGGCCCACCAGACCGGCGTGTATTTCCTGCATACGGAATTGATGGGGCAGGGATCCATGTGGATCAACACGGCCCGCGAAGTCCTGCATTCCGATTTGAAATTGGTGGCCGATGTCGATGTCGGCACGGGAACAACCAATTTCATCAATTACCGGGAAAGCATCCGGCCCTTCAAACTCTAATCGGAGGGGTTCCGTATGACCACGAATGTCAATACGGATGTCGGCGGCGCGGATGAAAACTCCGCGTTCTCCGATGTTCTCAATTTCGCGGGCGATGCCTGGGGCGCGTACTGGAAGGCGCGCGCCCGCATCGAAGCCCCTGGGGCGCAAGCGGTTCTTGATTATCAGGACCGCGACTATGCGCGTGGACGGACCGAAAAAGAGGTCAACAAGGATTTCATCAAGTGGCTGGTCGGCGCGCTCGGTCTCGGTGCGCTCCTGGCCATCGTCATGAAAGGCTAGGGCGGTATGACCGTTGAAGAGGGCTTTTACGAAGAGCGGATGTCGCCCGTCCATTTCACGCCCGGACCTTCAACCATTCAATCCGGTGGTGGTGGTGGTGGCGGGTTTTCGTTACCGAAAGGGGTTACGGATTTTGCCGCGGATGTCCTGGGCGATGTCGCCAAGGGCGTGTTGGGCAAAATCGGCCTGGGCACGGGCGGCCGCGGCGGCGGAACCTATTCGGCGGCGTCAACTGCCGTTTCCGTCAATCCGGCCATTACCGTTATCGGCGGGTCTGGGTACGCGAACCCTTCCACGTCCGGTTCGGCGATGGCTCCGATTACGCAACCCGGAACCTATGGGGCGGGGCGTCCGCCGCCGTTGGCCGATATTGACCAGGCTCCCTTTAGCCTGGGCGATGCTGCCGGTGACGATACGTTCCTTTGGCTGATCGCTGCCGGTGTCGGCGCGTTCGTGCTTTTCGGCGGGCTCAAGTGATGCCCGCTCTTTTGCTCCTTTGGGCGCCATTGGCGTTTTCGGCCTTGCTCGGCTCGGGCGCGGCTCTTTCGTCATCCCTTCAGGACGATGACAACGGTTTTGAAATTCCGTTGTCCTGGGTGCTGATCGGCGGCGTTGCCGCCTATGTCGCGTATCAGGCGGCGGGGCGGCGGTAATGATTGACCAGGTCGTCGGCGCAATCCTGGGCGGGCTTCTGAATTCAGGCGGCGGCGGCGGTCCGGTCGCGCAGGCCGATGCGTCCACGGTCGTTGAAGTGAACCCTGACATTTATTCGATTAACGTCATGGATACCGGCCCGTTGGCCGATGCCCTGGCGCAATCGGATAGCCAGACGTTGGCCCTGGTCTCGAACATCAAAACGGATTTGGCCGAACTGTTGAAAATCCTGGCGGCGGGCGCGGTCCTGGTCTGGGTGATTGCGAGGAAATTATGAAAGAAGCGGTGTATTCAAAATTCACGGTCGATCTTACGTCGGCGGATAGTCTGATCGTTACTCAGCAATCGGGCCTTATCCGCCTGCTGCGCGCCGTCGATAGCGCGGGCGCGACGGTCCTTACGGCCCTGGTCAACGTCAAAATGGGGCCGCGCGACAACGAAACCCTGCCCATGGCCCTGGGGCAAGCCGTTCGCTACGGCTATGCGTCTCAGGTGACGCTATCCTGGGAAGCGCAATCGGGTGTTTTTGCCACGTTCCTTTTGAGCCCGAACCCGGACAATTTCGATATGGATGCCAGCCCGCCTGTAACGCTGGTGACGGGCGACCTGGCAAGCTCGATTACGCCCGCACAAGTGACGGTCACCACGTCGGCAACCTTGATTAAGGCGGCGGATGCGTCCCGAAAGTCGGTGACGGTCCAGAACGTGGGTTCCGCCGACGTGTTCCTGGGCGGCTCCGGCGTTGCCACGGGCGACGGGTACAAGCTGGCGGCGGGCTCGGCCTTCACCTTCAGCGGCACGTCGGCGGCGATCTACGGCATTGTCGCGTCCGGCACGTGCGACGTTCACGTAATTTCGGAGGGTTAAGCGATGACCTTTCACAGCGCGGGCGGCGGCGGTTACGGCAAACTGCTCCAAACGGTCGATCTGGCGGGCCTTTCTCTGGGGAACCTAACGGCATTCGACAGCAACGCCTATTTGTCGCATGAGGTTCTTTTCCACGGCGTTCGCCCGTCAACCGATGGCGCGGAGATTAACTTGCGTTCGTCCAGCGACGGCGGCTCGAATTTCGATAGTGGCGGCGCTGATTATACGTGGGGCCAGTATGGTCGCCACGATACTGATGCGAACGCATATTGCCGTTCTTACGGTGACCCTGGGCATAATTGCATCATCTTGATCGGCGTTGGCAATCTCTCCACGGAAACCTTTAACGGCACGGTCTGGGTAACGAACCCTGGTTTGGCGTTAGGTACTGATTTTCATTTCATGGTCACGGGGCGGTCTCCGGATGCGGGCCGGTTTTTTCATACGATGTCTGGTGGTGGTCAGAGAATAAGCGCCGCCATCGTTAATGCTCTGCAGGTGTTTCCCAGTGCGGGAAATTTCACAAGCGGCATGGCCTATCTTTTCGGCATAAAGGGGGCTTGATATGGCGCGCTACAAAAATGACAAGGCCGGAAACAAAATTCCGTTGACGGCGGCTGAAGAAACTGAGGCCGATGCGTGGGAAGTGGCTTTCTCGGAAAACGAACCGGCCCGCGACCGCGCCAAG
>JACKQG010003636.1_pt2 | contig 10584 bp, 10 predicted proteins | sample 8237621 | NCBI WGS metagenome assembly JACKQG01 (sample SAMN15677084, study PRJNA649215) | marine metagenome | biome: marine; feature: Black Sea; material: saline water; isolation source: suspended particulate matter (SPM) from the Black Sea western gyre | collected 2013-06-09/2013-06-10 | depth...
CTTTCTCTTTCGCAGAATCTCCCTGACTGAACAGAATTTCAACTTCATATCCAGCCTCAGCCAGCGCTTCCTTGAAGCGGGCTTCATCCTGAATCCAGCGCGGCTCGTCTTTGGTCGGCAATACAATGCCAACCGCAAGCTTTGCGTCATCAACAGCCGCCTCAGGGGCAGCAGCTTCTTCGGGCGCGGCCGGAGTGCAGGCAGTAAATAACAATCCTGCAAAAACGACTAGCGCTACAAGCAATAGTAACAAAGGGAATTTCTTTTGGAACATGGATAGTCTCCTTAGAATAGAGTTTTAAATTGAATGGATCAACAGGAAAAAACCGTTAATTCGTGGATTCTGAGATGACACCTCCTTCAATAGCTTTTGACAACAACTGCACAGGCAATGTTTAAATTCTATGTAGAGAGCGTGTTGTGTGCATTTAGTACTTCTAACTATATTCTGCTAACACAATTGTAACGAATATAGAAACAGCCTCCCCCCTTCTTTCCCTTAAGGGGTACAGGGGATTCCCCCTCATCTCGCCCTAAAATGTGATTATGGCGACCTGCCTGCGTAATAGTGGTAAGATAATCCAGTGTTCGCTTTTCATGCCAATTGTATGCAACGAAATTTATAAAGGATTGAGCACCGACCCTAATGATACGAATTCTACTGGCAGACGACCACGCAGTTGTGCGCGCAGGCATCCGCAAGGTTGTTGAAGAAATACCCGACCTTGAAGTCATTGCTGAAGTTGGGGATGGCCCAACACTATTGGAATACCTGACTCTTGCCCAGCCAAATTTTTTACTGGTTGATATCAGCATGCCCGATTTCGATCCAATCCGAAATATTACCAGCATCCGATCTCAATATCCCGAAATGAAAATTCTAGTGGTCAGCGCCTACGATGATGAATTCTATGTGCATGGCCTGCTTGGCGCTGGTGTGGACGGGTATCACCTAAAAGATCAACCGCTAAGCGATTTGAAGCTGGCAATTCAGCGCGTACTGGCCGGGGAGCGTTGGATTTCCAGTCCCCTGCTCTCAAAGCTGGTCGGCGAAAGAAAAGCTTCCCCCTCCACTCCTATGCTGACTAGCCGACAAAGCGATATCCTGCGCTTGCTTCAAAATGGTCTGGACAACCAGAATATCGCCCTGGAAATGGATTTAAGTGTCAAAACGATTGAAAATCACCTGACGCGGATTTACCGGCAGTTACGCGTGCAAAGCCGCCTGGAAGCCGTCAACTATCTCAGCCAGCATCCAGAAGTATTGGGCGTAATCGGACAAGAACTGCGCCGAAAAAATTTACCCAGCCGACCACAAGCACACGAATTCTCTATTCTCGTCGTTGACGACAACCAACGATATTTACGTCAAATCCAACGCATATTAGCGAGGGTTTGCCCGCGCGCCACGCTATACGAAGCCGATAGCATCAGCGCAGCCCAACGACTTTCGCAACATATTCAACCGCGCCTGGCATTTGTTGATGTTGTCATGGGCGAAGAAGATGGTATCCGCTGTGCGCGCAGGATCAAAACAGTATCAGAACATTCGCGTATCATCATGATCAGTGCCTACCCCGACCGCGAATTCCGCCGTCTGAGCATGGAGGCCGGAGCTGTCGCCTTCCTGGATAAAAAAGACCTGGATGCCCGCACATTGCGTCAGGTGATCGATGATATTGTCGTATGACTATTCATCCCACCACCTGGCGTCTCATCAAAACCGCCCCCGCATTTGGGGCATGGAATATGGCCGTTGACGAAGCCCTCCTCGAAAGCATCGGTCACGGCGACACACTGCCTACCCTGCGCCTGTATGCCTGGGATCCGCCTTGCCTGTCCATTGGCTATGCGCAGTCAACGAAGGACGCCGATCTCAAAGCGATTCGCTCGCGCGGCTGGCATCTGGTGCGGCGGCTCACCGGGGGGCGTGCAATCTTGCATACCGACGAATTAACGTACTCGGTCACCGGGCCAGCAAGTGAGCCGCGCCTGGCAGGCAGTGTCATTGAAAGTTATCAGCGTATCTCACAAGCGCTTTTGCGAGCGCTGCATTTTTTGGCCCTCCCCGCCCAGGCATTGCCCAAAGAAAATGACCAACCAAAGTCGGTAGAGCCAATTTGCTTCGAGGCGCCTTCGCATTATGAAATTACGGTCGCGGGTAAAAAACTGATCGGCAGCGCCCAGGCGCGTAAGAAAAAGAGCGTATTACAACACGGCACACTGCCGCTCTACGGCGATCTGACTCGCATTACTCATACACTGAACTTCCCTTCAGAAGTAGAGCGCGAACAAGCCGCGCAACGCCTATTAGCACGCGCGACCACCGTTGAAGCCATTCTGCAGCGCACCATCCCCTGGGAAGAAGCCGCGGCTGCATTTGAGCAGGCATTTGCCCAAACATTCGCCATCCAACTGGAACTTGGCGAACTCACCCCAGCAGAGCTTGGTCGTGCAGAAGAATTAGTTAATAAAAAATACGCCCATCCCGATTGGAATGAACGTATTTGAGCGCAAAATAGATGATTTACTCAGTCACAAAAATCACATCCGAATATCCCAACGCCGACAAAAAGCGCAGTAAATAGGTTTCGGCGTTGACTTGAGCCTGTTCCAAAATTCCATCTTCAAATGCAGCGTTTTCAATTTCATCTTCGGCTACCTGACGAGCAGCCGTCTCTAAATGAATATCACCCTTCGTAAATAGGCCAGTATCACGGTCGTAAACATACGACTTATCATTATCCAGTGTGGCGATAAAAATTTCGGGTGGGGGCAGGCGCATATACAAAACGCCACCATCCAGCCAGAAATCATCTTCGGCGAGATCGCCCAAATCGACTCCGGCAATCACCACCCCATGCGCCACGAAGATCAACTGATCGCCAAAGAGAAATTCCAGACTCCCCTGCCCTTTATCCGCCGTAACCACCTTCTCTATCGAATACTGAATCGTTTCCAGGCGGGCAATTGTACGCACATCGCGGATAATCGTCACCGGGTCTGGCAATACCGTCGGCGTAGGATTCAAAAACTGCGCCACCTGTGTAGCCAAACCACCGGTCACATCGGTTATCGGCTTCAAGGCATCTTCGGTCGTATTGCTGACACTGCCTGTCATTTCACGCACCGCGCCAACCACGCCAAATGCTGCCCATCCCACAATCAGCAGGATACCCAAAACTAAAATCCAGGATCTTGTTTCTTTCATGCCATCCATTATACTATGAGGGTTGCAAATCCAATAGCATCCTATAACCTCATGTCACTCGGCGTACTCACCCTCCAAATTCAGATACCCAGTTGCGCCTCGCTCAAAGAAAAGCGCAGCCGATTGAAACCTTTACTCAACCGGCTGCGACGCGAGTTCAATATCTCTGTGGCCGAAATCGATCATAACGACGCTTGGGGCAGCGCGGTGATTGCCTGTGCACTGGTAAGCAATCATAACGGTCACACCCAACGCGCTTTGCAGGCCATCCCCACCTGGATCGAGAAAAACTGGCCGGATGTGACCATAATCGACGACCAAATTGAAATCATATAGAATAGGGCTTTCTTTTGCGAAAGTGCGTCAGTCCTGTAGAATCTTTATTTTTGGACAATTTTCATCCGAAATTCATTATTGACGCCCACCGGCTTATTTGCTATGCTAACTGTGCGAATAATTCAGGGCAAGCGAAAACAATCTCAGCAAAAAATGCCCCTCGTCATAAGCATGAAAAGATTTAGCATTCGTTGGAGGTAATCATGTTTGAACCCGTTGTTGATGTATCTACATGGCAAAGAGATATCAACGCCGCCAAAATGCTCGGAGCCGGGACGCTGGGAATGTATATCAAGTCTGGCGGTACCGACAAAAATAACGGCGCCAGCTACACTGATTGGCGTTTCCGCGAGAATGCAAGCAAATTCAGCGAGCGTATCCCTTGCGGATACTATTATTTCTTCTACCCACACTTTGACGGCACCAAACAGGCGCGCTATTTCTGCAATTTACTCAAATCAGTGAAATGGAACCTGCCCCCGGCGGTCGATGTGGAACATAACCCGCGTAATGCAAACCAAGCACGCTTTCAAAAAGAATTGAAAGAATTTGTTGATATTGTGGAAAGCGAACTGGGCGTAAAAGCCGTCATTTACACGCGGGCGACATTCTGGAACCCCAATGTAGGCAGCCCCGACTGGGCCAGCGAACACAAGCTCTGGGTGGCAGCATATAGCGAAACAATGACCCACCCCTGGGGGAACCAGGCCAACAGCATCTATCGCCCGCGGCCCTGGAATGATTGGTGGATGTGGCAATACAGCGCCGATAAAAACGGGCGTGGTAGCGAATTTGGCGTAGCTACATCGGGTATTGATATCAACCGCGTCAATATGAGCAAAGAAGAATTCTACACTTTCGCCAAATGGCAACAACCTGATGATGAGACCCCCGATGATGAAAGACCCATCGAAGTGGTCATCGCAGATCCGATCGAGGAACCCGAAGACGAGACTCCCCCCGAAGAAACAACTCAACCAGCAACCTCGAAAAAAGGTTTTTTGCGCGTGGGATATAATGCCCTGCGAATGCGCTCACGCCCCACGACACATGAGAATAATGTAGTTGGCGCAATTCGGCGCGGGTATGTCTTTTCAATATACAGAGAGCTATCGCTGGGTGATGATATTTGGTGGCTCATCGAATTACCAGATGGCACGGTGGGCTGGGGGGCGCGGCGTTTCCGCGGGACCACCTATCTTGAGTACGCTGGCTAGTTGCGATACGTTAAAAAAATAGCGTGTGGGTTGCTCCGCAACCCACACGCTATTTTTTTAACTTCTTGAATCGCTGCTATTGAATCTGAATCACTACCCTGGCTTCACGCCAAAGTTCTTCCAGGGCATAATACTCCCTGCGATCTGGAGAAAATAGATGCACAATCACATCCCCATAGTCCGACAAAATCCACCCGGCATATGCAGAACCTTCAAGCCGCGGCTTAATTTGATGCTCATCCTTAACAGCAGACACTGCCCCTTCTGATAAAGCATCAATCATGCGCGGGCTGGTGCCCGAACAAATTACAAAATAATCAGCCAAAAGAGAGATTTCCCGAATATCCAGGATGAGAATATTTTCTCCCTTTTTTTCTTCCAAAGCATCAACAATAGTGTAAGCCAGTTCTAAAGTATCCAATCACACCTCTTCAATATCAAATATCACAAAACAATTGGGCACGAATTATTGTTCCAGCGGGGCAGAGAATAAACGAGTATAAACGGCGCCGCCAGCCTGTAAATCACTGCGATAAAGATGCACTGCTTTAACCCGCGCCACCCCTAAAAAGCCAATTTTCTTTGCACATAACACATCGCCAATCTGGCGCACATCGTCCGGAGAAGCATTGCGTGACACGCGCCCTAGGGTAATGTGTGGAGAAAACTCCCGCGTTTCACGTGCATAGCCCACACGGGCTGTCAGTCGGTCAATGCCACGTTGCAAAGCCTGCAATTCCTCCGGAGCTTCAACCCCTACCCAAATTACGCGCGGTCGCCGCGGCTTGGGGAACGCTCCCACACCCCCCAGACTAAGCACCATCTCGCCGCGTTCTGCGGCCTCACTGCGCAAAATATCCGTCACCACTTCCAGATTATTGAGTGATACATCACCCAAAAATTTCAGCGTTAAATGCATATGGCCTGCAGAAACCCAGCGGATCGGCACATCACCCATCTCGGCATTCAAATCTCGTCCAACCTGCGCCAGACGAGCCTGTAAATCAGAAGGCAAATCAACTGCAATAAAAGCACGAACAACTGACATCAGTAACTTTCCACCTTGATCATCCTAAGCGGTTAGAATTGATATCCCCATTTAGAATATCTTGAACAGCTTTACTCAACTCCTGATACGTGACCGGTTTGGTCAAATATATCGACGCTCCGGCGTCGAAACCCGCCTGAATATCTTGCGGCAAACCCTTTGCCGAAACCACTATCACCGGAATATCTGCCAAATCGGGGGCCGCGCGCAGCTCTCTCAACAAATCCAGTCCGCTAACAACAGGCATCATAATATCTAAAACTATAGCGTCGGGCATCTCCGCCACAATTAGATCGAAAGCCGATGAAGCTTCATACAACTTCAACACTTTATGCCCGCTCAGACGCATCATCTCAGAATACATCTCTACGGTATCTGGTTCATCTTCGATGATGATGATCTTTTTCTGCTGCTCTGCCATCTGCGGCAACTCCTTTGCCCTTATTGTACTCGAAAATATCACAGAATAAACCCCGCTGCAAGAGGAAAAGAGTCCCATCGGTCAGCCGCCGAAAGTTTGCTGCAAGCGTTGGAAATCTTCCGGGGTATCAATATCTAGCGCAAGCGTATCATCATACCAGGGTATCCATTCTACAGGAAAGCGAGAGAAGAGTTGCCGCGCACCCTGATCGCCAGATAATGTAGCAAATGTAGCATACGTTACGCGATCAAATAAAACCGGATTGGAACGCTGACCATCGACCAATGGCCCCACAATGGCTGGCCGCCGCCGGGCGTGGACATCCATCAAACTGCGAACGAGCGGGACAGAAACCTGGGGCTGATCGGCCAAAAGGAAGAGGGTTGCTGCCCCCCTGGCTGATACTGCAGCCAAACCGCGTTGAACCGAAGTACGCTGACCTGCCTGCCAATGAGGATTGTGGACCAGTTCCACGGGCAAGCCTGCCAATACGCGGTGCAATTGTGGCGTGTGTTCGCCGCCCACTACAACCACCGGCGACAATCCGGCCTCTAAAGCAGCCTGAGCCACATGCCATACCAGGGGGTTCCCCCGCCATTTAAGCAATTGCTTGGGCTGCCCAAAACGCTGTGCGGCTCCAGCCGCGAGAATTACTCCGGCAATCGGCTCATGCACAGCATAAATATTCCCCGGCGAAGTTTGCAAACTCCCAATCAGCGCTGCATCATATGCTCGCAATAATTCTGCGGCCATGCTCCGGGCGACGGCTTGTTTGGTGGGCGTATCGGCTTGATTGAGTAATACCACACGCCGCGTTTCGGGAGGTATATTTTTCAGGCCGCCAACGGGGTGCAGTAAAACCCGCGTCAATGCCTGGGGCGTAATCTGCGCCCCAATGGGCAGACCTGAGAGCGCAGCAAAAAGCTCTGGGCGGTGAACATGCTCCGCGGTCAGTATCCGCCCAACTCCAGTCAAGCCCGCCACCACAACTACGGTATCTACCTCGGGGGACAACGCTGGTTCGTGTTCAGCGGGCGCTTTTAACGGCAATTGGCGCGCCCCATCGGCTTCAATCAACAGCGGCAGGGAGTGGTAGCCGCAAAACTGACGCAGCCAAATGACAATCTCCGGCGATATACCGGTTGTACGCGTACCCTCCACTGGCCCGGTGAGCAATATCACGCCGCTCAGGGCAATCTCCGCCAACTGATTGGTATCAGCAAGCGAATGAAAAATGAGATGTTGATCAGCCAAGCGGGTTTGCGCCAGGGCCAGATGTGTTGTGGCACAGACGATCAGCGGGATGCCAAGTTGACGCGCCACCTGGAACATGGTGGTTGTTTTCCCCCCGGCGCCAACAAACGCCAGACTGGGGCATTCAGAAAGACGCAGGGCGCGCTTCAGTTCCATAGCGTGGCGCGAATTGCAGGTAAAGTGAGCAGCGCTTCAAGCACACCGCCGCCAATTGCCAGCGCTTTTTCGGAGATCGTATATGCGTTTTGTGGATCGTCGCGCGGGTCTACATCGCCAACTTTCATACCCTTGTGCACATATAAACCCTCGTGCAACAGTCCGCGCAGAATGCCAGCAAAGGGTGCGATGATTGATTGCTCACTGACGCTAGCAATCACGTGCCCGGCTGTGACACGCGCCCCAATTTCAACGCAGTTGCGCAGGATGCCATCCGCCGGGGCGCGCAGCACGCGCTCGGCCTGCTGGCTGGCAACTGCGCCGGGGATACCCGTATCAGCCTGAGGAACGCCCCGCCAGATCGCTCGCCCCAAAAAATGGCCACGATTGGTTTCGATAACGGCGTGGCAATTTTCACCGGCGACGAAGCCCGGCCCGAGGCCGATCATCAAAGGGAAATGTTGCATCCAGGGTGTTCCCGCTGGTGATCGTTCCGGCGGGCGTTTGGTCATGCGGGCATCAATCATGGCACAAACCATTAATTGTGGAGCGTTTCGAATCTGAAGTTCAGGGTCTACCAGTACGGGAATCTGGTGATTCGTCAAAATTTGAGTCGCAGCCTGTGAATCTGGGGCGCGCCGCGCAGTGATGCCTTCTACCGAAATTTCGCTTCGGTAAATCGCCTCGCCAAATGAAACCAGACGACGCACCGCCAAAGGCTGCGCTAATTCTGTGATGATTATTTTGATGCCAGCACGGTGCAAACGCGCCGCCACCCCACTGGCCAAATCGCCTCCGCCCCGAAGAATAACAACTGGAATTTTTTTTACCATCTTAAAAGTATACACCTTACGCGCGTTGGTAAACAAGTTCACCGCGCACCCAAGTTGCGGCGACTTCCAGATCAGGGGTGAGCAAAACTAAATCGGCTATACAGCCCTGCGCAATTCGGCCGCGGTCAGCAAGCCCCAATAGCGCGGCGGGCGTGCTGGTAAGCGCGGATAAGGCTTCTGGCAGGGTTGTGCCGGTAAAGGCGATCAGATTTCGCAAAGCCGCATCCGGCGGCAAAATGCTGCCAGCCAGGGTGCCATCGGTGAGGCGCGCGGATTCAGTATCAACGCTCACACCCACCTCCCCAAGGCGATATTCGCCCGGCGGCATTCCCAGCGCAGCCATAGCATCACTAACCAAGATCAAGCCCCGCGGGCCTTTTGATTGCCATGCCAGCCTGACCAACGCCGGATGCACATGAATACCATCGACGATCAGACTCACGCTGACGCGCGCATCGGCCAGCAATGCCCCGGGCAATCCGGGTTCACGCTGATGAAGGGCAGTCATAGCGTTGAAGATATGCGTGCCGCTGGTAATGCCTGCATCAAAACTGGCGAGCGCCTGTGCATACGTCGCCAGCGAATGTCCCGCGCTCACGATTACGCCTCGCTCCCGCAAAACACGGATGACATCCAGCGCGCCGGGCAATTCTGGGGCCAGGGTCACCATGCGCACGCCGTTGTTCGGCAGCCAGGATTGAATCGCTTCAAGGGAAGGTTGGCGCAAATTAGCCAGGTTATGGGCGCCTTTTTTAGCCGGATTCAAAAAAGGGCCTTCCAGGTGCCAGCCTAACGGATATGCGCCACGAAAATCAGGCGGAGCGCCCTGATGCCAGGACGCTAAACTCTGCGCGATCCGTTCCGGAGGGGATGTAACCAGCGTAGGCAAAAACGCCGTGACACCATACCGCGGTAATTGTGCGGCAACCTGCCAGATTGAAGCCGGATGGGTTGTGAAGTCAAAGCCAAAACCGCCATTAACTTGCAAATCAATAAATCCAGGGGCCAGAATCAAACCGCGAGCATCAAATCGTTGTGCGCCCATCGCTGGATGAGGTAGTTTCGATTCGTTCAGCGCAGCAATGTGTCCATCCCGGATCAGCAGATTGCTTTGGTGAAGTACAGTATCTGGCGTATAGATGGTGGCGTTTTCCAAAAGATACATCACAGGATAAATTCTACACTCAAAACGAAAAATAGACGATCGATCATATCGTTGATATACTTCAAGCATTATGGGTAAATTTCTCAATACTTTCGCGAATCCTAAGCCACAAAAAACTGCCACCGCCATCGCTCATCCCAACATCGCATTTATTAAGTACTGGGGTAATCGCAATCACCTCTTGCGCCTCCCAGCTACAGGCTCAATTTCAATGAATTTGGAGGGGCTAACCACGCGCACCCGCGTCACTTTCGATGCGACGCTCGAACACGACCAGCTTCACATCAATGGAAAGCCAGCCGATCCGCAAGCGCTCAAACGGGTCAGTGAGTTTTTGGCGCTGATTCGTAAACAGGCTGACATTTACTGGTTTGCGCGGGTTGATAGTGAAAATAACTTCCCGATGGGAACCGGAATCGCATCCTCGGCTTCGGCTTTCGCGGCGCTTAGCCTGGCGGCCAATGCCGCGGCAGGGTTGCAACTCGATGAAGCCGCGCTATCGCGGCTAGCGCGGCGCGGTTCCGGGTCTGCCTGTCGTTCAATCCCGGCGGGCTTCGTGGAATGGCAAGCCGGGCAGAACGATACCGATTCATTCGCGGCATCCATCGCGCCCCCAAATCACTGGAATTTAGTGGACTGTGTCGCCATTATCAGCCAGGAGCACAAATCCACTGGCTCCTCCGATGGACACCCTTTAGCAAGTACCAGCCCTATCCAGCAAATCCGCATCCAACAAACGCCACAGAATCTCGAAACGTGCCGCCAAGCCATCCTCAAACGGGATTTCGACGCCTTTGCACAGGTCACTGAACTCGATTGCAACCTGATGCACGCAGTCATGATGACCTCCAACCCCGCGTTGCTCTACTGGCAACCCGCTACGCTGGCAGTAATGCACGCTGTGCGCGCCTGGCGAAAAAGTGGCTTGCCCGTGTGTTATACG
>JACKQG010007857.1_pt1 | contig 10583 bp, 7 predicted proteins | sample 8237621 | NCBI WGS metagenome assembly JACKQG01 (sample SAMN15677084, study PRJNA649215) | marine metagenome | biome: marine; feature: Black Sea; material: saline water; isolation source: suspended particulate matter (SPM) from the Black Sea western gyre | collected 2013-06-09/2013-06-10 | depth...
ACTATTGACCCGTACATTTTTTATGCTTTTCTCTGCGTTCTTGGCGTTCTCTGCGGTGAAATTGCTTTTCTGTTTCGACTTTAAGAATGCCCTGGTTCAGTGAGTGTTGACTATTGATACACTTCCGGGTTTATACAATGCGGCAAGCGTTCCTGGCGCAGCCCGGCGAGTAAATTCTCGCAGGCTAATTCGGCCATGCGTTTGCGCGTGTATTGTGTAGCCGAACCAATATGCGGCGCAATCAGGCAGTTCGGTAGTTGGTATAGCGGATGATCTGGTGGAAGTGGTTCGGGGTCGGTAACATCGAGGGCCGCGGCGGCGATCCACTTTTCGCGCAGGGCATGTTCTAGATCGGCGCTGACGATCACCGGACCGCGCGCCGCGTTGATCAGGATGGCGCTGGGCTTCATGGCGCGCAGCGTAGCGGCATCGATTAAACTGCGGGTAGCCTCGGTAAGGGGACAGTGCAGGCTGAGAAAATCGCTCTCTGCTAGTACTTCGTCAAAGGATTTGCGCATAGCCAGTAGGTCGGTTTCGACTTCGGGTTTTTGCGAGGGGCTGGCGTAGATAATCTTCATGCCGAAGGCGGCTGCGCGGCGAGCAACGGCGGCGCCAATTTTTCCCATACCGATGATGCCCAATGTCGCGCCGTGCAGATCAGCGCCGAGCCAACCCGTGGGCGACCAGGTTGTCCAGCGTCCTGCGCGGGCGTCCTGGCTGGCTTGTGGTAGTTTGCGGGCAGCCGCCAGGAGCAGAGCCATTGTCATATCGGCGGTGCCTTCGGTGAGCACGCCAGGGGTGTTGCCCACCGGGATGCCGCGGCGGGTGCAGGCGGGTATGTCAATATTATCGTAGCCAACAGCCATATTGCTCACTACGCGTAAATGGGGGGTTTTGGCAAGCATCTCCTCGGTGACAGGAATGGTTAATAGAGTCAGAATCCCCACCGCGTCGGGTAAGCGTTGCATCAACCCGGTTGAGAGACGATTCGCCTCGGGCGGGCCTACGGCAATTTGGCAGCAGCCCTCCAGTTTTTTGATCCAATCATCTGGCAAAGCGTGTGAGATGAGTACAAGGGGCAATCGATTCGACATGGGTGGCCGCTTTTTCAAGGTGTGCTGGCGGGCATTTGGCAGGCCGGATTATCGTTCGCCGGGCTGTTTACAAAAGTTGAAACTGGATAGGCTTCCATTTCTTCGGGTGGGTAGGTGTTGAGCAGTGTCTGCAGCACAACTGGACGCATTTCACCGGGGGTAAGCCAGGTCTGTTGTTTTTCGGGCGGCACAATTACCGGCATGCGGTTGTGGATGGGGTGTATGAGGTCATTGGGTTCTGTGGTGATGATCGCTGCCGAGAGAATTTCGGAGCCATCGGGCGATTGCCAGCGTTCCCATAAACCGGCAAAGGCAAAGGGAAGGGTGTCTCTCATGCGAATATAATAAGGGGTTTTGTTTTTGCTTTCGGGTTTTGGTTGCCATTCGTAAAACCCGTTGGCAGGGATCAGGCAGCGCCGATATTTGTAGGCGGCTTTGAATGATGGTTTTTCGGCGAGGGTTTCTGCGCGGGCATTGATCATTTTATAGCCGATTTTAGGGTCTTTTGCCCAAAAGGGAATCAGGCCCCAATTGACGTAGTCCAATCGAGCGGGACTCGTATTGGTGATGATTGCAATCGGTTGGCTGGGGGCAATATTATAGCGCGGTGGCAAACCCTGTCGGTCAAGGTTGATGGTTAGCCAGGGAAAAGCATCGGCTAATTCATCCGGCGTGGCTGTGAGTGCAAATCGTCCGCACATGGTTGTATCCTTTGCGATTTAACGGGTGTGGAGTTGGCAATTATTATTGCACGGAGTGGCAGGGTTGTCAAAGCGTATCGCGAATAGTACAATACCCCTCGCTCAAAAACAGTTTTTATTGGGGAAATAAATTACCGAACGAGGTTGTGCAAGTTGATATAATAATCCTGCCGCTCAAAGTTTGCCCACCTATTTTGAGAGGTCTGGCGCGCAACCCTCAATAATTCGTCCTTTGTCTGACTACACTTGTGTCGGAAGGGCGGAGCTTTGCTAAATGAGTCGATACCTTTCACGAATTGTACTTTTTTTGATTGCTGTTGAGAGCGCCTTCATCACTGGCGCTATTCTACGCGCACCTTCAGAAGTCGCCAGCGCGCGCTTTTTTGGATTATCAACATCGCGTTTAGTAATGTTGGGGGGGGCGTTGTTCGTTGCATTGGCTGCATTGGGAGCGCTGGTTTATTCTTTTTGGCGTAAAGCACAGTTCAACCGGTGCGAAAAGCTGCTGCGCGAAAATATAACCAGACGAAAAACAATCGCATGGATTACAGGGATAGTCGCGTTTTTTACTTGGGCAACCAGCGAATTAGCAATTTATGCCGGAATCGTTCAGGAGCCGGTAATGCTGGCAGTGCTCACGCGTTTGCAACCATTATTGCTTGGGGGAGCGTTATTTGGCGGCGAGCTTCTGTTATTGGTTTGGGTTTGGTATTGGGTTGAGAATGAGATTCATCCATTTAAAAATAAAACAATTACCGGAATATTAATTCTTTGGGGTTTCTTTTTGTTGCTGTGGTTCTTTCAAACGCTGAAGGGTTATGGTTTTGCTGAGGAAACAGTCGCTACCGGCGTTTTTCGTCTTCCCGGTACGCCAATTTTGGGCATTCAAATCATTGCTGCGCTGGTTGTGGTTTTTATGATGGGGAATTGGTTGTGGCCGAAAATTGCCCGCTTTCCGGTTTGGGGGTTGCTTCAATCGAAACATCTGAATCTGAATCTCGTGCTCAGTATGCTGATTGGCGGGCTAGCTTTTATCGCCTGGATGGCAGCTCCGTTGCAGACGAGCTGGTTTGTGGATACACCTCGGCCACCGAATTACACGTTTTCCCCGAATTCTGATGCCTATCTTTATGAAACTGTGGGACAGAGCTTGTTAGCCGGGGCTGGTTTCTCGCATCCACAGTGGGGGACGATGGTTTTGCGTCCTATGTATTCGGCGATTTTGGCATTATTTCACTGGCTGGGCGGGACGGGTTATGAAGATATTCTCGGGCTTCAGGTCGCTTTGCTGGCTTTATTCCCCGTACTCGTATTCAACCTGACCGCACTTTTATACCGTCGCTCTGCAGGCGTTTTAGCTGCCTTGCTGATTATCTTGCGCGAATATAACGCTATCCGTTTGGCGGACGTGATCACGGTATCTCATGCAAAATTGCTGATGGCAGATTTGCCGGCTGCCCTGGGTGCGGTTTTGGTATTGTTGTTATTTATCCGGTGGATGCAGTCCCCAAACAAGCACGTTTACCCTTTGCTTGCGGGAGGCGCGATTGGCTTCTTTTTGCTGATACGCATGGAAGCGATTGCCCTATTCTCGTTATTGTTTTTTGCCTGGATCTATCTTTTGCCGCGTCACGCTGTTAAATGGTTTCAGGGTGTTGGGCTGGTCGTGGTCGGGTTTGTGTTATTTACGGCCCCCTGGGTGTGGCGAAACTGGCAACAAACCCAGATGTTTTACATCATCTCGCCGGATTATGAGAAAAAAATCGTGGACAGGCTCTTTGGAACGCAACTTCTTCCCCCGCCAGAAACAACTTTAGCGCCAGCGTCTGTCATTACAAGCACCCCCGTTGAAGATTTGGCGAACAGCGCCACGGTTGATTCCACGGTCGAGCAAAATGCAGTTGTAACGCCGATTGCTGCCAATTCATGGTCTGCCGGAGAAAAATTGCTTCATCACTTTTCTAATAGTCAGTTGCAAGCTTTTATGATCTTTCCTATGTCGCCGCGGTTACTTGTGGCTGCAGCTACACTAGGCGTAACACGTCAGCCCAGTCATTCAATCAGCCTGTGTTGTTCGCCTGAGGCATATGTGCGTTCTTTGCCTTACTGGTGGAATAATTGGGATGGCATTTTGTCTCCGGAATCTGTCATTTCAGTGGTGGGAATTCTATTTCTCAGCGCAGTTGGTATTTTTGCATTATGGCGTGAGAAAAAATTATTGGGATTAGTGCCCATCCTATTTAGTATGGCGTACTTTCTATTTTTGGCGCTGATGGGACGTTCAGGTGGGCGGTGGATTCTTGAAGTAGATTGGATCTATTCGGTTGTTTATAGCGTCGGCATGGTTCATATTTTTGATGGATTTACGCATTGGATAGCTCAGGAGAAGAGTCAACCAGCGCCGCCGGAAAAAAAGAAAACCATTGCAACCGGTGCCGGAAAACTCTTTCGAGTAATGGTGGTGATCCTGTTCTTGGGCATGATACTCCCCCTGAGCGAGAGATTTATCCCCAATCGATATTCCCAAGCCGAAGTGGATGTGCGCATCAACCAATTGACATCCGAGGAGAATACTGGGTTGCCCTCAATCGATCAGGAACGATTTGCAAAGCTGTTACTGGAAGACGATATTGAAGTTTGGTATGGACGCGCTTTATACCCGCGCTTTTTCCAGGCTGACGATGGTATGGTTGGTTTAGGGGGTTCATACATCCGCCCATATCCACGTATGGAGTTTTTCCTGATCGGCACAGAAAATAATTTTGTTGTTTTCCCAAATATAAATGCGGTACAGATTGATCATGCCGCTGAGGTGTTGCTCATTGGACGTCGCGGCTATGCATCTTCTTATTTCGAAACTCTTGGTACGGTACTTTATGAAAATGATGGTATAGTTCCCCAGAGCATTATTTGGAGCAGTGCAGTTCAATACAATGAATAGAAATAAAGGGAATAGAAAAAGATGATTCATTATCTGATCACCGGAGGGGCAGGTTTTATTGGCTCACATCTTGCTGAAACTTTGTTGGCGCAAAACCATAAAGTTACAGTGATTGATAATTTATCTACCGGAAAATTTGAGAATATTCAGCATTTAGTGGAGAGTTCGCGTTTTCGCTTTGCCATTGATACCATCACGAATGAAGTTGTGCTGGATCGTTTGGCAAGTGAATCGGATGTAATCATTCATTTGGCTGCAGCTGTGGGCGTAAAACTGATCGTTGAAAATCCCGTGCATACCATTGAGACCAATGTTGGTGGCACTGAGGCGGTTTTGAAAGCGGCATTGCGGTATCGGGCAAAAGTATTAATTGCTTCTACATCTGAAGTATATGGCAAAGGTAATCGAATTCCATTTAACGAAGACGATGATGTATTACTGGGGCCGACGATACATAGTCGTTGGGCTTACGCGGCATCCAAGATGATGGATGAATTTCTGGCGCTTGCTTACCATCACGAAAAAGGACTGCCAGTAGTGATCTTTCGCCTTTTTAATACTATTGGCCCGCGTCAGACTGGTCAATATGGCATGGTGGCGCCGCGTTTTGTACAGCAGGCGCTTAGGAATGAACCCCTAACCGTGTATGGCGACGGAACGCAGCGGCGCTCTTTTACCTGGGTTGGCGACGCAGTAAGTGCCATCTTCAATCTTTCAGAAACTCCCAAAGCAATTGGGCAGGTATTCAACATTGGGCATGGTAAAGATATTTCCATTTATGAACTCGCTGAACTGGTCAAAGAACTTACCAAAAGCGAATCGGAAATCCAACTGATCCCTTATGATCAAGCCTACGCCAAAGGCTTTGAAGATATGCAAAGGCGGGTGCCTGACATCTCAAAAATTCAGGCGTTGGCTGGTTATCAGCCCAGTATGGATTTGCCAGAAATGTTACAGGCAATCATCAACTTTTATAAAAACACATAAAACAGAAAAATTCTCCTGTCTTCACGTCAGAAACGGTAGAGCCACAGAAAAAAGGCTGGATTTCAATGGATTTATCAGGAAAACGGATTATGTTAGTTGGCGGGGCTGGCCTAGTGGGGTCGCATATTGTCGATAAACTGGTTAGCCAACCGGTATCTGAAATCATCATTTATGATAATTTTGTGCGCGGCACACGTCAGAATCTTGTTGAAGCAGCAAAATCATCTAACGTAAGAATTGTTGAAGCGTCAATGACTGATGGTATTAAACTGCGTCGAGAAATGGAAGGCGTTGATGGCGTTTTTTTACTGGCCTCCCTTTGGCTAGGTGAGTGTGTAAATGATCCGCGTAGTGCCTGGGATGTGAATGTGCTTGGCACCTGGAACGTGGTAGAAGCTTGCCGCGATTTGGGAATTCAACGCGTGGTGTATTCTTCCTCTGCCTCAGTCTATGGCAATGCCTTGGTGACGCCGATGACTGAGGATCATCCTTTTAACAATCGAACCACGTATGGGGCAACAAAGATCGCTAACGAGCAGATGCTGCGTGCAATCTATGAGCAGCATGGTCTGCCTTATGTCGGGTATCGCTACATGAACATCTATGGCCCGCGCATGGATTATCATGGCATTTATGTTAGTGTGATAATGAAAGTGCTGGATAGAATATTCGCAGGTCAACGCCCCTTAATTTATGGTGATGGAACGCAGATGTACGACTTCATTTATGTGGAGGATATTGCCGAAGCTAATATCCTGGGCATGCAAGCTGATGTGGCTGATGAATTATTCAATATTGGTATGGGTACCGGCACGACGATCAATGAATTGGTCGATATGCTGCTTGAATTGACCGGTTCTGACCTGAAACCAGAATATCTTCCTCAAGAGCAGAGTTTTGTTACCTATCGAATTGGAAGCATAGAAAAAGCGGAACAGCTATTGGGTTTCCGGGCACGTACGCCCTTATTGGATGGGTTAAAGAAAGTAGTCGAATGGCGCAAAGTCCAATGATGCTGCGGACACCAATTAACTAAATCATGTGTGGAATTGCGGGTATTTATCATATAAATGGCAAACCAGTTTCATCTGTGATGTTACGCAAGATGACCGATGCCATTGCCCATCGCGGCCCAGATGGGGAGGGTTTTTACACAGATAGTTTTATTGGGCTTGGTCACCGGCGATTGGCGATCATTGATTTATCGCCTGCTGGTCACCAGCCGATGATTACCCGAGATGGTCAATATGTTTTGTCGTATAACGGTGAAGTATATAATTTTCAGGAGTTGCGCCTTCAACTTGAAGCATTAGGCTATCATTTTCACTCTCGCACGGATAGCGAGGTCGTGCTTTATGCCTATGCCGAATGGGGGGAAAAAGCGCTCGATAAATTTAACGGTATGTATGCTTTTGCTCTTTGGGATCGCCAAAAGCAGGAATTATTTTTGGCGCGTGATCGTTATGGGATAAAACCACTTTATTATTCATATATTGGAAATACCTTACTGTTTGGCTCTGAAGTAAAAGCCCTATTAGCGCACCCTTCCTACCGGATTGAAGTAGACAAGGAAGGCCTGTTGGAGTATTTTACATTCCAAAATTTTTTCACATCTAGAACATTATTTAATAACATCCGGTTATTGCCCGCGGGCTGTTTTATGCGTATTCCATTAGGTTCAGCGTTGCAAAATAATCACCCGCAGCGTTATTGGGATTATGATTTTCATGAGCCAGATTGTGTAACGGATGAGCGTGAGTACAGAGAAGAATTAGACCGACTTTTCCAACAGGCCGTCAATCGGCAACTGGTCAGTGATGTAGATATTGGTTCTTACCTTAGCGGCGGCATGGATTCAGGGTCAATCACAGCCATTGCTGCCAGGCAGCTCCCCTATATTAAAACATTTACCTGCGGATTTGATCTTCACTCGGCTTCGGGTATGGAATTGGCTTTTGATGAGCGTGATAAAGCTGAATTGATGTCCTATTTATTTCGAACCGAGCATTATGAAATGGTTCTCAAAGCCGGTGATATGGAGCGCGTAATGCCCAATCTGGCATGGCATATTGAAGAGCCGCGCGTTGGACAGAGTTATCCGAATTATTATGCCGCTCAGCTAGCGAGTAAATTTGTCAAGGTCACGCTATCGGGGGCGGGTGGCGATGAACTCTTTGGGGGGTATCCCTGGCGCTATTATCGGGCTGTTACGTCGGGATTTGAGAATTTTGTTGATCAATATTACGCCTATTGGCAGCGCCTGATACCAAATTCAGTCATCCAGCAGGCATTTCGCCCAATTTGGCCGGACGTGAGCCATGTTTGGACACGCGATATCTTCCGGGATGTATTTTCCAGCCAGGCAGCGAAGCTTGAAACTCCTGAAGATTGTATCAATCAATCACTCTATTTCGAAGCCAAAACGTTTTTGCATGGTTTATTGATCGTTGAAGATAAATTGAGTATGGCACACAGCATGGAAACCAGAGTACCTTTTTTGGACAATGATTTGGTAGCGTTTGCTATGCGGATGCCTGTGAAACTGAAGCTTGCACATTTGGGTGATATCGTGCGTTTGAATGAGAACGAGCCAGGAAGAAAGCCAGATAAATATTATCAGAAGACTCAAGATGGCAAGCTACTGCTTCGGCAAGTTATGGAACAGTATATTCCAACCGAAATCACAAGGGCTGTAAAACAGGGTTTCTCTGCTCCTGATGCCAGTTGGTTTCGAGGCGAAAGCATCGATTATGTGCGGCGGGAAATTTTAGACGGCCGCGCTCGACTTTATAATTACCTTGATCGCGAAACAGTAAGAGCGCTTGTCTCAGATCACATTGATGGACGCCATAATCGCCGCCTTCTAATCTGGTCTTTACTGAGTTTTGAGTGGTGGCTGCGAAAGTTCTTGTAGCACACTGAGGATAAAATATGCGGATTGCGATAACTACAAACCTTTTCCCACCCATTCAAACTGGAACGGCTCATTATGCGCAAGAGTTAGCTCAAAATTTGGCTAGGGCGGGGCATGATGTTACAGTGATTACTTGTAGTTTGATTAATGAATACTCTCAAGAAATAGTTGATGGCTATAAAGTATTTCGACTGCCATCTTATAAGCTTCCGGTTTCAAAATTACTATTGGGGTTTGAGCAATTTTATTTAGGGTATATTCCCGGCAATAAGCGCCGAGTTAAAGAAATCCTTGTTCAAGAACGAATCGAAATCGTACATCACTGTAGCCATTTATTGGATTTAGTGTATCTTGTTCCTGGCGCGTGCAAGCAACTCGGAATCCCGGCAGTTTGTTCAATTCATACGCTTATTCACTATCCCGGAAACAAATTTATAGAGCGGTTGATGGTTTTGGTCGATAAGACATTCATAAAATGGCTTGCGGTCTTGCGATATCAGGGTATGGTTGCTTTGGATGTTCTGAGCGCAGATTATATCCGTGACCGCTATCATCATCCAAATATTCGCAACGTAACTCTTTGCATTGGCCCAGATGTGCTTGAGTTCCCACCGGCTAACGCGTTGGATCAAACTGGGACATTCAAGATTCTTTCGGTAGGGCATGTAACTTCTATGCGGCATCGGGTAGATTTGATTCGCGCTGTACATCGATTAGTACAAGACGGATTCGATGTTAAATTGACCATTGTAGGTAAAGTGCTGGATCCAACCCCGGTAAAGTTGGTAGAAGAATTAGACTTAAGTGAAATTGTGTGTTTTAAAGGTGAGATGTCGCGTAGTGTAATATTAGAATTAGCCCGAGAATACCATGTAGAAGCGCATTGGATCACGATTCCCGGTTTGGGCACAGCGATTATCGAGTCGATGGCACTTGGCCTGCCCACTATGACGTATGGCTATTCAGGGATGTATGGTGATGTCCCCTTGGCTGATATGGAGAATATTGTTTTTATCCCCTCTGGGGATGTGGAACAGATAGCGAAGAAGCTCGCGATGCTGGCTAATACTCCTGCGCTGCGAATATCAATTGGCAGTAAGGCAAGGGAGCTTGTAAGTGAGTTTCTTACTTGGCCGAAAGCAGTTGCTGATCTGGGGAACTTTTACTCGGAAATCATTGTCTCTCATAAAACGGGTCAAAGCATTGGTTGATCAAATAATTCATCGTTTTTTTACCAGCAAGTTGTGGATTCGCTCGTTGGCAATCATGATACTTGCGGTAATTATAAGATGGGTATATTGGGTAATCGCCCCCGAAATTATGGCCAGTGATTCGACTCAATTTTTGGAAGCGGCGCAGGGTATTTTGCATGGAAAATTCACCACTTTTCTTGTTGATTTTCCATTTCATATGGTTTATTCGTTTTTGCTTGTGCCAGGATATATTTTTCCAGATGGCCTAATTTGGTACATCCCGTTGCTTCATATTTCATCATCAGCATTTACAGTAGTGTTGATCTATTTGATTAGCCAGGAGATCAGCCAAAGCCACCGAGCGCAATTTCTTGCAGTCATCGTAGCGATGTTTTATCCCTACCTTCTATTTTGGATGAAATTTATATTGACTGATGTCATTTTCACTACTTTTCTGACCACATTTATTTTATTGATGCTCAAATTAATTAACAAACCAAATTACGCACTTTTAACCTTGTGGGCTCTTGTTGTAGTGCTTCTATTTTTTACTCGTCCAGTTGCATTGCTTGTGCTTGTTGTGTCAATAGTTGTGCTTCTGACTGTTGTTTTGCACAAAAAATATCCATCTCAATACGTAATTATAACGGGTGTGCTTATAGTTTTTGGATTAGTTGCTTTTATTATGCTTGTATCCAGACCAGAAATAAATCAAAAGATACTGAGTATACCGACAATCTCTCAGAGTTTATA
>JACKQG010007859.1_pt1 | contig 10582 bp, 14 predicted proteins | sample 8237621 | NCBI WGS metagenome assembly JACKQG01 (sample SAMN15677084, study PRJNA649215) | marine metagenome | biome: marine; feature: Black Sea; material: saline water; isolation source: suspended particulate matter (SPM) from the Black Sea western gyre | collected 2013-06-09/2013-06-10 | depth...
GTAACTATTCGCTTTTTTGAAATACACGATATTCGCCAATAATTGAATTACACTTGTGACATGTGTATTGCCCTCTCTCTATCAAAGTTAATCCATCTGCGACTGCTTCGTTTGGACTTTCTTCAATTTGTATTTGAGTTGGGCCATCGAATTCAGAATTACATTGTTTACAAAAATGTTTTATCATTTTTGCAGTATCCAGTTTTTCTAGTGATGCCAAAAAATGTTTATCCATATTTGGAACTAATTTTGATTTTGTAACTTGTTCATCTGTTAACTCTGCGTTAACCCATCCGCCTGAACCTGCTAATTGGATTTCTGTCAATTTACCTTGCTACTTTATTTGCTACTAATAAGTCAAAATGAAATTAATACCCACTATTCAAATTGAAAATATGGGTGAAATTTCGTCTGATTTGGGCATATTTGATAATACGTCTGGACGCGAATTTGAAATATTTATGATTAGGTTATTTGAAAAATTAGGTTATTCTGCAACTGTAACTAATCGTTCAAAAGATTATGGGTGTGATGTGATGTTGCAGCGAGGAGATAGTAGAATTGCAGTTCAATCCAAGCGCTCAGAATCTGAATTAAATTTTACATCTGTTCAGAGGGCCCTGAATTCATTGACAAAATACAATGCGCAATTGGCTATTGTTGTAACTAATAACAAATTTATCTTTTCTGCAAAACAATTGGCAAAAATTAAGAATGTTACGCTGATAGACAGAAAAAAATTATTGGATTTAATTGAACTAGCAAACTTACCTTCAAACAGTAAAAAAGATTTAATTGAATTTTCTGATAATATTCACAAGACCCTGTTGAAGCAAGGAATTGATAAACAATCTTTTAAATTTCTTGGACTTGACGTTCCTAAAGTTGATCATAGTCTTTTAACAAAAGATGCCTATGGCCGCCCTTACCCTCTTAATAACAAAAAAGAAAAATTAATTGATATTTTCAAAGAAATCCGGGGTGATGATGAGGTATCTATTCAAAAAGATACTTTGTTGGATCTAATGGAAACATACCCTTTGATGTTTGGAACTAGATCTGAATCTGAAATATTTTTGTTTAACATGGTTAAAGAATTTATGATTTTTAAACCAAAATCTGATTTTTATAATTTAGTTTAACTATTTTCATCTTCGCCCTCTTTGCTAATGTTTTCACATTCTGGCATTGATTGAGATATCTGATCATCCTGTTTTATGAGATAGTCTAGTGTATCCATACGGCGATTATTTTTTACTACTTTTTATTTTATGTGTTTATGACTCGTGATTACTGTTTTAACGTTTAAGAAAAATAATGATACGTGTATGTCTGAACATGATATTATTTTCTGGTTAACCTGTAGAAGAATTTATTCTTTTTTTACAAATTATTAAAATTTTAAATTTTACCTGACAATTTTCTGAACTCTGCCAATTTTACCACTTTCTAATCCTACTTTAATTCCATGTGGATGAAATTGACTTGAAGTAAGTATTCTCTTTACTTTACCTTCTGTTAAATTTCCTGTACGTTGATCTTGCTTCTGAACTATCTGAACTACTGCACCTATGGATATTTTATCCCTTGATGGTACGTCCTTCATTGACATTCTGAGTTTTATTGATATTCTAAATCTTTGTACATGCATTTGACCAAAGATTCTTACTTGTGATGGTGTTAGTAGACAAAGATTATGGGTAAAATATCTCTAATTATGGGAATAATTGTTGGAATTGTATTTTCAGTTGCATTTCCAGAAGTAGCTCAAACCATTAATGATGCCATAATGCCTACAATTCAATCAATAAGTGAAAATTTATTTAATTTGATAACTGAATAACATGTTAGTTTACTTCTGGACAAAGATTCTTATTTTAAATTTTTAGAAAAACAATGTGTCCATTATAAAAGACAAATCTCCTGTATTGTTCTTCTATAATGATTCTAAAAAATGGTTAATGAATATTTCAAAAAAAGAACAACTTCATACCCACATTGGAGTCCTTAAACATGCTGATGCTATTGGAAAAGAATATGGTTCTAGATTAATGACAAACAAAGACAAGTACGTGTACTTGCTTGAGCCGACAATGTATGATTACATAATGAAGATACAGCACGGCACTCAAATTGTTTACCCAAAAGATCTTGGATATATTGCAGCACGTGCGGGTATTCAAGATGGTCAAAAAATTCTTGAGATTGGAACTGGGAGTGGCTCTATGACTTCATTTGTCGCAAGTATTGTAAAACCTAGAGGACATGTTTACACATTTGACGTCGATGAGAAATTTATGAAGATTGCAGAAAAAAATATTCGCAGGGCCGGTCTTTCTAAGTATGTCACTCAAACTAATTTAGATCTAAAAACTTCTAAGGAAATTCCAGTTACTGAAATGGATGTTGCTTTAATTGATTTAGGTGATCCTTGGGTTGTTCTTCCTAAAGTAAGACAGATGCTAAAAGGGAGTGGTTGCATATTTGCAATTTGTCCAACTATGAACCAATTAGAAAAACTAACTATTGCCTTAATTGAAAATGAATTTACTGATATTGAATCAACTGAGCATATTATTAGAACAATTGCGGCCAGAGAAGGAAAAACTCGACATTCTTTCCAAGGTATTGGTCATACCACTTACCTTTGTTTTGCAAGAAAAGCATTTTTTGGCAGAAAAGCAAAAACAACAACTGGTGTAGATACAGCACCTAAAGCAAAAGCAGCACCTAAAGCAAAAGCAGCACCTAAAGCAAAAGCAGCACCTAAAGCAAAAGCAGCTAAAAAAAGTACAACAAATTAGATTAATTCTATCTTTATTTTGAAAACAATATTTATTCATCTAATATCTAGAATATTGTATGTTGGAATCTCAAATACTTTCATCATCAATTGTTCAAAATTTTATACCTGCAAGAAAATCTACTTCTAGAAAAGGAGATAACGGAATTGTAATTGTTATTGGTGGAAGTTACATTTACCATGGAGCTCCCGTGTTGTCTTCACTTGCTGCACTACGATGTGGTACTGATTTAGTTTATACTTGTGTTCCAAAAATCAATGTGTCTTCAACTCGTGCAATTTCTCCCAATCTTATTGTCATTCCTTTGGTTGATCAAAAATTAACTCTTGGTGCTGTAAAGAAACTTGTTGGGGCATTACCTCGTAACTTGCATTCTGCAACAATTGGGATGGGTCTTGCAATACAAGAAAAAAACTCTTTACTATATCTGGTGAAATCTCTTTTGGAGAGAGATGTTAGATTATCTTTAGATGCTAGTGCGTTAATCCCTGAAGTGTTACCACTTTTAGCCAACAAGAATGTTGCAGTTACACCTCATTCAGGTGAATTTAAGAGATTGTTTGGTGACGTTCCACCTGATTCACAAAATGAGCGAATCACATTAGTTGAACAACATGCACTTGATAACGGCATAACAATTTTGTTAAAAGGACCAACTGATGTTATTTCAAACGGCAAAACAACATATCTTTGCCAAAAAAATACCCCTGCCATGACTGTGGGTGGCACTGGTGATGTGTTATCTGGATTAGTTGCTGGATTACTATGTAAAAATAGAAACAGTTTAGAATCTGCTGCAGCAGCTAGTTTCATCTGTGGTTTGGCAGGAAAACATGTCCAAGACAAATTGGGTCTTCACATGACCTCTATGGATTTAATTGATGCGATTCCTAACGTGATGAAACCTTTTGATAAAATTATTTGATTAACATGGATGCATTAAAACATGTAGATTCCCACATGGATGATCTTATTTCTGATCTTCAAAAATTAATTCAACAACCTAGCGTATCTGCAAAAAACGAAGGCATTGAAGAATGTGCAAAATTAGTTAAAACACTATTGAAATCTTCTGGCCTTAAATCTGAAATTTTACGATTGAAAAAGGGCGTTGCTCCAATTGTATTTGCTGAGATAAAATCTAAAAAAAACCCTCACAAAACTCTGATGTTTTATAATCACTATGACGTTCAACCTGCAGAACCATTTGATCTGTGGGATGATCCGCCTTTTAGCGGAACAAGAAAAGGAAATAAAATTTTTGGGAGGGGTTCTACTGATGATAAGGGTGAATTAATTACTAGAATTAAAGCCGTTGAGGCTTGTTTGGCAGCAACTGGTGACGTTCCTTGTAACATAAAATTTGTAATTGAGGGCGAAGAAGAAACCGGCAGTGCACATATTGAGCAATATCTAAAAAAATACAAAAAGAAATTTTCCAACGATGGAGTGATTTGGGAATTTGGATACGTTGATGCAAAAAATAGACCTATCATTGGTCTTGGAATGAAAGGGTTGCTGTTTGTTGAGTTATCTGTAAAAGAATCTATTCGAGACGCTCATTCCAGTTTAGCTGTATTAATTAAAAATCCTGCATGGCGTCTAATTGATGCCGTTCAGACATTAAGAAACCCTGATGGACATATTTTGATTAAGGATTGGTACAAAGAAGTTGTTCCCTTTTCAAAAAAAGATTTAGAATTAATTGAGAAAGAACCCTTTGATCAAAACGTATTCAAAAAAGAATTTGGAATTAGTTCTTTTGTAGATAATAAAAAAAATCTCGATGCAAAAAAGGCTTTAGTTGGTGACGCTACATGCAACATTGCAGGATTTATTTCCGGTTACACTGGAGATGGTGCCAAAACTGTTCTCCCTGGTGAAGCTTTAGTGAAAATTGATTTTAGATTAATTCCTAAAATGGATCCTAAGAAACAAGTTATTCGATTAAAAAAGCATCTAAAATTATATGGGTTCAATGATGTAAAAATTAAAATTTTTCATGGTGAGGCTGCAGCTAGAACTGATTCTTCACATCCTTTTGTATCTCAAGTAGAACGTGCTGCAAATAAAATTTTTGGAAAATCCATACTGAATGTTTCAAATGCTGGCACTGGTCCAATGTATCCATTTGTTGATATTTTAAAATCTCCCTGCATATCGATAGGCAGTACATACATGTTTTCAAGAATTCATTCTCCAAATGAATTTGCAAGAATTGATTTATTGAAGAAAACTACGAAATGCATTTGTTTGATTATGGATAATTTTGGAAAAAATTAGTGAAGACATCTGGGAATTTTTTTAATTATTTGTGACAATGATATCTTTCCTGGACCTGCGACAATTATCACTAATGCCACTGCAAGTAGGATTAAATCAAATTCAATTCCTTTGTCTCCTGTGATGCTTTGAGCACCTTTTACATGAAATATTGCACCTACCATGATTATTGAAATTATGGATGCTGAAATTCTATTCAAAACCCCTATGATTAGCAGTATACCTGGAATTACTTCGGCCAATGCGATGATTATTGCTAATTCTCCTGGAATTCCCATTGATGAGATCCACGAAACAAATCCATCATTGTTAAATTTACTATATCCGTGAACAATGAAAATTACTCCCATTACTAATCTTAATCCTAAAAATACTGCATCATTCAAGATTTTTTCTTTAATTTCACTGGTGGCCAACTTGTTCGATGTTTTTTTGTATTGTTCTCATAAAAATGACATGGTTCATTCTATGCTTGTACTACATTATTTTGTTATTTCATACCGCTACTGATCTATTATTTTTAAATTTTAGCCACAAATTTGATCTGTATTGTAGAAAGCCCTTTATTATGTGACAGACGTATTTTACATATGTCAATGTATATGCCGGGAGCAACCGCTGTTGGAATTACTTTTGATAATGGTGTAGTTTTTGCTAGTGAAAAAAGGATCGCATTTGGAAACTTCCTTGTTAGTAAAAGTACAAAGAAAACTTTCTCTATAACTGATAAAGTCGGCGCAACTTGTGCTGGTCTTGTTGCTGACATGCAAATTCTAACTTTACAAATTTCCGCTCTTGCTAAAATTAGAAAAATGGACATCAAGAGAGATGTTCCTCCTAACACCGTTGCTAAAATGATGTCAAATATGATGTATGAGCGAAGATACTTCCCATTACTTACCCAGGTGATAGTTGGCGGTGTAGTTGATAAGCCAATCATGTATACTCTTGATCCTTTAGGCTCTGTACTTCCTGATGAATATGCAGCAGTTGGAACTGGTGCTGAAATGGCATTAGGTGTTTTAGATCCTCAGTTTAAACCAAATATGTCTAAAGACGAGGCTGTCAATTTAGCTAAACATGCAGTTCGTGCAGCAGCTCTAAGAGATTCTGCAAGCGGTGATGGATTGGATGTACTTGTAATCACCAAAGATGGTACAGAAGAATTTACTGAAAGTATAAAGTAGTTTTTTAGTTAATTGTAAATCGTTTTACCAGTTTCCCAAAACCTATCTGATATGTAATGTAAGTTCTGTATTATTTCCCCTTTTTCCATATTTTCTAATTCTGAACTTGACACCATGGATTTTCCAATCGCTAAAAATTTATGATGTGTTTCCTCTACAATGCATACTAGTTTTTCTTTTTCAAACTCTGTAAATTTTTTAATTCCTGGACGCATCAAATTTGCACCTTTACACATGAACTTGACTGCACCCATATCCACTTCAACGCTGGGAAATTTTTTTAAAATTTCTGTTTCGGATAAGAATGGCAAATAATCTTCATTTATTTTTAATATTTTTAATCCGTCACCTGTAATTATTTGAGCATCACTCAAAATTTGATGCACTTTAACATTTTTCATTTTAGGAAACTCCATGCCCCATTCTTCTGATACTTTCTTTAGCAAAGATGCTGTTTCACTTTTTGAAATTAAATTGGATTTCATTTTTTTGCAATCTCTTGTCTGATATCTAAAAGATCCCTTAAGATGGAGCTCGCAGTTTCAGTTCCTCCAGCTCCCTTTCCAATTATTGTTTGAGTTCCAGAATGCTCTGATGTAAATGCAATTGCATTTAGTGTGCCGTTCACTCCTAATGGATCCTCTTTTGGTATTTCTTTTGGACTTACCACTAGCTCGTTATCACAAGATGCGACTAACTTCAATACTGAATTATTTTTCTCAGCTTTTTTAATATCTTCAATTGTCACTTTCCTTATTCCTGTACATTTGATATCTGGCATTGTCACTTTCATTCCCATGATCCAGTTGGCAAGAATGACCAATTTTGCAGCTGCGTCCAATCCGTCTAGATCTAATGATTCATCAGCTTCAACATATCCTTTATCTTTTGCATCCTTCAACGCTTCTTCAAATGACAACCCTGTGGCCATGTTTGATAAAATATAATTTGTCGTACCGTTTAGTATTCCTGCAAACGATGTTATCTTTTCTCCACTTAAACTATTTTTAGCGTAATCTAAGATAGGTGTTCCTCCTCCAACTGTGCCGCTAAACTTGAACATTACTTGATTGTACGTTGCTAATTCCATTAATGATGGGAATGCTAATGCAAGTGGGCCTTTGTTTACTGAAATAACGTGCATTCCTTTTTTCATTGCTGTTGTTATGTGGGTCATTCCTGGTTCTGCATCTTTGTAATTACTAGCTGTGGTTTCAATCAAGACATCAGCATCAAAATTTTTTAATATTTCAAAACCTGTCATTGCGTTATTTTCTTTTGAATAATTTTTTACAGTTCCGTACTTTTTCTTTATTTCTACAAGTTTATTAAATTTTAATCCTGACTGATCTACTGCACTACCCTTGCTATCGAATACCGCAATTAATCTTGGTTTTAATCCGTATTTTGCATATAGTTCATCTTTTCTTGACTCGAATAATTTTACTAAGCTTTGAGCTACAACCCCAAAACCGCATAATATTATTTTCATATTTCTTTGTCCGTTTTTGTTATATTTTTAATGTTCATTTTATTTCTCTTTGATTCCTTATCCTTAATTGTGTTTTATTAAATATTTTTCAACATACTCATAATGGTTTACTGACTGATTTTTTCCATATCCCCAATTGTAATTATTCATCTTTTTCGTGCTTTAGTGAAATTGAATTTATACAATATCTTTGATTTGTAGGCTTTGGACCGTCATCAAACACATGTCCTAAATGTGAGCCACACTTCTTACAATTAACTTCTGTTCTAACCATCCCATACTCTGTATCCGAGATGTATTCTATGTTGTCCTCTGATACTGGCTCCCAGAAACTTGGCCAACCTGAACCTGAATCAAATTTTGCATTTGATGAAAATAGTTCTTCTCCACAACAAACACATTTGAAATAACCCTCTAGTTTACTATCGTTATATTTGCCTGAAAAAGGCGGTTCTGTTCCGTGTTTGATACAAATTTCATATTGATCTGATGTTAACTGATCCTTCCATTCTTGTGGATCTTTTACAATTTTTTCTACCATGAACTGTACTACTTTTATTGTTATTAGAATATTGTTCTATTTTCTTCTCTTTTCTTCTGTTCTTTTCTCAGCTTCAAATCTTTCTAATTCATATTCCTTCAAATCTACAAATTTCATAATTTTACTTAAGTTTGGATGTACTTTGTTAATTTGCTTGTACATTTCTTGTGCAACGCGTCTATAATCAATATGGCCTTGTGGTATTGTTCTTAATTCAATTAAATGACATGCTTCTCTTAAATTTAATTTCATAAAATACGGGTAGTTATATGCAAAATTTACAACATACTGGCCTTGTTCGGGAAATTTTTTTCTAATTTTTTCAAATGTGGATTTTGTATTGTTCATACATTCTTTGAAATCTTTTTCAATTCCTAATGTTTTGATTTCTTTTGGTAACGTGTATCCGTGATCTGTTGTCAGCATCTGCCTTTCTAATGTGAGTGCTCTATGTCTATGAAGATCTCTGAACATTCCAAAATTATTGCATAGATCAAATGTATAGTATGTGTTCTCAAATGCACGGGATGGTCTATGTCTTTTGTTTGATCTTATTTTTGTAAATGCCTGTATGATCTTAATTTTTCTTTCTGTTGGTATTTTTTTAACTTGTTTCATTATGTTCTGATATGATGTACTTGGTGATTGTTCATACATTATGGATGTGATGATTTTATCAAGTGCTTGTTTTTCTGATTCATAATCTGTTAATTTTGTAAATGCCCCGATGGTTGGGTTTGATTTAATTTCTTTTAGTGTGATTGATCTAGATGTGTCTTTTACATCTCTTAGGTATTTTTGAAATGCTTTTCCATATTTGCCATCTGATCTTTTGACAAATGATTTTATTGTTGTTTCTAATTCTTTTTTGATTTTTGAGGCTAATTTTCTCTCTTCATCAAGTTCTGATGAGGCTAATACTGTTAAAAGATACTCAAATGCCCTTCCATTCCCTGTAATTCCAACATTTGTTAAAGTTGAAGCAGGTAATAGACCTCGTAAAATATCTAATGCTTTTGCTTTAGTTGAACCTCTGTAAATTAGGTTTGCTGATTTTATGTCCCCTTCTGTTTTTAATTTATTAAATAATTTTTCTTTTCCGTCTGATGAATCTTTGAAACTATATTTTTCAATAGGATATTTTTCTCTAATGTAATTTACCATCGGTTCAATATTTTTAGAATAAACATCAAAAGAAAAATTGCAACTGTCTTCATACGTGTCAGCAAATTTTGAATTCATAATTTTCTCATCTCTATAGAATCTATATTTTCCGTTTTCTTTTTTATTCCATGTAACATACCGTGAAGATTTTTCTAAATATGATAATCCTATTCTTCTATCTTCAATTTTTTTTACTGCAATGTTTGATAACCCTTCAATTGCAATTTGTGCTTCTCCCAGCTCTGCAACGGAATCGTCTCCGTATTCTAACAGCACTCTGTCGTAAAATTCCTCCCCCCTGTTTTTATTTTTTAAAAATTCATCTAGAAAAATTTTTCTCATGCTTTTGTCTGTTCTGCTATACCTTGACATCAATGCTCCACGATCAACTTGACGTGGAGTGATTATTGCAAACACATTATCTTCCGTGTTTGAAAAATGTTCTGATAATGTTTTGCTTTCTTTAATTGTAAATTCTGGCAATATGTATAACTTATTTTACAATTATTAATACTCTATTTCTTTTTCCCAATTTGAATTAGATCGGGACCTTTTTCTTTATTTTTGTCATTGCCTTTTGTTTGCCATCTTAACAGAACTTCTTTAAATCCTGCAGCATCTGATTCGTTTTCAGTGTACATAATTGTTGTAATCCAATGTCCTCCTTTTGCTGTTTTACCTCCAATTGAATTCATCCAAAAATCATTTGGTAGACTTTCCATGGCTTTATTGTCTGGCTCTTGCACTGTTTTACTCCATCTGCTTGCAACAAAATTTAAAATTTGTTCAAGTTCTTCTCTTTGAATCATAATTATTCATTAAAAACTCTGAATTTTAAAATTACTCTTGAGCCCATTATCCAAAGTTAGTTAATTTAATCTTACTAAAACTAAAAAGATTACTTACACTTTATGGGTTATACAAATCTCATTAGTTACTACCATGACAAACAATGATACCGAAATAATCGGTAAAAACGTCAAAGACATGTACGGAACATTCATGGGTAAAGTCATAGGAACAATCACTGAAATTGACGGTAGTATTCAATCCGTCGGTATTGATTGCGGTTCTCAAGGATTACAGCAAATCCAATATGAGCAACTTGTAG
>JACKQG010006365.1_pt2 | contig 10580 bp, 7 predicted proteins | sample 8237621 | NCBI WGS metagenome assembly JACKQG01 (sample SAMN15677084, study PRJNA649215) | marine metagenome | biome: marine; feature: Black Sea; material: saline water; isolation source: suspended particulate matter (SPM) from the Black Sea western gyre | collected 2013-06-09/2013-06-10 | depth...
ATCTGACGGACGCCGAAATCATCATCTATTTTTCCGGCAAGCCTTCCCTGGACATTCAATATTGTAAACGGGAAAAGAACACGATTAAGAAAGCCTGAATGTTTAGCCTCAAAGTATTGTTTGTACCTCAGGTATGTGAGCTCATCAACTTCGGAACGGTCAATTTTGTATTTCCTGGCGGCTATGCCGGCAGTAGCAATCATCGCACCACCTGTAGACGGATCAAAACCGAAATTATCCCAGACATCAACCAGGGCTTCGGTTCTACGGTAAGAGCGGCGTTCAGGAAACACACCCACGGGCGAATCGCTTGTCCTGTCAAAGGTCAGTACTCCGACAGTATCGTATGATCCTGAATTTACTTCAGAACCTGCTATCACTACCGAGGAGAGTCCGGTAGCACATGCCTGTTCCATATGATACCCCGGGATCCGCTGACCCAAACAACTTGCAATAAGCGGAGCGTTCCAGAATTTCCAATGGAAAGGGATTGTTGATCCTATTATGAGATATTCCAGGTTTTTACTGTGAACTTTTCTTTTTCCCAATATGCTTGCCATCGCCTCCCCTGCAAACTGACCTATGTTAACTTCAGATAATGCAGATGTCTGCCATGCCGGGAAATAGCTGCTGCCCCATGTGCCGTATGGAATTCGTGCATTTGGAAACATGGATTCAACTACTTTCATTTATACCTCCTTCTTGATAGTTATTACTGGTTAAAAGGACCGATCCGTAAGCCGCGAGGAACTGAGAATGTTCAGGGCTGTCAGAATCGGGATATCTGTTTTTAAAAAGGCTGACGATCATTGGGTGCATGGCCGGTAACCCACCGGTGATCACCAGGTGATCCTCAAACAAAGATAATTCAAACGATCGTAAAACAATGGAGTTGTAGATGCCTATGATGATGTTAGGCAATGTGGCACCACTCTTGATCAGGCCAATGATTTCAGAAACAGCAAACACAGTGCAGAAACTGTTGATCTTCACCTCTTCAGTAGCCTCTTTTGCAAACTTCGTGAATTCTTCGGGAGTGATATCCAACCGGAAAGCGATCTCTTCCAGGAAGGAACCAGTTCCGGCTGCACATTTCCTGTTCATCTTGAATTTTTCTACCTGGCCAAGGGCATTAACCTGGATAAATTTAGTGTCCTGTCCACCGATATCAATGATTGAGCAGGCTTTATTATAAATATCATACACCGACTTGGAAAGGGCACTGAGTTCTGAATTTGAAACATACGGTTCCTCAATCTCATCGCGACCATAACCACACGTGAAAACAGGATATTCGATTTCGTAATTTTCGGCAAAATGGGAGATGATCTTCTTAGCTGCAGTCTTAAAATTGTAGCCTGATTTCACGCAGTGAAAAGCGATCATCTGGTTGTTTTCATCAACCAAAACCCCTTTTGTATAAGATGATCCGAGATCGATGCCCAATCGGTACATATTCTATTTTAGATTTACGATTTTGTTTTTTGTATTTCTTATTTTCTTTCTTTCTTACTTTCTTTCTTATTTCCTTATTTAATTCTTTTTTCCTTCCAACTGGTCAATGAACGTCTCTATGGCAATGATACTCTGTTCCTCACTGTAACAACGGGGATCGTTGAGGTCGCCATTGATTTCAAGGTACGGGATGCCTGTCTGTTTGATCAAGCGGTTCTGCATCCCGAAACGATTATTGGAATTCCGTGCACAGGTCTTAGATTCATGGTAGATGATCCCGTGAATAGTGAATTCCTTAAACAACCGTACCAGAACCTTTTCTTTCACCGTTTCTGACCTGACAATAAACAGCTTGCAGTAGGCCAGAGCAGAGGATTCAAATGGATCAGACGGATCGAGATCATCAAATATCCAGCTGTTGCAGTAGGTTGAAGCGACAATGCAGGTATCGAGCGTAGCGAATAATTTAGCCATGCTGCTCAACTTATACCAGAGCGGCATCCCTTCCCAGTAAATTCTGAATCGTTCTTCTGGAACTGCACTTATGTTATTTTCAATCCTCTCTTCCAGCTCTGCCAGGAGAATTTTGTAATAGTCAACGGCATGACTGGTTCCTCGCATCACAACGATGGGGCCCATGTGGATTGCGGAATCGAAGAAATTGATTGGAGAAGGGATGTGTGTGGCTTTTTGCAATACCTGGCTCCAAAGCACACAACCATCGTGTGAAAGACCAACGGCTTCCCTGAACCTGTCAATGTCGAACGTTCGCCCTGCCACTTTTTCAAGCTCGGTAATGATTCTGTGGTATTGGTCCGACACACTTTTGATGATCTCCGGATTTAGGTCGGAGATGCATAACGGGGTTTGAATACCCACGATTGGAACATTGAAGTGTCTGGCATAAAAGCTGAACCAGTCTTCCACCTCCCTGCATTGGTTTGTGTTATAGACCAGGATATCGGGCCGGGGAATTGATTTGAAGCCGCTTTTCTGTAGCGGGGTTTCATTTTGCAGGAAGGCACCAATATCACTTGTAAGATAGGAACAGATATCAGGAGAGTAACCATGGGCGACTGCCGTAGGGATATACTTATCGGCATTCTTGCCGGCACCCAGCATGGCGCCATGGTTTTCGGGAAAGTAAACCTCGAATCCCATCGAATACAACAACTCGGCCGGTCCAACACTTGTACACCAGGCGATCTTCCGGCTCCCTGTTTCAGTAGCTTCCCTTAGTCTTTCAAAATATTGACCCATTGTAGTGCGAAGGTCATTTACCGACCGCAACTTTACGAGTTCTGACTTGTCATGAGGTACGTGTTCACTCATTCTTTTATCTCATTGATTCTTCCATACAGGCTTTCTCTTCTCCAGAAATGCATTGATCCCTTCATTGGCATCGTGGGTTTCCATCATCTCGTTCACATACATGTCAGCAAAGTAGGGCAGATGCTTCAGCATGAAGTAATCAAAAGAGGCCCTGGCCGCTTTGGTGGCATACCGCAGGGATGAAGCGCTCTTCATGAGGATATTTTTCTGGATCCATTCATCCGTGGCGGCATCCATAGTAGCTTTGTCTTCAAACACTTCATTGATAAGCCCCATGGATTTTGCTTCATCAGCTGAGATGATTTTCCCGGTGATAAGCAATTCATCCGCCCGGACATTTCCCACCTTCAGGGGCAACATCACGGAGGCTGGAGGGGCAAACACACCCAGAATAATTTCCGGTTGGCCGATCTTAGCACTTTTGTCTGCAAAAATAAAATTACATGCGAGCGGCAGTTCGAACCCGCCTCCGAGGCACTGACCCGATAGCTTGGCCAATGTTGGGATGTGAAGCTCGATGAGGGTGAAAAACATCTGATGAAAGCCCTCCAGCATTTCGGCTGCCTTCTCTTTCGTGTGCTCAGCTACACTTGCCCCATATGAGAAATTATTCCCAGCTCCTTCAAAGGTTATCAGCTTGATATCCTTGTTATCTTTCAGGGAATCCAGGAACACTGTGATCTCACCCATCATGATGCAATCCAGGATATTCGCTTTCCCGTCATCCAGGACCACCCGGGCAACAGTATCCTCATATAAATAGTCAACTCTAATTTTTTCCATATTACTCGTATTGAGGCGAAATGGCACGGATCATCTCATCATTCCACTCATGGCCCTCTGCAAGCATCTGGCGAAGTTTGACGAAGTCAACTTCCCGCTGGCCTTTCGGGCCATCGTTAAATGCCTGGAAACCGGCTTTGGCCTCGGTCATCATATTCAGAGCGAGCCACTCCCTGTTACTCTCCTTGTTTTTATCCCAGTGTTCAAGTTTATGTTTACGCAACGAGTTAATCGTCTTGCTCAGGCAGTTGGGCATCAGGTACATGAGTTTGGTGCAGAATAACTCTACAGCCTGGTCCAACATCGCAAGGTCCACTTCACCTGATTTCATCAGCTCTTTTCCTTTCGCAAATTCATCCCCTTTTTTAGGGGTTCCAAAGATGATCTGGCCCTTGTTGTTTATCCATTGATCGGTATGGACAAGCGGGTTGGGGATGAATTCTCCGTTTACTTTGAGTGCTGGCACTACCTCGGTAATTAATCCCGCCCGTAATGCTTCGTAGGCTGACCAGGGATCGCAAACCGTACAGGAGACCATGGCATTTTCAATGCCTACGAACAGAGGCAGAAAATCGGTCGACCCTCCGTCGGGTGCGCTGCCATGCTTCGGACCAGCCTGTCCGAATCGGGCAAGGTCCTGTGCAATGGAAAAGTCACAGGCCATTCCGATCTCCTGGCCACCACCGATACGCATCCCGTTTACCCGGCAAACAACGGGTTTGTCGTTCATCAGAATGGATGAGACCATGTCGTTGAATAGACGCATGTATTGTTTGTATTCCTGGGGATTCCCGGCATAATACTCGGCGTACTCTTTCGTGTTGCCTCCGGTACAGAAGGCTTTATCCCCTACCGCAGTGAATACGACTGCAACAACACTCCGGTCGTTGGATGCTTCCCGCATGGCTAGGATGACCTCTTTAACAGCATCGGTTGTATACGAATTATACTGCTGGGGATTGTTCAGGATAATCCAGGCATTGTACACGCCTTCGACAGGATTACCGTTAAAATCTTTACAAGGGCGTTTTTCAAACAGGATCTCCTTGTATGTAATGTCGGTAAGATTGTGACTTGCTAACATGATTTCTTTATTTTGGGTTAATAATTTAAAGGCTTAATCAAAATCGGGTATCAGAACAGATCTTTTCTGGTAAGCATTCTTGAGTGTATTCCGGAATATCTCATTGATTTTCGACAGGGGGAACGTTTCAATAAATTCATCAATGTTCAGCTTACCTGACGCGATCAGATCAACAACTTCAGGATAGAGTTCCGGCTTGCAACCCCAGGTCCCGATCACTTTTGCGTCAAAAGCCATCAGGTTGCTGAGGCGTACTTCAGTTTTATCGAAAGTAAATCCGACAATAGATAGGGTTGAGGTGAACGTCAACAGGTTGAATCCCAGTTCCTGCCCCGCTTTGGTGCCGGAAACTTCGAAAATTTTCCAACCGTACCGCGAAACTCCGAGCTCTTTGGCAATCTCCCTCACAGTCGACTTAATCGTTTTTATATCCAGATCCTTCACATTCAGCGTTGCCTCCACTCCGTTGTTTTTAGCTATTTCGAGCTTGCTATCATCGATATCCAGCGCAATAACTTTCGCACCGAAGATACGGGCGATCAGGGCTGCATAGATGCCAACCCCGCCTACACCGATTACAATAGCAAGATCTCCTGTTTCAAGTTCTGATTTTTCAATTACCTGGTAGGGTGTGGAGATCGCATCGGCGATAACGGATAATTTTTCGAGAGGGTATTTGGTCAACAACTCATCGGGGACGGGGCAGAGAAAACGTGCAGGAACCTTTATATGCGATGCAAACCCTCCATGAAAATCATTTCCGGGCATCAGCTGTTTCTGGCACATGTTGCTTCGCCCTTTTTTACATAGTTCGCAATCGCCACAAGGCAGTACGGCAGGGATTATTACGTTTTTCCCGATCCATTCTCCCGGACCGGCAATAACTGTTCCACTGATCTCGTGGCCGAGAGTAAGAGGAAGCTCTTTCTTTGTTTTCACTCCGTAATGCCAGAAACTGATATCAGTATGACACACACCGCATCCGGCAATTTTTACCAGTGCTTCATGTGGTTCAAGTTCCGGAAAAGAGTCTTCGGCAAGTTGAAAATCAGCATCCGGTGCTGTCATTTGCCAGGAACAAATTTTCTTTTTCATGATCGTCAGGTTAAAATGTGAGTATTTCCAATGATCTTATTTGCTTTTGCTTACGCCATTTTTACAATTAATTGCATTAACCAGGTTGGTAAGCACCAGGTTTATCGGTGTTTTGATGTAATGCTTGCGGCCATATTCAACGATCTTTCCGTTCATATAATCAATCTCTGTTTCCCGTTTATTGATCAGGTCGATAGCAAGTGAAGGCATGTGATTCCCGGCATTGCTGAGGTATCTGATACCCAGTTTAACAAAGTTATCTGGCAACTTGATATCTTCGGCTGATGAAACCTGAACCGCTTCGTAAAGGATCTGTTCAATGATCTCAAGGGTATCATCATTGCTCATGGCTTCTTTCATGGTCAGCCGGGAGATAGCGCACAACGGACTTAACGCTGCGTTCAGGATGGTTTTTTCCCAGATCTTATCGATTATTGCAAACGAGTGGACCTGTTCTGTGACTAGTTCAACGCTTGAAAGGGTTGTGGCAATCCATTGGGCAACTTCTTCCTGCGAATCGTCCATTGACCCTATATAATTGGGAGGATTGAAAAAGTTGATTGCAGTTATGTTCGGAGCTTGTAAATTCCCTGCAAAATTGATAACCATCTTAAGGATAGCGGATTCGGGGAGATGAGCCTGGTATAACTCCCCGACACCGATTCCATTCTGGGCGCTGAGCAACAAAACATCCTTTTTTAACTTCTTAGAGAGAATATCCACGATCTTATTGACATGATAATCTTTAACAGCAGAAATCAGGATGTCACAATCATGCTCCAGCATCTCCTCTAATGAGTAATAAACATACTTAAAAAAGGATTTTTTCTCCATTTTCGATACGAGTTCCATGCCCTCTTTACGGATAAGGTTTAATTTTTCCCTGTCAAGGTCGGTAACTGCAATTTCACAACCGGCAATTTTGAAATGTACGGCTAGAGTCTGGCCAATGGGTCCTAACCCGATGATCCCGATGTTATACGTCTTCTTGCTCATGTTTTATGATCTCGTTATTAGTTGATTTTTCAACGAATGATCCGGGCATCTACCACACAAATTTCATCGCCGGTCGCAAAGAGCGGGTTGAGGTCAAGCTCTTTGATCTCCGGGAAATCCGTTCCCAGCATGGAAATCCGCTGAATGATCTCCACAGCTTTTTTCTTGTTAATCCCTTTTTCACCCCTGAAACCCTCGATCAACGGTGCAGCTTGAATCGAACTGATCATTTCCATGGCTTCTGTGTCACTGACAGGGGTGATTGTAAAAGCAACATCTTTAAGGATCTCCACGAAGATTCCACCCAGGCCGAACATGATGATATGGCCTACACCTTCTACTGCTTTTGCACCGATGATCAGCTCCTGTTCGTTTGGAAGGAATTTCTGTACAAAGAATTTTATTCCATCTCCAAAGTTCCTGCTCATGGTTTCAGCTATTTTAACTGCCTCTTGTGCATCCTGAATATTCACAGCCACCCCTCCAACATCACTCTTGTGGATGATCTTTTCAGAATCGGCTTTGATCACAACAGGGAATCCGATCGCGGAGGCTGTCGTTACGACTTCATTCAGGTCGGCTACCACTTTCCAAGGGGCAACCGGCACCCGGTATGCCTCCAGGATACCGTAAACTTCCGCTGCTGTAAGAATCTCCCTTTTCTGTGTAACAGCTTTGTCGAGGATGGAACGGACAGCATCTTTATCGACATCTGTAAAGGTCTTTATGGTGCCTTCTTTCGCTGAACGAATCCCGTTATAACGGACCATGGAAGCGAGTGCCCGGGCTGCCGTTTCCGCAAAGTCGAAACAGGGGATTTCTCCCTCCTTAAGGATCCTGGAGGTTCCGCTCCATTTCTGTTTGTCGGTCATATAATTGCATACAATCGGCTTGCCCCCGGCTTTTGCGGTTGCTGCTATCTCACGGGCAACATTCTCACAATCGACGAAAGGAGGAGTCACAAAATTCATGTATATGCTGTCGAACTGCGGCTCATTCATCATCACTTCGAGCGCACTTTTGAATTGCTCCGGGCCGGCTGTTGCCACAACATCCAGGGGATTTCTGATGGAAGCCGATTTCAGCATGGTCTCTTTCAATGTTTCTGCAGCTTTTTCTGAAAGTGGCGGGATCTCCAATCCGCAGTTCACCAATTCATCAATGGCAATGACAGATGGTCCGCCGGTATTGGTGATAATGCCTACGTTATTACCTTTAGGGACTGGTTGTGAGGAGAGTGCTACAGCAGCATGGCACAGGTCTTCCTGGCTGTTGAATGTGAGGATCCCTGCTTTCTTATAGATGAGGTCCATGGAAATACTACCGGCCAGGCCACCGATATGAGACCGGGAGGCTTCTGCACCTTTATCAGTCCGCCCGGCTGTAATAGCCAGTATCGGTTTCCGGGCAGTTACCTTTTTCGCTTCAGTGATAAATTCATGCGGATTATCCATGCTTTCGGCATAGAGTACGATAGCTCTCGTTCCATCGTCATTTCCGTAATAACTGATGATCTCCGTGATAGATACATCCGACCCGTTTCCATTGGAGGCATACATCCGCTGGCCGATGCCCATATCATAAAAGGCCTGCATGATCACAGCACCCACGCCACCGCTCTGAGCTACCACGGAAATATAACCCGGTTCCGGGTAGGTGAAGGTGAAGTTGCAATAGGCATTGATCATGGGATCGGAATTGATGATACCCTGACAGTTCGGGCCTACGATCCGGATCCCGTATTTCCGTGCCCGGGCGAGGGAGTCATCTTCCAGAGCCTGACCTTCCGCCCCCATTTCCTTAAATCCTGCTGTATTGATGATGATAGCCTTGATCCCTTTCTTTCCACAGTTTTCTACTTCATCAGGGACAAAAGGAGGAGGAATCACAATGTGAGCAAGGTCTACTTCGCCGGGGACATCTAGGATGGAATGATAGGCTTTGAGTCCCCTGATCTCGTCAACTTTCGGATTGATGGGATAGAGAGGCCCATTGAATTTATAATGAAGCAGGTTCTTGATGATGACATTCCCGATGGATAACTCCTTTACCGATGCACCGATCAACGCAACTGCTCTGGGTTTGAATAACGGATCAAGATTATCGTTCATTTATTGATAATAATTTAACATCTAAACAGTGTGCAAGATAGCAATTAAGTTTACCCAGGGCTGTTTGATTATGCTCCCCGGCATTTGACAGGCATCAAAAATAAAAAAAATTGTCAAAACTCATGCACAAATAATCACAGCAATATCAAATTTGCGTGCTCTAGTTAAATATAAAATTTTACTTTTGTTTTTGTTGAATTACCATTCGAAAAGATCAAAATAATCCCTGAATTCAAGATATGGATTCAGGTAATTACAGAAGGGAAAAAGATGAGGTACGCAGAGACAGGATTTAATTTAGAAATTGATTTAACCCGGAGAAGCATTGAACGAGTTGGAACTGACCCAGTTGACACCGAGCTTTATCTGGGGGGTTTAGGTACTAGTGCCAAGATATTATGGGACAGGGTGCCACCTGAAGTTGAAGCCTTTTCTCCTGATAACCTTCTCATATTTGCCACCGGCCTTTTATGTGGCACACCTGCTCCCGGTTGTAATCGTACAATCGTCACTACCATTTCTCCTCAGACTAAGTTAATGGCATTTTCGATGATGGGAGGATTTTGGGCGCCGGAATTGAAGCATGCCGGTTACGACAAAGTGATCCTTCGCGGGAAGTCTCCCGAGCTGGTTTATTTGTGGATAAACAACGACAAAGTAGAAATACGTGACGCCTCTCATTTGCAGGGTAAAGGCGCTAATGAAACAGCTGAGCTCATCAAAGAGGAGCTGAAGGAGCCGAAAGCCCAGATAGCTTCCATCGGCCTGGCGGGTGAAAACAAGGTTTATTTTGCATCTATCGAGCAGGGCAAGTCCAGTGCCAGCCGGGGCGGAATAGGCGCTGTAATGGGCGACAAAGGCCTAAAGGCGATAGCGGTTCGGGGAACAGGGGACATCAATATTGCCCAGGCGGATGAATTCCTGGAGCTATGCAATGAGGTGCTGGAGTATATAAAAATCCGGGAAGACAAGCCAATCCCGGGAGTAATGCCCATTTTAGCCGGGCTGGGATCACCTCAGGAGATGAAAATCCATGATGAAAAGTGGCACACCGAGAGTTTTATGTGGGGTAATTCCCGACATCGCAGAAAAGACTTTTGGACCGAGGACATTGCAAAGGAGTGGACCGAGACCATGGAAAAAGCGCGAACACGACTCATAAGTTGCTATAACTGTCCGTTGAAATGTGCGGCCACGATTTCCATGCCGGGACTACCAACATACATGATGAAATGCTTTTCGAAACTGACCTATACAATGGCGGCCATGTCAAACCTGGATTTTGGCTTACGAATCGCTCAACGTGCCACGGAGTATGGTGTAGATGCATTTTCAACTCCGCAAGTGATGGCTTTCGCCCTTGAACTATATGAAAATGATATTCTAACCGATGATGAGATGGAGGGATTGCCGGCCGATAACGATGAGAAATTTTTCTGGTTGCTCGACAAAATTGTCCGGCGGGAAGGGATCGGAGATGCACTGGCCAATGGTACTTATTGGGCGGCAAAAGAGATTGGTAAGGGTGCCGAAGCATTTGCTCATAACAACATCAAGAAAACAGAACAGATGCCTCTCAAATTATCCATGCTGAATCCCATTTATTTTTTAATGTATTGTACCGGCGAGAAGATCAACATCACTCAAATTGAAGGACAATTTCCCCAGATGCCTTTTCCTACGATGGAAGAGAAAGAAGAGTTTGTAAAGGATTGGCACCAGGT
>JACKQG010007860.1_pt1 | contig 10580 bp, 7 predicted proteins | sample 8237621 | NCBI WGS metagenome assembly JACKQG01 (sample SAMN15677084, study PRJNA649215) | marine metagenome | biome: marine; feature: Black Sea; material: saline water; isolation source: suspended particulate matter (SPM) from the Black Sea western gyre | collected 2013-06-09/2013-06-10 | depth...
GTGAGCATAATTGATGCCCACTTTTTATCAACTTTGTCAAAGGAGTGCAAAATGAATCAAATTACAACTATTCCTTTAATTTTATCACAGTGGTATTCGAGCCAGGTTGAAAACACCTTAGCACCATTGGAACTAAAGTGCGAATATGCTGTTAATCCTCTTGGTGTCGATGTAGCCCAACCGAGATTTAGCTGGGAAGTCTCTTCGAGCCAACGGGGGCAGATACAATCCGCTTATCAAATTCTGGTTGCCAGCAGTGAGGAACAACTCAATGCCAATATCGGCGACAAGTGGGACAGCGGGAAGGTAACGTCGGACAAATCGGTAAATATCGCTTATGAAGGCAGTGCTCTGGCGAGCGCTGAGAAGTGTTGCTGGAAAGTCCGATGTTGGGATGAGGATGATAAGGCAAGTGCATATAGTAAACCAGCAACGTTTGAAATGGGCTTGCTGAACCAAAGCGACTGGGAAGGCAAATGGATTGGATCAGATGTCTCAATTTCTGCACCGCTTCTGCGCCAGGAGTTTGAAATTACGAAAAAGATTAAATGTGCCAGGACATATATTTCTGGTGTAGGCTGGTACGAGCTTTATATCAACGGCGAGAAGGTCGGCGACCATGTTCTTGATCCTGCTACAACTGACTATGCCAAGCGAATACTGTATGCGCCTTATGATGTGACAGCTCTGTTAAGAGAAGGAGCAAACGCGGTAGGCGTAATGCTTGGGAACGGCTGGTACAGCGAACCCGGCTTTCAAAGGCAGTATGGTGACTCGCCAAGACTGCTTTTGCAGATGAATATCGAGTTTACCGATGGTAGCACTACCAGGATACAAACTGATGAGACCTGGAAGAGTTCCAATGGGCCAATCACCCACAATGACCTCTACGGTGGGGAAACTTATGATGCTCGGTTGGAAAAACCAGGCTGGACTTCCACTGGGTATGACGATTCCGGTTGGGATGATGTCGTGATTAAAGAAAGTCCCGGTGGGAAGATGGTATCGCAGTTGATGCCGGCCATCAAGGTGAACCAAAAGATCGAGCCAATAAATCTCACCAACCCGAAACCTGGTGTATACGTCTACGACATGGGCCAGCTATTTGGCGGATGGACCAAAATTCACCTCAAAGGGCCAAGAGACACTAAAGTCACTATCAAGTATGCCGATAGGATTTCCTCTGAGAGCGGATTAGTAGACCAAGAGCGTTGGTTAGGGGGTCATTCGTCTCCGGAGACTGATTTTTACATTTTGAAAGGTGACCCTGAAGGAGAGATATACGAGCCGAGATTTACTTACCATCCCGTCCGTTACGTCCAAATAGAAGGCTATCCCGGTGAGCTAACATTGGAGGATATCGAAGGTAGGGTAGTTTACTCAGCAGTAGATATGTCCGGGGACTTCCACTGCTCAAATCCGATTATCAATCAAATTCACCAAAATGTGGTTTGGACCCTGGCGAATGGTTTGTTTGGCATTCCGCTGGACTGCCTTCACCGCGAACATTGGGCCTGGACTGACCCTGCGACCATTGCCGGTTCTATTTATCCCAGAAAATATATGCCGCTGTTTTGGACGAAGTGGCTCAATGATATTAAGGACGCTCAAAGGGATGATGGAGCTGTTCCGGACATTGCTCCGAGTTACCCTACTGACCGGTCAGACCCCGCCTGGGGCAGCAATTACCCAATCCTCGTTTGGTATCTTCACCAATACTACGGAGATGTTCGAATTCTTCAAGAGCATTACGACGGCATGAAGAGGTGGCTCGACTACCTTGCTTCCATAGCGGATAATCATATTGTAACTGAAGGACATTATGGCGACCACCTGCTGCCGGGTAACGCTCCGGGCGAAGAAGAGTTTATCTCGTCGGAAACTCCTCCGCTTTTAGTTTGGACGGGATATTATTATCGTAGTGCTTCTATCGTTTCTCAGATAGCTGATATTTTAGGCAAGCCCGACGATGCCGAGCACTATTCTGAACTGGCAGAGAAAATCAAAGATGCTTTTAACGACAAGTGGTTAGACAAGAATACCGACCAGTATGCCACCGGTTCTGAGACTGCCAACCTCTTCCCGCTGGTTTTGGACATCATTCCCAAGGCAAACGAAAATGGCGTGCTGAAGAACATAATAGAAGATATTATGGTGAAACATGACGGTCATCTCCACACTGGCAATACCGGCACAACTTGTATGATAGATACGCTAACTGAACGTGGCTTCGGGGATGTCATGTATCAGGTTGCCACCACGACTACCTATCCCAGCTGGGGATATATGGTCAAGGAAGGAGCGACTACCATTTGGGAAGCATGGGGTAAAAGTAATGCCGCGGACAGTATGATAATGTGGGCTACTATAGATGAATTCTTCTACAATGATTTAGCTGGCATCAAAGGGCCAGATTATCACGGACCCGGTTATATGACTCCGGGTTTCAGAGAGATTGAGATTAAGCCTCACGTTCTCGGTGATTTGACCTTCGCCAGAGCCTCAATCAGGACTGTGAGAGGAATTGTCTCTTCAAGCTGGCAGAAAATGGATAGTTCGCTTACCCTTGAAGTATCAATTCCGGTCAACAGCCGGGCGAAAGTGAGCGTGCCGAAGATCGGACTAGAAAACGTCATTGTTGAGGAAGGTGGTAAGACCATCTGGAAAGATGGTTCGTATGTTAGTGGCGTTGCGGGGATAGCTGATGGCAGTGATAGCCCTGGCTATGTGACCTTCGACGTTGGTTCTGGTTCTTACTTATTCAGATTGAGCGGAACGCCTAAATTATTATAAATCCCCCAAAGATACTGTTTTGACAATAGCTTACGGGTAGAGGTGGTGGTTTCGATACACTTCGTTGATTTCGATACGCTCTTTCAGAGCTACTCAATCCAAGCCTCAACCCAAGCCTGACCACCGAATCGTCGGTCAGGGACCGACGCTACCCTATTAGAATTTATTTTACAATGCAGTATTGGGAGGTTATCGTCTATGCTTGAACATCAACCTATCTTGCTATTTGAAGAGACCTTTGCTCAGTTTCCCTTGGGCAAGTTTCCCTACAACTATGGTCCCTGGGGCGAATATCATTACATGCCGCCCGAAGGTTACCGGGGTGCTTGGTACGAGTCTACTTGCATGAGCAGTTGGCGTGTTGGTCGCTGGCAGGTAATCGAAGAAGATGGCTGCCACTGGATGGAACAATGTGCGTATTTTGAACGTGGGATTCCCATGCTCATCACCGGTGATGACGACTGGGATGACTATGTTGTGGAAGCTGATGTTCGCCCCCTTTCCCTGCGCAACGCTATTGGCCTAATAGCTCGCTATTACGATAGCCGCAATTACTATCTTTTGCGTTTGACTGAAGGTGAACGGGTCGAGTTGATACAGCAGACCCACGAGGAGACCAAGGTGCTGGCAAGTACACCTCTAACATACGATGCCGATACCGTTTATCTTCTGCGCGTACAAATAGAAGGACAAAAAATACGCGCTTGGGTTGACGGGCAATTGGTCGCTGAGGTGCAGGATTCACAGTTTGCGCATGGTCGTATCGGCTTGTGGGCAACAGCGCCCGGCCGCTTCACCCGTGTGCGAGCCACCACGACTCCCTCACGCTACGCCGCGTTCCTCGATTTGAGGGACAAACGACAAAAGGAACTGGATGAGTTGCGCGAACGTAATCCCAAACCGAAACTCTGGCGTGCTTTGTATACCCATGGTTTCGATACGCCTTCGGCTACTCAACCCAAGGGTTTCGGCTGTGGACGGACAATGCGCTTCGGCGACCTGAACGGTGATGGTCGGTTAGAATTGGTCTTAGTCCAACATCTGCGCCGTCATCTTGGAGACAGCCACGCGATGGTCAGTTGCCTCACAGCCATAGACCTGGATGGGAATTTCCTCTGGCAATACGGCCGTCCCTCGCCACTCTGGGAACATGCCTACGATACGTGCGATATCGCCTGTCAGGTTTACGACATAGATGGGGATGGTTGCGCCGAAGTAATTTTTGGTAAAGACTTTTGGCTGAATGTCCTGGATGGTCGTACGGGTCAACTCAAGATGCGACAGCGTATGCCTCTGACAACACCAGGAGAGGAAGACACTTTTGCGCGCGTGAACGGTGATTCTATCTACATCTGCAATCTATCGGGCGGTCCGCGTCCCACCGATATCCTGGTAAAGAATCGTTACAAGCAAATCTGGGCTTATGACGCTCAACTCAAGCCATTGTGGACTCAGCGCTGCAACACCGGTCACTTCTATCACGCTTATGACATAGATAATGATGGCCACGACGAAATAATGGTTGGCTACACCTTGTTAGACCACGATGGTTCAGTCATCTGGGAGAATGACCTGGGCGACCATGTAGACGAGATTGCCATAGGACATTTCGACCCGGCACGAAACGACGTTCAAATCGCAGTGGTAGCCGGAGAAGCCGGATTCATCATTTTTGACCCTCAAGGCAAGGTGTTGGTGCAAGACCGCATCGGACACGCGCAACGTCTTAGCGTCGCAAAATACCGCCCGGAACTGGACGGCTTGCAATACTACGTGGTCACCTTCTGGGGTAACCCAAGTATTATTTTGCTGTATGATAACGCCGGTAACTGCCTCCACTCCTTTGAACCAACTAGCGCCGGACACATACTCAATCCAGTCAACTGGACCGGCGATGGTCAGGAATTTGCCTTGCTGAACGCCAGTGTCCGGGATGGTGGGCTTATAGACGGATACGGGCGGCGTGTAATGCTTTTTCCCGATGATGGTCATCCGGTTGCCTGCTGTGAATCGATTAATCTAACCGGCGACCCACGCGATGAACTCGTAGTTTGGGACCATCAGCGTATATTCATCTACACGCAGGATAAACCGTTTGAGGGCGAGCGTATCTACAACCCGATTCGGCGACCTCACCACAATGCTTCCAACTACCGGGCTGAAGTTTCGCTCCCACAATGGAGAGCTATAAATTGACACAAAAAAGTGGGGGAGGCAAATTGAAAACAGAACGTAATTTGTTACTTGTTCAGGGAGAAAAGAAAACATGACTAATAAACCGAATCTCTTGTTTGTTTTTGCAGACCAGTTGCGTGCCAGTTCTTTACCTGTTTACGGTGAGAACCAAATAGAAACACCTAACATCAATCGTCTCGCCCAAGAAGGTGTGATGTTTACAAATTCTATTTCAACCTGCCCGGTGTGTACTCCGTATCGGGCGATGCTACTTACGGGACGACATCCGCAGACCACCGGTCACGTTATTAACTTCATGCGAACCCGCCATGATGAAATTAGCATTGGCGATGCCTTCAGTTATGCTGGCTATCGAACCGCTTGGGTGGGAAAATGGCATCTGCACACCGGCTCTTTTCCGCAGATAGGTGGACCTGACTACGTTCCAGAAGGACGTGACCGCCTGGGCTTTCAGCACTGGCGCGGCTATAATTTCCACGTTGACTATTTTAACGGTTCAGTCAATCTTGATGACTGGCGCTACGAAAAATGGCAGGGTTACGAAACCAATGCTCTGAACCGCTATGCGATGGAGTTTATGGATAATGTCGGCGACGAGCCGTTTTGTCTGTTCGTTTCACCACATCAGCCGCATTCCACACCGTATGAATATGCGCCGCAGAAATACTATGATAGGTTACCAAAGCGATTGACGTTGCCAGCTAATGTCGCCGAGTCGCAACTTGAAAAATCACTGCAAACCTATCGCGACTATTTGGCTATGACTCTTGCGATAGATGATATGGTGGGCGAACTGATGAACTATCTTGACCGCGCAGGTTTAGCAGCCAATACCTTGTTAATCTTCACATCCGACCACGGCACACAAATGGGCGCTCACGGCTGGCATCCATTCCAGAAAAAAGTGCCTTACGAAGACTCGCTTCTCGTGCCGATGATAGTACGTTGGCCCGGTATCTTTGACGGCGGCAGAAGTTGTGATGTTTTGACAGCGCCAGTTGATATTTTCCCATCGCTGTGCAGTTTGTGTGATGTGCCAATTCCTCGGACGGTTGAAGGGTATGACCTATCCGCAGCTTGGCGCGGCGAGGAGAATGCTTTCGAACAGGATGCTGTTTTGACGATGAATTTCACTGCCGCCTATGATTATCTCGTCAACGGAGAAGAATGGCGCGGGGTAAGAAGCAAAGATTATTCATACGCCCAATGGTTAAATGGACAGATTGAGCTTTTCGACCTTGGGAGCGACCCGCTCCAGATGAACAACCTGGCTGGAAAGCCAGAATCAGTGGATTTGCAAGAAGCGATGGAACGTAAATTGGATGAACTAATGGACAAATGCAACGATAATCTTATTCCATGCACTGATTATAGTGACTGGTTTGACAATCAGCGTCGGGTTGTACGCAATGTATACGGTCCACTTAGGAACCCCGAGGAACAACCCGATTGGTCATTGTTGTCATAAGTAAGGAGAACTAAATTGTGCGTAACATTCGTATCTACTCTCTTAATCCCTCTCCTCAAGATTGGGGAGAGGATAGGTGAGGGGTTGATAATAATGAATAAATTTGCCCCTCACCCTAACCCTCTCCCCTAATCCCCCTCACCCACAAATCGGAGAGGGGTTTGGGGAGAGGGAAAGAATACGTGTTTTGTCTGGATTTACCCCTTAAATTGATACATCTGGAGAACCAAATTATGCGTCAAAAGTCCAATTTCCCCCAGTTCAAGGTGCAAACCCTGACATCAGGTCCCAAACATCACTTTTTGGGATATTACGGCATGTCGCCATGGAATAAATCGCAACGGTATATGATTTGTCTGGAAAGTGATTTTCATGACCACCTACCGACGGTTGATGAACCTGCAGCGGTTGGATTGGTGTATGTAGAGACGGGTTGTTTTAAAAAAGTCAGCGAAACACGAGCCTGGAACTTACAGCAAGGAGCGATGCTTCACTGGAATCCCCTCAATCCAGAAACTGAGGTGGTATTTAATGATAGGAAAGGAGAGGAACTTGTCTCTGCTGTTGTAAATGTGGAAACTGGGGAAAAACGATTTCTGCCACGTCCAATCAGTGCAGTAAGTCACCATTCCAAGTTTGCTTTGAGTCTTACTTATGGTCGGTTGACCCGCCTACGCAAGGTCGTCGGATACCAGGGCACCGTGGACCCAAATCCCGATGATGCTTATCCTGACAACGACGGTGTCTTCCTAATCGATTTGGAAACCGGGGAAACCAAGCTGATTGTGTCTATCGCAGAGGTGTATCGGCTGGCAATAAAAAATTATTCTGCATTGGAAGGTCGTCATATGTGGTTTAATCACACCGTTCTCAATAAAAGCGATAAGCGGTTGTTGTTTCTGGCGCGTTTTCGGAATCAAGAAGATCGATTGGATACTGCCATGTATACGGTGAATATTGACGGTTCTGAACTAAGGCAGGCAACTCCCTGGGGAGGAATGGTCAGCCACTTTGATTGGCGGAATGACTGCGAAATTATTTCAACATTTATGCTTGGTGATGATAAAACCAAAACTCACTATCTTTTTACTGACGGCAAAGACAACTACCAGAAGGTCGGGGAAGGATTTATTGTAGGCGACGGCCATTGCACTTTTTCGCCCGACCAAAATTGGCTCGCTTCGGACGGCTCTGCTGCATTTGGTATCAAAGGGAAATATAAGGTGAATTCATTGGAGATTTACAATGTAGCTGATAACTACGGAGTTCTCTTGGCCATGTTTAACATGAGGGAAAATAAAAATCTCTCTGGAGACCTGCGTTGCGATTTGCACCCACGTTGGAATCGGACCAGTGATGCTATCTGTGTTGATGCGCTCGATACCACTGACTGGACACGACAACTTCATATCGTTCACTTAAAGTAGGTGATTTATTGATGGATAACTTCATATACAACGAACTTCCGCCAGTTAAACGATATAAACCCCGGTGGCTGACTGTGAGGGCGGCAACTGAGCATGTGATGTCGAACGCAGAGAATTGGGATATGACGTTGCTGGCGTTAGAATACAAACACCGATTTCGCAGTCAAACCGACCCATTTTTTTTGTATCAGTTTGCAGAACAGCACGGTGCCCGAGTACCGGAGAAATCTCCGATGGGAAAACGTTATGTGGTATTGTGGCACGGAACAACATTGTGGAGTGCAGAAAAAATTCTCGAAAAAGGCTTTCGCAAGAAAAAGGCTATCTGGACGACGACTAATCCCCAACTTGCGCGGAACATGGCAGTGGGGAAGGCAAATCAATTAAATGAAATACCAGCAATTCTTGTCAGTGTGTTGGATACATTGATGTATGAACAAGGTGTTGACTATACGCTTGAGAGCAATAAAATTTATGTGTTTCATCATCACATTCCGCCGGATATAATCGAATACCTCATCACACCGGATGGAATTCAATACGTCGGTCAGATTCACACATAATCTATTCACAATAGATTGTCCTTTGCCAGTTTGTGTGCTAAGATAAAGATACCCCTCATCGTCTCACAAATCTTCCTCTTATTGCGCGGATTAAATCATCCATTTCCTTTATCCGAAGGACGCGGCATGCAAGATATAGTGCAATTATTCCGCCGGCAATCGACCCTCCAACTTGCGCCAACCTCGCCAGTATGTTAGCTGTACCAAACAGATTTTCACTTTGACGGCTAATCCACCAACAGACGCACCACATTGCACCTGATGCCAGCATAACTTTGCAAAATACCAGCGGTACCGCTCCCATGTCCAGATGTCCAATACGTCGCCGGAGGATGATAAATAAAAGAATGGCATTTAGGGTAACTGTGCATGATGTCGAAAGGGCTAATCCTTGATGATCGAAGCCAAAATGGAAGATGAATAGATAATTAAGGATAATATTGAGCATAATCGTCCCAAAGCTGACGAATGCAGGCGTCCGTGTGTCTTTTAAGGCGTAAAAACTATCTGCTCCTACTTTGACCGCAGAATAACCGCATAAACCAAAGGCATAGCAAAATAATGCTCCTGCGACCATAATTGTGTCGTCAGAACCAAACACCCCGCGCTGGTAGATGAGGCGGATGATAGGCTCTTTGAGTACCATCAATCCAACTGAAGCGGGGATGGTCAAAAGCAGGATTAATCGGAGCGAATGCGAAAGTGTTTGACGGTAACTTTTCATATCTCCCTCGGCTACGTGGCGCGACAACATAGGCAACGTTGCTGTAGAGATAGCAACGCCAACTACGCCGATGGGCAGGTGCATAAGGCGAAATGCAAGATTTACCCAACTGAGCCAACCTTCTCCGTGCGAAGCAAAAATAGAATCGGCGAATACATTAATCTGAACTGCCGCAACACCCAAAATCATAGGCAAAACTAACCTCATCACCTGTCGCACTGAAGGGTCGGTAAAACTCAATATCGGGCGATAACGATAGCCGATACGCCAGATGGATGGAATCTGAATCACAAATTGCATCGCGCCGCCGACCAAGACGCCAACCGCCATACCAAGAACGCGCGGATGTCCAAAACTCGGCGCGATATAGTAACCGATAATACCGACAACCACTGAACCAATATTAAAAAATGATGAAGCGGAAGCTGGAATAAAAAATCGGCCTTTGCTATTCAATAATCCCATAGATATAGCGGCGAGCGAGACTAATGGCAGAAAGGGAAACATAACTTGCGTTAGAAAAACAGTGAGGTCGCGTTTACCCGGTAAATCAAATCCTTTTCCCCAAAACATCAAATCGACAATAGCTGGTGCCAAAAGAATTCCCAACAATGTAATTACTCCGAGAATAATAACCAACGCGTTAAATACCAAACTCGTCAGACGCCAGGCAGTTTCCTCGCCTTTTTTCACTTCAGTATCTGTAAAGATAGTTACAAAGGCTTTGCTGAGAATGCCTTCGCCGAAAAGATCACGAAACAGATTGGGAATCCGAAACGCTGCTTTAAAAGCGTCAAGTTCAACCTTTGCTTCGAAAAAATAAGTCAGTACCATCTCACGAACTAATCCCAACACCCGCGAGCCCATGACCGCAATACTTACAACACCCGCTGAACGCGTGAGACGCGTCTGCTTATCGGAAGTAGTTTCATCTGCGATTGTTTTGTTTTCTGCGGAATTTATATTCATAAGTCTAATCCTAATCCCATTGAATTCAAAATCAAAAATACATTGACATATCTAGTAAATTCTGTTATCATTTAGCACTTCACGTTCTACAAAAGAATACGAAATATAGGTAGCCACTATTTTAGGAGGTGAACTCTTTGCCAAACACGAAATCAGCGAAGAAGCACATGAGATCGGATGAGAGGAAACGACGTCGTAATTTTGCCATCAAGTCTTCGCTGAAAACATCGGTTAAAAAAGCAGAACAAGCCTTTAGTTCGGAAAATTCAGAACAGGCTGTATCAGCTTTGAGGGAAACCTTGAGCATGCTCGATAAAGCACATCAAAAGGGCGTTTTTAAAGAAAACACTGTAAATCGAAGAAAATCTCGTTTAACAAAAAAGTTCAATAAAATGCAGGCTGCATAAAGGATACATAGAAACCGAGTTTCGTTTTGATTT
>JACKQG010007861.1_pt1 | contig 10580 bp, 8 predicted proteins | sample 8237621 | NCBI WGS metagenome assembly JACKQG01 (sample SAMN15677084, study PRJNA649215) | marine metagenome | biome: marine; feature: Black Sea; material: saline water; isolation source: suspended particulate matter (SPM) from the Black Sea western gyre | collected 2013-06-09/2013-06-10 | depth...
TTCAATCGCACTGCAAGTCTATGGCAACGTTTGGTTGACAAAAACGACAGGACGTGCTAACATGCGCTGCGTTGCCCTGCACTCAGGAGTGCAGAGGTTCGACTTTGCCGGGGGAGGAGAAATGATCAGACCCCAACTGGAACTGCTGACCCAGGAGACGGTGGAGCGCGTCATCGCCGAGGCCTATGAGTTGCTGCAAGACCCCGGCGTGCGCATCCACTCCGACGAAGCGCTGGATTTGCTGGCCAACGCCGGCGCCGCTGTGGACAAGGGGAGCCGCGTGGCCCGCATCCCGCCCGACCTGGTGCAGCGAGCCGTGGAGAGCGCTCCGTCGTCCTTCTACCTCTACAACACCGCCGGCCAGCCGGTCGTGCACTACGGCGGCGACGACGTGCACTTCGACCCCGGCTCGGCGGCCATCAAGATCCTCGACCACGGCACGACGCGAGCGCGGCCTCCCGTCACCGCCGACGTCGTGCGCTACGTCAAGCTGGCAGAGATGTTGCCGCAACTCGACGCCGTGAGCACGGCCCTGGTCTGCGCCGACGTGCCCAGGGCCATGGCCGATCTCTACCGCCTCTACCTGGTGCTGCGCTACACCAGCAAGCCAGTGGTCACCGGCGCCTTCGCCATCGAGACCTGGCCGGTCATGAAGGACCTGCTGGTGGCCGTGGCCGGCAGCGCAGAGGCACTGGCCGCCCGGCCCATCGCCGTCTTCGATACCTGCCCCTCGCCGCCGCTGCTGTGGAGCGACATCACCTGTCAGAACTTGATAGACTGCGCCCGCCACGCCGTTCCGGCGGAGCTCGTCTCCATGCCCCTGGCGGGAGCCACCGGCCCGGCCACGCTGGTCGGCTCCGTCGTCCAGCACGCCGCCGAAAACCTCAGCGGCGTGACCATCCACCAGTTGGCCAAAACAGGCAGCCCCATCGTCTGGGGCGGCTCGCCTTCGGCCTTCGACATGCGCACGGGCACGACGCCCATGGGCGCGGTGGAGACGATGATGATGGACGTGGCCTATGCCCAGGTGGGCAAGCACCTGGGCCTGCCCACCCACGCCTACATGGGCATGAGCGACGCCAAGATCGTGGACGCGCAGTGCGGCTTCGAGTCGGGCATCGGCACGGTGCTGGCGGCGCTGGCGGGGATCAACATGGTCTCCGGCGCGGGGATGCTGGACTTCGAAAGCTGCTTCAGCCTGGAGAAACTGGTGGTGGACAGCGAGATCATCGGCCAGGCGCGGCGGCTGCTGCGGGGGATGGACGCCAGCGAGGAGCCGCTGGCCCTGAGCGTCATGCGGCAGGTGGGCCACGCCGGCAACTTCCTGGCCACCGAGCACACCCGCCGCTGGTTCCGCCAGGAGTTGACCATGCCCTCGGCGGTGGTGGACCGCGATTTCCGCCGCACCTGGGAGGAGAAGGGCAGCAAATCCACCGCCCAGCGGGCGCACGAGCGGGTCGAGGAACTGATCGCCGCCTACGGGCCGGCGCCGCTGCCCGCTGAAGTGGTAGGGGAACTGGAACGCATTACCCTGCAGGCGGCCAGAGCGTGTGGGCTGGACGCTTTGCCTGCCCTGGCAGAGGCTTGATCAGGACGCGGTTCCTTTGACGTAGGTGGCGAAGAAGGCGATAGACCGTTGCATGGCCAACGAAAAGCTGTTATCGATGTCGTGATTGTCGCCTTCATAGGTGTAGAACTCCGCAGTTTGTCCCGCATGTTGTATCTGCCCGTACAGCGTGGCCGAGAACTCCAGGGGGACGCTCTCGTCGGCCGTGCCGTGGTGCAGTTGGATGGGGCCTGAGAGATCGTCCAGGAAGGAGTTGGCGGAGATGGAGGCCCAGAACTGCGGGTTCTCCTCCGGCGTGCCGTATTCGCTGAGCAGATCGTCTCGCCACCGTCTGGACCAGCGCGGCGTGGGGGTCGGCTGCGACTGCTCTGGCGCCGCACCGCTCCGCCGCGACCAGCGGGTCAGCAGGTCGGGATAGGAGGCCACGACGCCGGCCCAGATGACGCCGGCTTTGATGTCCCCGGTCGCCACCATGCTGCGCAGCGTGATGTGCCCGCCCATGGAATGCCCCCACATGCCAATGCGGTCGGGGTCGGCGGCCTCGTAGGCCTTGACGGCCGCCACGGCGTTGAGCACGTCCACCGTGTAGTCGGGCCGGCCATAGCTGCTCGTGGCTTCCCCTTCCGATCTGCCATGCCCCCGGTAGTCGGGCTTGAGGACGATGTAGCCGTTGCGCGCAAAGCCGTCCACGTAAGCCACGTAGCGCTCCGTCGTGCGGTACTCATCGGGCGGGATGTAGCCGTGATTGAACACGATGGCCGGCCAGCCGCTTGCCGGCTTCTCGCCCTTGGGCACAGTCAGGAGCGCGTAGATCTTCAACCCCTCTGACCGGTAGGACGCGACGTAGCGGCTATAGTTGACCCCCGGCGTCAGCGTCTCTTCGATGACGATCTCGCTGCCTGGGTACTCCTGTTGGCGCAGCCACTCGATGGTCAGGGGGTGCGGCGGCGTGGGCGTCGGTGTCGGCAAATTCGTCGGCGTGGCTGTGGGCATGGGAGTTGACGTGGGCGGCGCAGGCGTGGGCGTGAACGTTGGCGGCAGCGGCGTCCGTGTGGCGGTTGCGGTGGCCGTGGGAACAGCCGGCGGCACCGACCGCGCCGCAACATGCACCTCTGGCGTTGGAGACGGCTGACCGCTGCCGCCACAGGCAGCCAGCAGCGCTCCCAGCAGAAGAAAACGGATCAGGCTGCGCTTCACGACCGATCTACGGAAAGGGGTCATCATTGCCTCGCGCCAGGCCAGACGGCCGATGGGGATGCTGCCAGCGGCGAGCTTGCCGGCCGCTGCATGACGGAAGCCGCTTTCCGCGCCCCTCTGGCCAAAACGGCCAGCGCGAGCGATTGCCACAGGCCGACGATGGCCACCAGGCCGAAGCCGCCCAGGTACAGGCACAGGAAGGGAATGGCCCAGGTGTGGCCCTGCCGCCAGGCTACACCAATGGTCAGCGCCGCGTACAGCGCCAGCAGCAGCTCGCCCAGGATCATCCAGTCCAGGGTCAAGGCGTAGCGCTGGCCCTGCCATTGGCCGTTCTTCCCCTCCAGGCGGAACTTGGGCGTGCGCCGGAAGTGGCTTTCGCTCCCCAACAGCCCCTGCAGCACAGCCACGCTGTTGTTGAGGGCGATGCCACTGCCCAGCAGCACCAGCAGCGGCATGCGACCGTAACGCTGCCACCAGTCGGGATAGAGCGCCTTTTGCCCCACGGCGTAGAGCAGCGGCGGCCCCAGGCTGGCCAGGCTGAGGTAGGCCAGTGGCCAATTGAGCCGGGCGCCGCTCAGCAGCAGCGGCAGCGTGGCCAGCAGCATCAAGACCATCAGCGGATGGGCCAGGTAGCCGCTCAGGTGAACAAGCCCCTCCAGCCGGGCCGCCAGCGGGCGGGGCGACCGCCAGACGTTCCCCGCCAGTTTGCGCAAACACTGGATGGAGCCCTTAGCCCAGCGGAATTGCTGCCGCTTGAAGGCCACCAACTGCGGCGGCACCTCGGCCGGGGCCACCACCTGCGGCAGGTAGGCCGCACGCCAGCCGGCCACCTGCGCCCGATAGCTCAGGTCCAGGTCCTCGCAAAGGGTGTCCCCACTCCAGCCGCCGCTCTCCTCGATGCAGGCTCGCCGCCAGAGGCCGGCCGTGCCGTTGAAGTTCATGAACCAGCCCGCCCGCTGCCGCGCCGTCTGCTCCACGGCGAAGTGACCATCCAGGGCCAGGGCCTGGACGCGGGTCAGTGGCGAGTAGTCAGCATTCAGGTGCCCCCAGCGGGTCTGCAGGAAGCCCAGGCCAGGATCGGCCAGGAAGTAGGGCACGGTGCGGCGCAGGAAGTCGGGCTCCGGCACGAAGTCGGCATCGAAAATGGCCATCAGTTCGCCCGTGGCGCGGCGCAGGCCGTGGGCCAGCGCGCCGGCCTTGTACCCCTCCCGCCCCTGGCGGCGCACCAGCACGATGTCCACTCCCCTGGCGCGGTGCGCGTCCACCCGCGCCTGGGCGATGGCCGTGGTCTCGTCGCTGGAATCGTCCAGCACCTGGATCTGCAAGCGGTGCGCCGGATAGTCGAGTTGGGCCACGGCGTCAATCAGCCGCTCCACCACGTGCACTTCGTTGTAGATGGGCAGTTGCACTGTGACCCTGGGCGCGCGGCTGAGCGGCGGCTCGGCTGGCTGCCGCTGCCGCACCCGCCAGTAGACCATCGTCAGCAGCAGACTGTTAGCACCGTAAATCGCCAGTAGCAGCGCGGCGATGACGTAAATGGCTGTGAAGAGCGAACTCACGCTCTGATTGCCTCCCAAAATTCATAGAAGCCTGTCCTGCCGACAGGCTACGGTAACAAGGCGCGAGTATAGCACCCCTTGCCTGTTCGGACAAATCATGGGGTTTGACAAGAGAGGCCGCTGATGGTAGGATTGGCGGAGGTTTTGAGATGAGCGAGAGACACACGGTTCCCCACCGCCTCGTCGTGGGCATCTCCGGCGCCAGCGGCACGATCTACGGCATTCGGTTGTTGCAGGTGCTGCGGGCCAGGCCGGACGTGGAGACCCACCTGGTGCTGAGCGCGGCGGCGCGGACGATCATGCGGCAAGAGACCGACTGGCAGCCGGCGGCGGTGGAGGCCCTGGCCGACGTCGTCTACGCGCCCGACGATCTGGGCGCGGCCATCGCCAGCGGCAGTTTCCGCACGCAGGGCATGGTCATCATCCCCTGCAGCATCAAGACCCTCTCGGCGGTGGCCCACAGCTACGCCGCCAACCTCATGGCCCGCGCCGCCGACGTCACGCTGAAAGAAGGTCGCCCTCTGCTGCTGGTCGTGCGGGAGACGCCGCTGCACCTGGGCCATCTGCGGCTGATGCAGCAGGTGGCGGAAATCGGCGGCATCATCTTCCCGCCGCTGCCGGCCTTCTATGCCCGGCCCCAGACTGTGGACGACGTCGTGGATAACACTGTGGGCCGCGTCCTGGCGCGGCTGGGGATCGAGAACGAGTTGTACATCCGTTGGACGGGGATGAAAGAAAGGGACCGAGGGGTCTGAAGCGGCTGAAGAGTCTGAGGAGATGTCCTCAGACCCCTTAGCCCTCTCAGACCCGAATTCTAAAACGATAAGGAATAGATGAACATGAATGATCGCGTCAAGCTTTGGCTGGCGGAGACACGCGCGCCGTTTTTCACCGCCACCATCGTGCCCATCCTGCTGGGCGCCGTCGTCGCCTGGGCGCGGGGAGAGCCCTTCCACTGGGGGTTGTTCCTCCTGACGCTGCTGGGCGGACTGCTGATGCACGCCGGGGCCAACATGATCAACGACTACATGGACCACCTGCGGGGCACCGATGTCGTCAACGTGGAATTCGTCCGCCCCTTCACCGGCGGCAGCCGCATGATCCAGGAGGGGCTGCTGACGCCGCGGCAGATCCTGACCGCGTCGCTGCTATGTTTCGCGCTGGGAAGCGTGGTGGGCTTCTACCTGGCCAGCGTGCGGGGCTGGGTCATCCTGCTGATCGGAGCTGTCGGCCTCTTCTCCGCCGTCTTCTACGTCACCCCAGGCTTCTCCCTCTCCGCCCTTGGTGTGGGGGAGCTGTTCATCGGGCTCAACTTCGGCGTGCTGATGACGCTGGGCGCGTACATCGTGCAGACAGGCCGTTTCTCCTGGGAAGCGGTGCTGGCCTCGCTGCCGGTAGCGCTGCTCATCGCCGCCGTGCTGTACATCAACGAGTTCCAGGATGCCGCCGCCGACGCCGCCGTGGGCCGGACACATCTGGTCGTGAGGCTGGGCAAGCGGCTGGCCGCGCAGGGTTACGCCGTGCTGATGTTCGCCGTCTACCTGTCGTTGCTGCTCGGCGTGCTCCTGGACGGCGTCACCCCCTGGGCGCTCCTGGGGCTGCTGACCGTGCCCCTGGCCTTCAAGGCCGTGCGGGTGGCACTCGTCCACTACGACGATTCGCAGCAACTGGTGCCCGCCAACGCCGGCACCATCCAGGTGCACATGCTCACAGGCCTGCTGATGATCGTGGGCTACGTGATCCAGGGGTTCCTGTGAGACTCGATAACTCACACGGCTCGCGGCGGACAGCCATGTCCGCCGCCTCCTGCGGGACGGCTCGACTGAGGGCTTCGACTGAGCTCAGCCGAGGTCTTCGCCGCACTCTTGGCAGTCCGGCGAAAGCAACTTGTGCAACTTGCGAATGAGAAAGACATGCATGCTGATCTGATCATCACCCACGCCGCGCAACTGCTCACTCTGGCCGGCGGGCACGGCCCCCGGCGCGGCACCGCTATGACCAGTGTAGCCATCGTCGAGGATGGCGCGCTGGCCGTGCGGGAAGGCCGCATCGCCGCCGTGGGGCCGACGGCGGAGGTGCTGGCCGGCGTCACCGCCGAGCGGGTCATAGACGCCCGCGGCAAAGTGGTCCTGCCCGGCTTCGTGGACCCGCACACGCACCTCGTCTGGGCCGGCGACCGGGCCGGCGAGTTCGAGCAGCGCGTGGCCGGCGCCACCTACATGGAGATCATGGCCGCCGGCGGGGGCATCATGTCCACCGTGCGGGCGACCCGCGCTGCCTCGCTGGAGGAGCTGGTGACCCAGAGCCGCGCCCGCCTCGACCGCATGCTGGCCCACGGCACCACCACCGCCGAGGTCAAGACCGGCTACGGCCTGGAGCTGGCCAGCGAGCTCAAACAACTGCAGGCCATCCGCCAGCTCGACGCCACCCATCCCGTAGACCTGGTGCCCACCTTCCTCGGCGCTCACGCTGTGCCCGCGGAGTACAAGGGCCGCGCCGACGAATACGTGGATCTGGTAGTGAACACGATGCTGCCTGCAGTGAGTGATTCGCTGATCGCTAATCGCCTATCGCAAACTATACTTCCCGGTCAGGAACGATATGCGATAGGCGATATGCGATACGCGATAGGCGATAAGCCACTTTTCTGCGACGTCTTCTGCGAGGAGGGCGCCTTCGACCTGGCCCAGTCGCGCCGCGTGCTGGAGGCGGCCCAGGCGCTCGGCTTCGGGCTGAAGATCCACGTGGACGAATTCCGGGCGTTGGGCGGCACGCGGCTGGCCGTGCAGTTGGGCGCCGTCTCCGCCGATCACCTGGTCTGCACGCCGCCGCAGGAGATCGCACTGCTGGCCCAGTCCGACACGGTCGCCGTGGCCCTGCCGGGCACGCCTTTCGGACTGGGACACCACGAGTACACGCCGGCGCGGGCCATCATCGCCGCCGGCGGCGCGCTGGCCCTGGCCACCGACCTCAACCCCGGCACCTGCTGGTGCGAGTCCATGCAGTTTATCATCGCCCTGGCCTGCCGCACCATGCGCCTGACCCCCGCCGAGGCCATCACCGCCGCCACGCGCAACGCCGCCTGCGCCGTGGGGTTGGGGCATGAGACGGGCAGCCTGGAAGCGGGCAAGTGGGCCGACGTCATCGTCCTGGAAGTGGACGACTACCGCCACCTGGGCTACCGCTTCGGCAGCAATCTGGTGCAGACGGTCATCAAGCGGGGACAGGTCGTGAGCGAGAGGGAGACCACAGCATGAGCACAGTCTATTTTTCACCAGCCCGCGTCAAGCGCTGGGACTACAGCGCCAGCCAGGTGGCCGGTCTGGAACGGCTGATCGAGGAACTGGATTTCAGCCAGGCCATCGCCAAAAACGAGGTCGTGGCCATCAAAACCCACTTTGGCTCGTACGGGGCCCACCGCATCGTGCGGCCGCTGTTCCTGCGCAAGATCGTCGAGGGCGTCAGGGCGGCGGGCGGCAAGCCCTTCGTGTGCGACACCGTGCGCATCAACGGCTGGGACTACCTGGAGGTCGCCAACCAGAACGGCATCAATCCCCACTCCATGGGCTGCCCGGTGATCCTGGCCGATGGGTTGTTTGGCTTCGATAGCATCGCAGTGGCGGCCGGCCCCGTGCTGGGCAGCGTGCGCGTCGCCACGGGCATCCACGATGCGCCGGCCATGATCGTCGTCAGCCACTGCAAGGGACACATCGAGGCTGGCTATGGCGGCGCCATCAAGAATCTGGCCATGGGCGGCGTGGCCGGCCGCCACCGCAGTGGGGACTGGGAACAGGCCCGCGGCCACCTGCACGCCGCCAGCGGGAAGTCCTCGGTCATCCGTGACCCTGACCTGTGCACCCTTTGTCTGCAGTGCCTCCACGTCTGCCCCACCGAGGCCATTTCCGAGGACGACGCCGGGTTGCTGGTGGACGACGAGAAGTGCTGGCGCTGCGGTCGTTGCGAGCGCGTCTGTCCAGAGGGGGCCATCAAGCTGCAGAAGCGCGGGCAAGACGAGTTTCAGATGGCGCTGGCCGAAGCGGCCCAGGCCGTGCTGAGCACCTTTGCGCCAGGCAAGGTGCTCTTCTTCAACTTCCCCTTGGAGGTGCAGCCCGAATGCGATTGCATGCCCGTGGCCGACACGCCCATCGTGCAGGATCAGGGCATCCTGGCCTCCCGGGACGTCGTGGCCGTGGAGCAGGCCACACTGGATCTGATCAACAACGCCGTGCCCCTGCCGGGGTCACTGGCGGAAGAGCGCGGAGTGAGGGTCGGCCAACGCGTCCTGGCCGAGGCGTTGGGCGTGGATGGGCAACTGCACATTGACGCGGCCGCCCAGATCGGGTTGGGCAGCCGGGCGTATGAGCTGGTAGAAGTGTGAGGCCGAGGTGTGGGGGTGATTACGCTGGCGCCGATGACCGCTGCCAGTGCGAGCCAAGGCAATGCGCCTTTCCCACGTGCATCGCACCTCCAAGGTGCGTTGCACGTGCTGCTTCAGCCAGGTATGTGTCGTGTTCAAATGAGCGGAATACGCTCGAACCCCTGCTCTTCGAAGTGTCGATCGAAAGAAAACGCCGTCCGTATCCCCAGTTGTCGCATGATCTGGAAGCTCACGCAATCCACCAGGCTGAGTTGGCGGCGTGCGGCTGTGAGGACGGCTGTAACACCGGCCTGATGGCATGATTCGTCAACCCATTCGGCATGCAACTTTTTCCTTAAGATGCGAAACCTTCCACATGTTCCCACCTACAATTCCCGCTTGTGCGATACCCGTCACCTCCTTTTCGGGCCGGGGCCGCTACTGGAAGTTGCGTCCCCTTACGGGGACTAACGCAATACCAGCGGCAGGAACACGTGGTAGGGCATCACGAACCGCCCACGAATCTCGAAGTCGCCGCCGGGGGCATTGTTATCCTCCTCGGCCATCAGGCAGTCCCCATTGGTGGCGCAGGCCACGGCCGGGTGCTTCTGTGCTGCGACGTCGTCGTCCAGGGCGAACTCGCTGCCCACGGCAATGTCTCGACCCGGCATCGCATAGCGCCCGTACACGTTATAGTCGAGCCCTCCCATGAAGCGGTACCAGGCGACAAGGTAGCCGTAGCCGGCTCCGTAGGCCACGCTTGGGGCTCCGTCATGACGGCCGGGGTTCCCGGTCACCCAGAAGCCGCCGCCAGGCCCCTGGGGCGTGCCGTCGGCGCCCAGCCGCCGGGCGTAGAGCCCCGTGGTCGTGGGGCTGGAGGCGTCCTCCCAGACGGCCAGGTACTCTTCTGCGCTGGCGGCCACGGCGACGGTACCCTGATCGTTGGCGTCGTCGCAGATGTGGTGCTCGGAGCTGAGGTAGCCAAAGTTCCACGAGGCCACCTTGCCATAGATGTCGCCGAGGGCGGGGGCGCTGGGCCGGAAGGTATACGCGATCAGGTAGTAGTTGCTGGCCGCACAGTAGGCCACGTCGGGGAAGCTGCGCAATCCAGCACCGGCGGCGATGTTGACCCAGCCCAGCGCCGTCCCGTCACTGGCCCGCACGCGCTCGGCGTCGACGTCCTGCCCGCCGCCACCCCACGTGTTCTGGTACACCACCAGGTACTCGTCGGCGTCGCCGTTGTAGGCGACGGCGGGGTGGTGCTGATTGTCGGGTTTGCGCCCGATTTCAAACTCGCTGCTCATCCAGCTCCCGTTCCAGTTGACGCGCCGGGCCCAGATGTCGCTGTCCGTGATGGCGCTGTCGTAAGTGTAGACGATCAGGTATTCGTCGTGCGCGGGGCAGTAGGCCACGTCGGGTTCATAGTTGTGGAAATTCGCGTCGTGGGCGATGGTGAAGTTGCTGATCAGGGTGCCGTCGCCGCGCACGCGCCGGGCGTAGATGTCCTTCGTTGCTCCTCCACCTCGGGTGTTGGACCACACCACCAGGTACTCGTCGTGATGACTGTTGTAGGCTATCGCGGGCTCGAAATTGTCGACGTCGTCGAGCCAGATGTTGATGAAGGGACTGAGCCGGGGCGTGGCGACCTGGTTTGCCCCGTCAGTCTTCCACACGCCCTCGCGGGCCACGGCGATGGCGATGGAAGTTACCACGCCAGCCAGCAGGATCAGGCCGGCGACCAGGAACAAGATGGTGCGCGTTTTGTTTCTCATGGGATTCCTCCTTTTTCCTTAAGATGCGGTTACTACTCAGCCTATGCTCCCAGCCCCCGTCCCGGGGGCGGCTTGTGCGGCAAATAGCTGCTCAAAACGAGATACTCTCGCCAGAGCCGCCCTCGAGG
>JACKQG010007862.1_pt1 | contig 10579 bp, 11 predicted proteins | sample 8237621 | NCBI WGS metagenome assembly JACKQG01 (sample SAMN15677084, study PRJNA649215) | marine metagenome | biome: marine; feature: Black Sea; material: saline water; isolation source: suspended particulate matter (SPM) from the Black Sea western gyre | collected 2013-06-09/2013-06-10 | depth...
AGCAGGCGGACTTATCGCTATGGGCGCTTGGTATACCCCGAGCGAGCCGGGATTGGCTCTGAATGCGACTATCGTTGCCATGCTGGGGTTGGGACTGGCCTATCTGCATGTAAGCTTCTATTGGCCCGAGTTTGAGGAACAGCTTTGCAATTTCCGTTGGTTTTTCTACTTCCTGTGGGCTTTGTTGCTATTTGTGCTGACTGCGACTTCCAGTTGGAGAACTCCCGCAGGGGTCGCGAAAGTGCTGGCGTTCTTGGACCCTGTTCGTGAATTTCTTCTTCGATAACTCCCCCTCCATAGCTCTTACTCGGCGATACGGCATTGTCATAACATCGTATAACTCCTGTCTGGAGTCATTTGGTCAACAAAGCTGGCAAGATTGCTCCACCGTTCGTCAGCCTGCGGGATTAAGAGGGCTTGGCCAACCCCTGGTGAACCTGGTGGAGCGCACCACAATCGAGCAGCCGAACACATGGGATGGAGACTTTGGCATGGTTCCCCGCACCCACAAATTCCTCACTGCCCTCGGCGTCCTTTTTATCATCCTCTCCTTCGCCCTCCTCCCCTGGCTGGTCATCGCACCACAGGGCTACCTCGATACCAACGTGCAGCAGGTGATTGATTGGCTGCTGGAAGCGCTGCAGCATTGGGGCCCGCCGCCGGTGCAGGCGGTGATCGGCTTCCTGGAGCAGAGCACGCACCTGCAGGGATGGAAGTTGCTGCTTTCGCCCGCGGCAGGGTGGGGTTTGAAGACACTCATCGTCGCGCCGGCAGCTCTCGCCACGTTCTCCCTCCTGTGGGAGTTGCTCAACATGTGGCTGCGGGAGGTGGACCTGGCGACGATCGTTTCCGTGGCCCAAGCTGTTCTGGCCATCCTGCTCCTGGCGCTGCTCGTGGGCCATATCCCGACCATCGAACGCTTGGGCGCAACGCACAGCTACCTCATGGGTCTGACCGTGGCTCTCTTTGGTGTCCGTATTGGTTGGGGATTGTGGGGTACGCTGCTGGGGCTGGCCCTGCTTGCCGCAGGCGCACTCTTGCGCTTCTTGGGCACAAGCGGCGGCGCAGGCCGAAGGCCCACTCGTTATCGGCGCTATCCGTATCATTGAGCCATCCGCTTCTGCCCTGCATGGGACGCCAACAGGCGCCGAGGCCTATGGGTGTGTTTATGATCTGCGCTCTCCGCAATTCTCCTTTTTTGGGGGGCGAAGAAAGCTCTTCCCCTGAGAGATTCTTCATCTCTGAATACCGGAGGTGGTATCATGTCTGACCCATCCAAAGCGATGGAGCCTATTCTGAGAGATCTGGAGGCCATCCAGGTCCAGATCGGCAAAGTCCAACTCTCACTGCTCGACCTGTTCACGAGCGATGAACTGGGCAAACGTGATGAAGCGGTGCGCAAAGCTTTGATCAAACTCGAGGACACCCAACGCGGTATTGGCGAGGTTCAAGTGGCCTTGATCCGCCAGAAGCTCGCAGAGGAGGAGGGCCTGCATCCCGTTGTACCCGGCGCTGCTGTTCCCTCAGCTCAACCTGACCAGAAGCCAGAAGTGCCCGTCGGAGAGGCAAAGACCAGTCTGCCAGCTGCTCACCTGACAGGATCAGATACAAGAGCATGGCTGGAGCAGCGCGGTATCCGTATCAAGTCGCTGCGGACGACGAGCGGTCTGGATGCCTCGGCAGACCAGGTTGCTCTCTTCCTCGGCCACCGCTTCGCGACACTGGAACCTTTCTACACGGATGTGAAGCGACGTCTGAGCGGTAGCTATTTCAACAAATGGTTCAAGACTGAGGGATTGGCACCCGAAATCATGACCGATATTTGTCAGTTCGGCTACATGCTCCACAGGAGCGGTTTTCTGACACAGTTCAAGAACGTCAAACGTGACAAGGTCATCCTGTTCGATCCCCTACAAGACGGGCGGGTGACCAATTTTCTTGAAGGGGGTTGGCTGGAGCGCTATGTGTGGCAAGTTGTGAAAAAGACAGTGGAAGAGGCTGCCGGAGAATGGCATGACGAACAGGCTTTGTTCGGCGTCGAGGTGGTATTGCCTGATGACACCGAAACGGAATTCGATATCCTGCTTAGCCTCGGCCCAGAGAAAGTCCTCTGGATCGAATGTAAGACGGGCGGCTGGCGGACTTACGTCAAGCATTTCTGGACGATCAACAAGCAATATCTGCAACTACCCGCCACCCAGGCAGCCCTCGTGCTGCTGGATCATCTCACTGCAGAGGAGCAAGATAGCGCCAGTGCGCTGACGTCCATGACAGTTCTGCACCTGACCGAGTTCTCCGGCTGGCTGACGGCAGCCGTCCCGCCAGCGTGAGCCACACTAGAGATCACGCAGTGTGCCGGTCTTATCTGACTTCCCATTGCCATCAAAGAGAGGGAATGGCAATCGGAGATCGAGGTAGTTGAGTCGTCTGAAAGGGAGAGAAGTCCCCATGACAAAACCTCATTCTCTCGGCTGGGACCTCCTGGGGCGTGTGGCACTGGTGCTCCTCCTGGCGTTGGGAGCGACACACCTCGGCATTCAACTGATCAGCGCCCAAACCGATGATCCCAGTCCACCGACTGAGGCAGTCAAGCTCATCTTCATCCACCATTCCTGCGGGGAGAACTGGCTGGCCGACGAGGACGGAGGATTGGGACGGGCGCTGGGCGAGAACAACTACTTCGTCAGCGACACCAACTACGGCTGGGGACCAGATGGCATCGGCGACCGGACGGACATCACCGACTGGCCCGAATGGTTCACCGGCCCACATAGCGATCGTTACCTGGCTGCGCTCTACGCCGAAAGCGGGCAAAACTCCTGGTACACGCGCAACCTGTCCGATCCCGGCGGGGAAAACCAGATCATCATGTTCAAGTCCTGTTTTCCCAATTCCAACCTGGAAGGGAGACCCGCCGATCCGCCTGTGCGGGGCGAAGGACTCACGGTGAGCAACGCCAAAGCGATCTACAACGAACTGCTGACCTGCTTTGCTACCCGTCCGGACAAGCTGTTTGTCGTCGTTACCGCTCCACCGGTGCAGGATCCCACCTGCGCGGCCAACGCTCGTGCCTTCAACACCTGGTTGGTGCGAGACTGGCTGGCCGGCTACGAGGGCCACAACGTGGCCGTGTTCGATTTCTACAACGTGCTGACCGGCCCCGACAACCATCACCGCTTCCACAATGGTGCGATCGAATGCGTTACCGCTCGCGGGGGCAATACACTGTACTATCCCTCTGATGGCGACGATCACCCATCCTCGGTCGGCAACCGCAAGGCGACGGAGGAGTTCGTACCATTACTCAACGTCTACACCCATCGCTGGCAGGCCGGAGCGGTTGTTGCATCACCACCTGTCCCCACCAAGCCAGCCGTCCAACCTCGGCCGCCTGCTACAGTAGATGAGACCAGTGCCAGTCAGCCGGCCGAGGAGCCGGGGGCAGAGGGCGAGCGCTCAGGGCTTTGTCGGGGTTCTACGGCGATGGGATTGATGGCCCTGATGGGGGCGGTTTGTCTGCAGAGAAGGGCTTTTTCCCGATAGAACGGAAGTGCTGCCCAGCTACCACGGCAGCAGGAGGAGCAACCCTCATGGGACAAGTCAGCTTTCTGAACGACGATGAGTGCCACGCGGCTATCGTTCGCTTGAGCGCCGAAGCAGCCAGGGTGTGGGCGCCGGACGAGGCGGACCTGGTAGATGTAGTCGCCGATGAGTACCTGCGGCAGGTGCGTGTCGCCGGCCGCATCCTGTATCCAGTGAGGACGGCAGACCAGGGACTGGACTTCGGAGGCTCTGAGCTCTGGCTTCTGATCATCTTGCCCATCGTCACCGGCTTCGTGGGCAACCTGCTTGCGGAAGTCGGCCTCGAGACCTGGAAGGAGCTGAGATCCCAAGCTGGCCCACGGTGGGCCGGGGACGAACCGCGCGTCACCCCGCCTGATCCGGAGCGTATCCGCACCTTGATCGCTCCGGTCGCCAGGGCCGGCAACATAAACCCCGGGCAGATCGAGCAGCTGGCGCAACTCTTCGCCGATGTGATGAGGGAGCTTCTCACTGCTGATGACCAAGGGACGGTGACCCATGCCGGAAGTTTCTGCTGACAATCGCCGCCTCGCTCCCAAGCTGAACATCCTCGCTCTCCCCAGCCATACGTCCATTCTCTTTGCTCTCATCGCCCTGGTGGTGCTGGGCGCGGCGCTAGCCAGCCTTTTGCCCAACTCAGGCCTCTGGTGGCCGCCCATCGTCATCGGCATGACCCTGCTGCCGCTGCGCGCCTTCCTGCATCGCCCCGACCGGCACATGAAGCGGCAAGGATTGGCACATCACAAAGACGAAACCACTGCCGTCATCGAGGAGGAGTTAGCCTCTTTCGGAGTTGGGGAACTGCCCACCGTGGTCGTCGCCGACAAACCGCTGGGAGCCCATGCCTTCGGGACCTTCCGTCGCCGTTACATAGGCCTGGGGCGTTCGCTGGCTCAGGAAATCACCGAAGGCCTGAGAGCGCAAGCTGGACGGCGGCGCGATAATCGCCGCGCCATCCTGGCTCACGAGCTGGCCCACTTCATCAACCGCGACGTCTGGCTCATGTGGCTTTCCCATGCCTTGCTGCTGATGATGGTTCTGGTGATGGGACTCAACCTGTGGGTCGGTTTCAACCTCTCGCTGTTCATCATTGAAAACGGCCCCGAGGTCGCCCAACCGGAATTCTTCGGGCGCCTGTTTCAAAACTCTGCACAGGTGTTGCCTGGCATGCCATCGCCGGATCTCCGCTGGGTCTACGACACATTCTACCAGCAGAATCCGACGGTGATGGAGCAGTTGGCCAACCCCGACCTACGATTGGAAAACTGGGAACTGCATTTCTTCCGCCTCGTTTCGTCGCATTTGCCCTTTGCTGTCAGTGGGTTGGTGTTGTTTGTGCTCTACTGGCGGCGACTGCTGCGGGTGCGTGAGCTATATGCTGATGCCCGAGCTGCCGCACTCATGGGCGATGCAGCTATCGTGCGGCAAGCCACTGCTGTGCACAGCGTCCTCTTGCTCAATCGCGCCCCTCCCTCCAAGCGGGAGCGACTACGCGCCCGGATCTCTCGTCTGCCGGAACGCATCCCCGTCCTCGGTTCCCATCTCGCGTTGCACCCTTCGTCCCAGGAGCGGAAGGATTGCCTGGCGGAGCCTCAGCGAGCCTTCGGCTCGCGGCGCTGGATTGCCGTCTCTGTGGGGTTGGCTGTCGTGCTGCTCGATTTCCTGCTGCAAGGCACGCTGACGGCTGGCTACATCAAGGAGCCCGGCGCATACCTGCCCATGCTGGCCGGCTTTTTTGTTTTCGCTACCTGGCTATTGCCGCAGGTATGCATGGGGAACGGCTCCCGTAGGAGTTTGACAGGTCGTATTGTGAGCATCGTCTTGTTGTTCACGCTCATCAAGCTGATACCTCGAGTGATTGATGCCGGCCTGGCCGTCGTGATGCTGTTCACCAATCCAGAGGTGTTCGGAGAGGTCATTGACCTCTGGGCTTACTCCCTGACGGGCGGGTTTGCCACCGAGTTGCCACGTCTCATGGGCGTGGAAGTCGGTTGGCCAGAGTTCCTCAGTTATCACGTGGTGCGGCCCATCGCCTATTTTGCCTTGCTGATGCCACCGACGCTGATCGGCTTTCTGCTGGCCGATGCCAGTCTGAAACGGCGAGTGCTCACCTGGTACCGCCTGGGAGAGCGGGTGCGGCGCGTGTTCTGGATAGTGAGCGCTGTCTTTGCGCTGGCTTTGGCGCTGGTCGTCATCCCTGTCTACGATTGGCTGCTTTTCCCGAACGCGTATGGCGGCTGGCCGGTTGCCTCGCTGATCGGTGTGGCCGTTGCGTCGGTCGCCGTTCTCGTCGGCGGCGTCCTCTTTTGGCGCTACGATCAGAAGCTGGCCGGGCGCTGCCCTGGCTGCGGCACACAGGTTCCTGGTGTATATCGGCTTGGCAAGGTGTGCGAACGATGCGGCGAAGGGCTGCATCCATGGTTGGTTGCGAACTACTGAGCGCGGTTCCGGTGAGAGCAGATAGATTGAAAGGGCAACCAATGACAAGGACGCTGAAAGTCATCACTGCCATAGCGTGGGGCCTGTTTGCCTTGGCCAACGTGGCACTGCTGCTGGGCGCGAAGGTATTGCCTTTCTGGCTTTCGATCTTACTGTGGGGGCTTTCGCTTATCGCTCTGGGTTGGCTTCTGTTCCGCTACAACCGGGCGTTGGCGCAGTGGCGGGCAGTGCTCGCCACCTGGCTGGCCTGTTGTGCCCTGTGGTTGCTCGGCATGCAATTTCGCCCTGCCGAGGCCTCATCTATCCAGGCCAACTTGATCCTCTTGGTCATGCTGCTGTTCCTCGATGCTCTGATAGCCAGCCTGTTCGCCATTGTCGCTCTGGCCATCCGGCGAGACGTTAGCGTTGCTTATGTGGTGATCTTCTATGCCCTGGGCGCACCGTTGCTGCGGTACGCGGTGAACACAGCCGGGGGAGTACTGAACTTCTTCCAGGGCCTGACAGGCGGCGATCTGTTTGCAGGCTTCAGTGTCGTGAAGCTGGCATTGCCCGGCCTCTCGTGCATGGTCACGTGGGGGTTTCTCACCTTTCTTCCCCACGTGATCTGGTTAGGCATCAGGGAACTGCGAGGACGCTGAGCATGCTCCGATGGCGGCTCACCCTTTGTCTGCTGTGGGTGGCGCTGTTGGCCTGGGGCTGCCGCCAGTCCCATGTCCAGCCGACGGCAACATCCACGCCCGCGCCGCCTTCCCCTTCTGCCGGCGTATCGGAACCCTCGAAGCAGTCCCAGCCTGTGGCCACGAAGGCAGCAACGTGGCCTCCTTCGCCAGTGGCTGTCAGCGATGGCCTTCCTCAGCCGGACATCGTCGCCCTGCGCCAGGTGATGCTGGAGGCCATCAATGCCGACCGCTCAACGCAAGGCCTCCCGCCAGTCGCCTGGGATGAGACTGCCGCCCGCGCCGGGCAGGCGCACGCTGAGGAGATGGCCTCGGCCGGCTACTTCAGCCATTGGGACCTTTCGGGACATGGACCGGACTACCGCTACGCCCAGGCTGGCGGGCAAGACGCGGTGATGGAGAACATCTACACCTATTGGTATCGCTACGATAATGGCCAGCCGGCGCCCATTGAAGATTGGGAAGGAGTGATTCGAGCAGCGCAGGCCAGTCTGATGCAAAGCCCGGGCCACCGTCAAAACATCCTCGACCCCGCCCACACCCACGTCGGTGTGGGCATCGCTTACCACGCAGTGACGGGCGATGTGCGCATCACGCAGGAGTTCATCAACCGCTATGTGGTACTGCGTCCGCTGCCGGCGTCCGTTGCATTGGGCACCGACATCGTGCTGCAAGGAGAGTTGCTTCCCGGTGCCAGCGAGCCGCTCATTAATCTCGCCTACGAGCCGTTTCCTCAGCCACTGAGCCTGGAGACATTGGGGACAACAGGCACCTTCATCTCCCCCGCCGAGATTTATGAGGCCATCCACCCGGAGGCGGACGAACAGCGTTTCGAGGCCACTTTCCCACTGAACTACGAGGGCCGCGCTGGCTTGTACCATGTCCGTGTCTGGGTGCAGGTCGTTGGACAACGTGTGCCTGCTGTAGATGCCATCGTGGCTGTCACCACACACTGAAACGGGGCGATTCCCGCGTGAGTGTAAGAAAAACGCTCCCAGCTTCGCTTTCATAAGCAGGCCATCCTGCGACGATCGGGGGCATAGGCGACCTGTCCAAAGGGCTTATGGAGGCAGTTCCTAGCCGTTGGCCCACGGGTCTGGGAGCTTGTTTCCGGAGAATCGAGCTGCTGCCCTGGACCGGGAAGATCCCGCAGGGGGCGCTGGCAGCCAGAGGGGATTGGCTACAAATAAAGGGGGAGACCATGAGACCGATGAAAGATCGTTCCATCGCACTCATTCTGGAGATCCTGCCGGGGCTGTTCGGCTTCCTGGGCTTTGGCTGGATCTACGCCGACAACACACAGACCGGCATCCTGATTCTGATCGGTAACTTCATCATGATTGGTATCAACGTGGTGGCCGTCTTCCTTTCCGGTGGTATCTGTTGCTTCGTGGCAGTGCCACTGGAAATCGCCGCCATTGCTTTGTCGACCTACAAACTCGGCCAGTACATGGACACGCGTACGGACATCTTCCCACCGCGTACTGCTCGATGACTGTCGAGGCTACACTCAAACTTCACCTCGCCCTCTTGGTGGTTGTCGTAACCCTGCTGCCCAGTGTAGCTCACGCTGGGCCTCTCGGGGCGCCAGGCATCACCGCGCAGCAGATTGACGACTACCTGCGAGACAAGGACTCGCCGCTGGCAGGCCACGGCGCGGCCTTCGTAGCCGCCGGGCGTGAGCATGACGTGGACCCGCGTCTGTTGGCGGCCATTGCCGGAGCGGAATCCACCTTCGGCACCCGCGTCTGCGCCGAGTACAATGCCTGGAACTGGTTCTATCTTGACACCAGCAGGTGCAGCGCCAACAGCTTCGCTTCGTGGGATGAAGGGATCGACGCCGTGGCCAGCGGCTTGCGCCGGGTGTACCTGGACCGAGGCCGTACGACCGTCCCCCAGATTGCCGAAGCTTACACAGCTACCGAGCGCGAGGTCTGGATCGGCAACGTCACTGCGTTCTACCACGACGAGTTGGGCGGCGACTTGGGTGATCTCACCTTCGTCGAGACAGGCAGTGCACCGCAGCCGGCAACAACTACCGACACCAAGATCATCTTCATCGCTGGTCTCAACAGCTACAACTGGTCGTATGACCAGGCTGCCGTCAACAGTTGGGCGCGCATCCGCCAGGAGATCGCGGAAGATTCCGAGCTATCCCAGGAGTTCCAGCCCGAGGATTTCGTCTACTTCAGCTATTCCGGCATCTATGGTGAGAGCACACCCCCTTTTGGCATGCCTATCTACGGAGCCGAGGATACGTACCCTCACCCCTCCAACTCTCCCACTCCTTTGACACACGACGTCAAGTTCGAGGCCATGTTGCTATCCAGGCTGATGCAGCAATTCCACGAGGATACTCACTTCGTCTTGATCGGCCACAGCCTGGGCGGCGTGGTGGCCACCTATTGGGTTGCCAATGAGGACGAGATGGATAGAGTAAGCCAGGTGGATCTGGTGGTCACCCTGGGTAGCCCGCTTCAGGGAACGCACAAGGCGGAATGGCTACCCCTATTGCTAGATCTCCGTCCCGACAGCGAGGTGATCAGCAGCCTGGTGGCAGCTCCGGGTCGGGTACGTATGTTGACCGTCCGCACTGAGGACGATTTGCTGGTGGAGTTCGACCGGGCCACACTGCCCGGCGTCTGGGCCGATCTCAAGGGAGACTTCATTGGCCACAGTGAAATGAAGCAGCATCCTCACGTGGCGATCATCCTCGCCCAGGCCCTGAAGGTGCGTAACCAAGACAGACAAGCGCTCGATGCAGGCATGACCGGAGGGCCGGTGTACGATGTGGTGCTTCCCGGCGAAACGGCGCGCATGGAGTTGATCACGCGCAATACGGGTCTGATCACGTGGGAAGCGGATCAGGGCTATCTGCTGAAGGCAGTTGATACCCTGCCGTCCGGAGCGACGATCGAACTCCCCTTGGCCCGATCAGTTCCGCCGGGCGATGAGGCCGTCTGGTTGCTGCGCATTCCTGCCGTGGGCAGGTGGGGCATACGTCGCTATCGCTATCAACTGCAGCACCAGGGAGATGCTTTTGGGTCGCTGATGGCAGTCTACGTGATCGAACTGCCCGAGGAGGCGGCCGAACTGGAAGCCAAGATTCGCCAGCAGATTGAGGAGTGGCGACGGCAGGGCGAGCAGGAGATCGAAAACCTGATTGTGCAGCTCGAGGAGTGGCTGCGGGGGGAGATCGAACAGCGGGTAGAGACGTTTGTTGAACAACTGCTGGGCGAATACCAGTGTAACGGAAGCGTGGGCCTGGTGCTGGTGAGTCTGCTGTTGGTCGGTCGACAGCAGGCGAGATCGCGTGGCCGAAGAGACAGGAAAGGGGACAATGAATGACAGTAGTTTCGCCTAATTATGGTCAAGTCCCATCTAATAACGGATTGGTCAAGTTAGCATAGGCTGACTCGGGAACGCCAACCAGATTCAGGATACGCTTCTGCAAGGCTGACAACGGGGTCACCTCGTACCAGATGTCGTCACCGTCGGCTAGACGATAGAGCGTCAGGTTGTCAAGAGCCTCGAGCAGACGTTCAGCTGTAGGTCGGGCGGTGGCACGCTTAGGGTTACCAGCGTACAGTCCACGCAAGGGTTCGGATTGTTGGGCCAGACTGCGTCGAGCAACGAATTCAAACAATTGATACTGTCTGCCACCTCAACTCTTTCGATTACGGCTTGGATACCTTCGGTTGTCAGATAGGTGGCTTCGTATTCAGCCAAGGTGCTGCCCAAATAGAGCGTAATCGTCCGGTTTTTGCGTTCTGGCTTGGCTTCAGATACACTCATCTTTGGCGTTCTCCTTACGAGTAGTGTTGGATACTGCAATCCAACTATACTCGAAGAAACGCCTTTCACTGGTATCACGCTCTAGC
>JACKQG010007863.1_pt1 | contig 10578 bp, 10 predicted proteins | sample 8237621 | NCBI WGS metagenome assembly JACKQG01 (sample SAMN15677084, study PRJNA649215) | marine metagenome | biome: marine; feature: Black Sea; material: saline water; isolation source: suspended particulate matter (SPM) from the Black Sea western gyre | collected 2013-06-09/2013-06-10 | depth...
TTCATAATGTATGAAGATATGAATCTACACAAAGCTGTTGATGAGATTAAAAAAATTCTGGCATTTCATAGAAAAGAATGTACATTTGTAGCTTCATACTATTTATCAAATAGTTCTGTTTTTAAAATGGATTATCAGTCAAAAGGCACTGCTTTAAATAATAGTGACGCTAAAGGACAATTTAATATGGGTGTTGGTATATTTTTCTAGACTATGAAAAAAGCTACTTTTCTAATCTTAGTTTATTTTTTGATTAATTCATCTTTTGCTTTTTCACAGATTAATAAAAAGGCAGATAAGGAAATCAAAAAAGTCTTTTCAATTGATAATTATCAAATGGAAAGAGCCATAAACCAAAACTTTGAAGATTTTTTATCCAAAAGACTTTTATCAATAATTTCAAACAATCAAAAGATAGGCTATGCATACTTGGGGACTGCCCCAAGTCAAACAAAATATTTTGATTATATAGTTATTTTTGATGATAATCTTACTATTCAATCAATCAAAATCTTAGTCTACAGAGAGGACTATGGTGGAGAGATTGGAAGCAAAAGATGGCTTAGTCAATTTAAAGGAAAGGGCTTAATTGAAAGATTTAAATATAGAAAAAATATTGCTGCAATTTCTGGTGCAACAATATCTGTTAACTCTATTACAGATGCAGTAAATGATATATTATCCTACCTTACTTCTTTAAAAACTCAAGGAGTAATTTGATATAGAAGTTTAATTGCTCTTCTCAAAAATTTTCAATAATTTCATAGAAAATCCAAATGAAGTTTTTGAAAAACAAAATGTCGCTGAGATTGAGAATATTTATCTCAATGATTTTGTTAGTATTTACTGCTACTCTTCTAGTATTGGGTTCAACATATTATCAGTATAGAACAGAATCTGATCAATATAACTCTTATAGACAGGAAAGAAAAGAAAGTCAACTTAAAAGACAGATTAACTACATTGTAAATAAATATGATATTTCAAATAGTTATGACGAGTGGGTTAATTATGAGAATGATTTTGAAGAAATAACCAAGATTCACAGTGTTGAGTATTCTATTTTCACTATTGAAGGATTACCTCTTTTTTATTCATACCTGCCATTAGAAGTAATCTCAAACGACTATTCTTTAGATATTGATTTTGCAAGCATGTTAGTATCAAATGAAGAGGGAAAGTTTACTTCTGAAAATTTAACTGATGTAGGTAAATTTCAATCTTCATACAGTGTCTTGAAAAATGATGCGGGAGAAAAGTATGCAATATTATTTTTTCCATACTTTCAAGACGTTTCATTTGCTGAGAGTGAATTGAATGTTTTCTTATCAACTTTATACCAGATATACTTTATCATGTTGGTGGTGGCAATCGTTCTTGCTTATTTTATCTCAAGGTTTGTTACTAGGTCAATTGAAACAATAAGACTGAAAATTGGACAGACAGGTCTTTTGAAAAAAAATGAAAAAATATATTTAAATAATGCTACTAAAGAAATAGATAGTTTAGTTAATTCATATAATAAGATGATTGATGATTTGGAGGATAGTGCTGAAAGATTAGCAAAAACTGAAAGGGAACAAGCGTGGCAAGAAATGGCTAAGCAGGTGGCACACGAAATAAAAAACCCGTTGACACCAATGAGATTAACTGTTCAAAGTTTTCAAAAAAATAATGGCTTAAATTCTGATGAAGAAAAACTAAAACTTAATGATTTTTGTGAAACATTAATTGAACAGATTGACACAATGAGTAATGTGGCTACTTCTTTTTCTGATTTTGCAACTCTTCCAAAGACACAGCTTGAAAAAACTGATATAGTAGAAGCAACAAAAAAAGTTGTAGAAATTTTTGAACATAATAATATTACTCTTGAAACTTCAAGTGATAATATTTTTATAAAATTAGATAAAGCCCAATGGATTAGAGTAATGACTAATTTAATTAAAAACAGCATTCAGGCCATTCCTCATAATAGAGAGTCAAATATAGAAGTTGAAATAAAAGAGACAGCTAAAACTATTAAGGTAATAGTATCAGATAATGGACTTGGTGTTTCCAAAAGTATTAAAGAGAAAATATTTGAGCCAAAGTTTACTACAAAATCTGATGGAATGGGGTTGGGATTAGGTATTGTAAAAAGTATAATTAGTTCCCACAGAGGAAAAATTTCTTATAAATCAAAGAATAATAAAGGAACTGTTTTTACAATATCACTTCCTAAATAACTAACAAAATTCGTTGTAAGCTTGGGTAAGATTTTCAGAAATAAGATCTGCTTCTCTCCCCTCAATATGATGTCTTTCAACCATGTGAACTAATTCACCATCTTTAAATAATGCAATAGATGGAGAAGATGGTGGGAAAGGTAACATTTCTTCCCTAGCTGTATCTGTTGCTTCAATATCAAAACCAGCAAACACTGTACAAAGGTTATCAGGCTTTATCTTGTTAGATAATGACATAATTACTCCTGGTCTTGCATTTCTTGCTGCACATCCACAAACTGAATTAACAACTATTAGAGTTGTCCCTTGTTTAGATAATACTGATTTTACATCATCTGCTGAAGTAAGATCAGAAAAGCCTGAATCTGTTAATTCGAGTTTCATCGGTTTTACTATTTCTTCTGGATACATCTTTTTTATTTTCTACAAATATAGAAAGAAACTTAAAAATAAATCTAGATTAACTTATATTTATCAATCAATTATTATTCTTTAACATTGAAAAATAAACAATTAAAATATGATACTGCTTATCTTAAGATGGCAGATGAATGGTCCAAGCTTTCCTATTGTAAAAGAAGACAGGTTGGAGCATTAATTGTTAAAGACAAAATGATTATATCAGACGGATATAATGGGACTCCATCAGGATTTGAAAATTTTTGTGAGGATGAAGATGGTTACACAAAATGGTATGTTCTTCATGCCGAAGCAAATGCAATTGCTAAAGTTTCAGGCTCTACACAATCTACTAAAGGTTCTACATTATACATTACGCTTTCGCCATGTAAAGAATGCAGCAAGCTTATTTTTCAATCCGGAATAACTAGAGTTGTTTATTCTAAAAAATATAAGGATCAATCAGGGATTGACTTTTTAGTTAAGTCTGGAATAAATATTGATTTTATTGAAATTTAGTCTCGATATCTATTTTTAATTCTTTTAGAAATCATTAAAATTAAAATTAGAATGAGAGCACATAATGAAAGTATAAAACATATTAGAGCAATTCTGTTTTCGTCTCCTAAAAAATTATAGACATTTAATTGTGTTAAGTTAAATACTACAAGTAAAATTGTTAAAAACAATAATATTTTTTCTAATTTTTTCATTTTGTTAATGCAAACATAACTCAAAAAAATCTTAACTCTATTTTAAATCATCATTTTAATACCCAATTATAATAGAGATATTTAGATTTTTTTAAATCATTTTTTAACCAATAACTAATAATAATTTTGAAAAATTTTAATAAAAAAGTTATCCTTTTTCAATGTTAAAAACTTTATGTTAATCTTTCAAAACTCACTTTCAATATTCATATTAATTTTAAATATTTGAAGTAATGAAAACAAGCTCTAATCAAATTTATTAATATGCAGCAAGAACCACTTTTACAAGAAAACAAAGACAGATTTGTAATTTTCCCAATTGAACATCATGATATTTGGGAATGGTATAAAAAATGTGAAGCTAGTTTTTGGACTGCTGAAGAAATTGATCTTCACTCAGATTTAAATGATTGGAGTGAGAAACTTAATGATGATGAAAGATATTTTATAAAACACATACTGGCATTCTTTGCAGCATCTGATGGAATCGTAAATGAAAATCTAGCAGAAAATTTTGTAAATGAAGTTCAATATTCTGAGGCTAAATTTTTCTATGGATTTCAAATTATGATGGAAAATATTCATTCAGAAACATACTCTTTGCTCATAGACACATATGTTAAGGATGATAAAGAAAAGGACAAACTATTTAAAGCCATTGAAACTTTTCCTGCAATTAAGAAAAAAGCAGATTGGGCTCTTAAATGGATTGAATCTGATTCTTTTGCTGAAAGACTTATAGCATTTGCTGGTGTTGAGGGTATATTCTTTTCAGGCTCATTTTGTTCAATCTTTTGGCTTAAGAAAAGAGGACTTATGCCTGGTTTAACTTTTTCAAATGAATTAATTTCAAGAGACGAAGGTGTACATTGTGATTTTGCAGTTCACCTTCACAACAATCACATAATTAATAAGGTTCCAAAAGAGAGAATTAGAGAGATATTAATCGATGCCCTAAATATCGAGAGAGAATTTATAACAGAATCTTTGCCTGTTAGTCTTATTGGTATGAATGCGAAATTAATGACTCAATATCTAGAGTTTGTAACAGATAGACTTTTAGATCAATTTGAGTGTGAGAAAGAATTTAACGTAACAAATCCATTCGATTTTATGGATATGATAAACCTTCAAGGTAAAACCAATTTCTTTGAAAAAAGAGTTGCTGAATACCAGAAAGCAGGTGTTCTAAATAATGATAAAAAAGAAGAGTCAAACTTCGGTCTTGACGAGGACTTTTAAAATAATCATTTAAATAATTTTTTTTGAATAATGATATAACAGTGATATAGATATGTTTGTAATTAAAAGAGATGGGAAGAAAGAGCCTATAATGTTTGATAAAATAACCGCAAGGATTAAAAAACTTTGTTATGGTTTCAATGAATTAGTTGATCCTGTTAGGGTTGCGATGAGAGTAATTGAAGGTCTCTATGATGGAGTAACAACTTCTGAATTAGATAATCTTGCTGCTGAAATTGCAGCTACTATGACAACAACTCACCCAGACTATGCTTCATTGGCAGCTAGGATTTCTATTTCAAACCTGCATAAAAATACTCTTAAGTCATTTTCAGAAACAATGAAAGATTTACATGAATATGTAAATCCAATTACCGGAAAAAAAGCTCCTTTATTATCCGATGAAGTAATGAAGGTGATTAAGAAAAACTCAGAGCTATTAGACTCAAAAATTATTTATAATAGAGACTTCGGCTATGATTACTTTGGATTTAAAACTTTAGAGAGATCCTATTTATTGAAAATTAATGGAAAAATTGTAGAGAGACCTCAACATATGTTAATGAGAGTTTCTGTTGGTATACATTTAGATGATATAGATGCTGTAATTGACACCTATGAGCTAATGTCAAAAAAATACTTTACTCATGCTACACCAACTCTTTTTAATGCAGGTACACCTAAACCTCAGATGTCTTCTTGTTTCCTTCTAACAATGAAAGATGATAGTATAGATGGAATTTATGATACACTAAAACAAACTGCTAAAATCTCACAATCTGCAGGAGGTATTGGTCTTTCAATTCATAATATAAGATCAACAGGTTCATATATATCAGGAACAAATGGAACATCTAATGGGATAGTCCCAATGTTAAGAGTTTTTAATGATACAGCAAGATATGTAGATCAGGGTGGTGGAAAAAGAAAGGGTTCTTTTGCAATTTATATTGAACCTTGGCATGCTGATATATATGACTTTCTTGATCTAAAGAAAAATCATGGTAAAGAAGAAATGAGAGCGAGAGATTTATTCTATGCGATGTGGATGCCAGATTTATTTATGAAGAGGGTTGAAAATAATGAAGAATGGACTTTAATGTGTCCAAACGAGTGTCCAGGATTATACGATTGTCATGGAGATGAGTTCGATAAGCTTTATTTAAAGTATGAAAAGCAATCAAAAGGTAGAAAATCAATAAAAGCAAGAGAGCTATGGGAAAAAATTCTAGAGTCTCAAATTGAGACTGGAACACCATACATGTTATATAAAGACTCTGCTAACAGAAAATCAAATCAGAAGAACTTAGGAACTATAAGGTCTTCAAATTTATGTACTGAAATATTAGAGTATACATCAGAAGATGAAATAGCAGTTTGTAACTTAGCATCAATTGCTCTTCCAATGTTTGTTGAAGATGGTGAATTCAATCATCAAAAATTATATGATGTAACTGTGAGGGTAACAAAAAATCTTAATAAAGTTATAGACAGAAATTACTATCCTGTTAAAGAAGCAGAAAATTCAAATCTTAGACACAGGCCAATTGGCTTAGGTGTTCAAGGTTTGGCTGACGCATTTATTTTACTTAGACTTCCATTTACATCTGACAAAGCAAAAGAATTAAATCAGGAGATTTTTGAAACTATTTATTATGGAGCTTTAAATGCATCTGTTGAAGAAGCTAAAAAAGATGGTCCATACCAAACTTATGAAGGATCACCAATTTCTCAAGGTGAATTTCAACATAATATGTGGGGAGTTAAAGATGAAGATTTAAGCGGAAGATGGGATTGGAATAAACTAAGAAAGCAAGTCAAAAAAAATGGTGTGAGAAACTCGCTTTTAGTAGCACCTATGCCAACAGCAAGTACATCTCAAATTCTTGGAAATAATGAATGTTTTGAACCATATACTTCTAATATTTATACTAGAAGAGTATTATCTGGTGAATTTATAATTGTAAACAAACACCTATTAAATGATTTAGTTGAACTAGGTCTTTGGAATGAAGACATGAAGCATGAATTAATGGGAGCAAACGGCTCTATTCAAGATATTGAAGGAATTCCTGATGATCTTAAAGAGCTCTACAAAACTGTATGGGAGATGAGTATGAAGGATATAATAGATATGTCTAGGCAAAGAGGTTATTTCATTGATCAGTCCCAATCCCTTAACTTATTCATGGAAGGTGCGACAATGTCTAAATTAACATCTATGCACTTCTATGCTTGGAAATCTGGATTGAAAACCGGAATGTATTACTTAAGAACAAAAGCTGCTGTTGATGCTATCAAATTTACTTTGAAGAAAAAAGAAGTTGCATCACCTGTAATTGTTGAACCAGAAGTTGTGAAAGAAGAAGTAGGAGAAATAGAAATAACTAGAACAGAGAAAGCAACTGTTGTAAAATCAAAACAAAAACCTGTTGCTGTTGAACCTTTAACACCTGAGGAACTTAAGCAGATATTATCTCAATCTAAGGAAAATGAAGATGACGATTGTTTAATGTGTGGTTCTTAAAAAATCAGAATTTAATTTTTTAAAAAAGCCCCATTTTATTGGGGCTTTTTTTATTAATTATCCGAATCAGATGGTTCAGCTGGTTTGACAGTTTTATCATATGAAAGATAGTAATCTTCAATTAGACTAGTTAAAGCTTTCATTAGATCTTTAGACTCTTGAAGAATACTAAAATAGAGTGTAGTATTTTTCGGACTTTTTTCCTCTAAAGTTCTAGTTCTAGAAATTTGAGATTGTATTTTTTCTTCTAGTAACCCAATTGTTTTATTCTTAGTTAGGTTAATAGTCTCAATATCATTAAAAGATTTATTTTTAAATGTTGAAGAAACAGTTTCAAAAAGTTCAGACATTACTTCTTCTATAGCTAATAAATCTCTTATTTGATTAAGAGTAAGTTTTCTATGATTGTTATTAATATGTTTATGACTAATCTTAGAAATATATTCTATTGATTGAGTTATATCTTGAAGAGAGCCTAGAAGATTTATATAAAAATTACTAGCAATAAGACTAGATTCATCTAGATTTCTAATGAAGAAAAATAATTTATCTTTTAGATTATCGACCTCTTTAGAGAGCTTAGCTATTTGATCTTTATTTTTTTTCAATTCAGTTAAGTCATGACTAGAAAGTCCTTTGATAACATTATTAAAAATTTTACTAGATCTATTAGTTAATTTAGAGATATTTTTAGCACTTTCATTTATAACTCCTTGAAGTGAGCTACTCTCTGCTTGAACTAAAATCTCTTCAACAGTGTTTTCTTTTTCTTTTTCCTTATTTCCTTTTATATAATTTCTTACGAGTAATAAGATTGCAAAGAATAATAACACAGCGATCATTAATTCACTAATATTAATTAAATAAGCAATTACACCAGCTGCAGTGAATGCAATTAGTGCAGTTCCAAACCAACCTGCAATTACATTTAGTACACCAGCAACTCTATAAACGGCACTTTCACTACCCCAGGCTCTATCAGAAAGAGAAGTTCCCATAGCTACCATAAAAGTCACATATGTTGTAGATAGAGGAAGTTTATAAGATGTGGCAAATGAAATTAAGATTCCAGCAACCATAAGATTAACAGATGCTCTAATTACGTCAAATGAAGGTCTGTTATTTTGTGATATTTTTTTTGTAAATATTTCTGGGATTTCAAATCTTTCTTCAATCGCACTATTAACTGAAGTTGGTAACATTCTACTAAATAAGTTAGATAAGTTGGATGCAACTCTCACGATAAATCTAGATAAAAAGTTTGCATTAAACCTTTCTGAAACTTCGCCTTGATTTGATAGGTCAAGTTCTGTTTTTACAACTCTTTGAGCTTTTTTTGAAAACCATAATGTAAGAACCATAACTACCCCAGCTATTACAAGTAAAAAGTTTGGTGTAGCAACTTTTGTTGCTAGAACTTGCATACTAAATTCATTAGCAGCTACTCCCGAAGCAACCCATGCTTCATATGATTGCCAAGCTGCAATTGGAACTCCAATAAAATTCACAAGATCATTTCCTGCAAAAGCAAGTGCCAAGGCAAATGTTCCAACTCCAATAATAACTTTATAGATGTCTACATTAAAAAAATGTATTAAAACATATGATAGAAAGGACCATAAAACAGAGCTGTATGCAATAATAGAAATTACATTAGATTCTAAAAAATCTTTGATTGTAACTCCTCCAATTATGCTAAAACTTTCTCCTGCATATGATGTTCCCTTAATCCCCTTCATTAGTATAAAGTATGAAATAGCGGTTAAAGCAATACCACCAAAAACTGCTCCAATCCAGGTAGCTTTTGTTTTGAAATCATATGATAATAGTAGCCTTGAAATCCATTGTACAACAGCACCAATAGTAAAAGCTACAAATACAGACAGTAGTATTCCTAAGATAATTTGCGTGGCCTTAGATGTATTAATATAAATAGCTAAATCAGAAAAAGATCCATTATCAACTCCAATTTTTATAAGAGCCATTGCTACCGAGGCCCCTAGTAATTCAAAAACTATAGATACTGTTGTTGAAGTTGGCATTCCAATAGTGTTAAAGAAGTCTAATAATAAAATATCAGTAATCATTACTGCCATAAATATTATCATAATCTCGCTAAACATAAATTCCCCTGGGTTGAAAATTCCTTTTCTTGCAACTTCCATCATACCACTTGAAAATACACAACCAATAAATATCCCAATACTGGCGACAATCATTATAGTTTTAAATGATAACACTTTTGATCCGATTGCAGAATTTAAAAAATTTACTGCATCATTACTTACACCTACGATAAGATCAGCAAATGCTAATCCAATTAGTGCAATAAGAATTAAAAAATATATACTTTCCATAATAATTAAAACTTTTTAGCTAATCTAACTCTAACAGTATTTGATGAGTCCCATCCAACTCTATATGTGAAATCTTTAACAGGAATATCTAAACCAAATGCAGCATTCATATTTTCTTCATGATTAAATTCTTTTTGTACCCACAGACTTACTTTTTCTAGCTTATACATTAATCTAGGCTCTATAGTTGCTTGATCTTTTTCAATTTTATAATGTAACGGTAAACTTAATGTAAGCTTTTCAGAAACTGGCATTTTATATCTATAAGTAAATCTATTTTCCTCTTTATCAGTTCTATGTCTTATTTCAAAACCAGCATATGAAGTAGATAAGTATGCTTTACCATTTGTGCGAAATTCATAACCTATCTTCTGAGAGTAAGTTGTTGATGTAGTTATAATGATTAAAACAAGTGGTAGTAAATATTTTTTCATTTTTAAATTTATTTTTCTCAAATATATCCTCTTATTTAACTAATCAACTTAATTTACAGTGAAATAATTATTACTAAAGTGTTAATAATAAAGTTCTTAATGTTAAATTAATATTAACTGAACTTCTTAGTAACCAATATAATAGAGATAAGAATATTTGGATTTAAATAGAAAAAATTTATACTTTCGTCTTAAATTATAATAGACATGTCCAAGTTTGGAGAGTTATTAGATGAGAAAAAGCCATTACTACTTGTTTTTTTTAGCGAGTATGATGAGTTATCTGGTAATCTACACCCTATTTTAAAGGATGTTGCTGCTGCGCTTGGGGATAAGGGAAAAGTAATTAAAATAAATACTGAAAAGAATATTAAACTTTCGGAAGCTTTAAGAGTTAAAGTCATCCCGACTTTAATGATCTATAAATTTGGAGAAATGGTATGGAGGCAGAGTGGAGATCAAGATGCTAACACACTAATAAGTTTAATGAAAGACCAGCTTAACTAGATTGTAAATATTTTGTTGAATTTATGTTTATGAGTTAGTTAAGCTTTTTTTATTCAATCATTCTAGCTAACATATCTTTTAGATTCTTATCATATTTATTATATGCATCATTATCATATAATTCTATTTGATTTATTAGCCTGCTGTACTGGTTGATATCAGATGTTATGC
>JACKQG010007864.1_pt1 | contig 10577 bp, 11 predicted proteins | sample 8237621 | NCBI WGS metagenome assembly JACKQG01 (sample SAMN15677084, study PRJNA649215) | marine metagenome | biome: marine; feature: Black Sea; material: saline water; isolation source: suspended particulate matter (SPM) from the Black Sea western gyre | collected 2013-06-09/2013-06-10 | depth...
AAAACCAATCCCGCTAAGTTTAAATATTTAGCGGGATTTCATACTTTATATACAACGAAAAAAGGAGATAATTGAGAAAACACTTGTGAAAAGGCTTGGAAGTCCTAAAGACATTGCAAAAACAATTCTTTACTTGCTTGATTCTGACTTTGTCACAGGCCAAGTAATAGTTGTCGATGGAGGGAGTTCCGTAAACTAAAGGGGCTGTAGTGTAGTTTGGTATCATTGGGGGTTCGGGGCCTCCAAACCGGGGTTCAAATCCTCGCAGCCCCATACCCTTTTCTAAATTTCACAAAGTTTTTATATAACAAAACCAACCAATTTCTTATGCTGAAGATTTTTCTTGGAGCAGATCATGCAGGCTTCAAGCTGAAAGAAGAGGTAAAAGAGGTGCTTTCTTCCTTAAACATAGAATTTGAGGATATGTCACCTGCTTTTGAAGAGAGCGATGACTACCCTGACCATGCCCTGAAAGTGACTGACAAAGTTCTTGAAACAGGCGAGAGAGGCATCCTGATATGCGGTACAGGAGTAGGCATGAGTATTGCCGCTAACAAGGTTCCTGGTATCAGGGCAGCGCTATGTCGTACTGCTTATGAGGCAGAGCTGAGCAGAGAGCATAATAATACAAACATCCTGGTTTTACAAGGATGGAACATAAGAAAGGATGAGGCAGAAGAGATAATAAGGTCTTGGCTACGCTCGCCTTTCGAGGGCGGAAGGCATGAGAGAAGGGTTAATAAGATAATAGATATAGAGAAGAAATATAGTAAGTGATTATTTCTTCTTCAATAATAAATTTCGCTAGAATTATTTTATGGCAAACCCTGATTATTAATTATTTTCTCTTAATAACCTTCTTAGCCGCTCTCACTATGTCTTTACTTGTTATCTTGTATTTCTCCATTAACTCGTCTGGTTCGCCTGACTCTCCAAAGGTGTCGTTGACTGCTACGAACTCCATTGGTACCGGGCGGTGTTTGACAATCACTTCTGCTACTGCACTACCAAGTCCACCGTGTTTCTGGTGTTCTTCTGCTGTCACGATAGCGCCTGTCTTCTTTGCTGACTTTATGATTTTCTCTTCATCAATTGGTTTTATCGTGTGGTTGTTTATCACTTCAGCTTCAATCCCTTCCTCGTCCAGTTTCTCTGCAGCTTTCAAGGCTTCATGAACCATTACTCCGCAGGCTATTATTGTAACATCATCTCCTTTCCTGAAAATCTCTGCTTTTCCAATGTGAAACGGTGTTGTCCTACCAGTTATCTGAGGTAATTTACTCCTCCCAAGTCTCAGATAGACAGGTCCTTTAATTATGACTGCTTGTTTAACTGCCTTCTTAGTCTCTTCATAATCGCATGGAACAACAACTGTCATGTTCGGCAATGATCTCATAGCAGCTATATCCTCCATTGCCTGATGGGTAGCTCCATCACCACCTACAGTTATTCCTGCATGTGTGCTTCCAAACTTAACATTAGCATTACTATAGCATACACTCACTCTTACTTGGTCTAACACTCTACTAGGGACAAAAGCTGCAAAGGTCGATACAAAAGGTATCTTCCCAGACAATGCAAGACCTACTGCCATTCCAACCATGTTTTGCTCTGCTATTCCGCATTGAAAGAATCTCTTAGGATACTTCTTTTCAAACATGTGAGTTTTTGTGCTCTCTGTCAGGTCTGCCGATAGCACGACTATCTTCTCATTATGTGCCATATCCATCAAAGCATCTCCGTATCCTTGCCGTGTGGCTTTTTTATCTGTAGTGTTCATTTTTTCTGAAGTTCTCTCAAAGCTTTTTCAGTCTCCTCCCTAGATGGCGGCTTTCCATGCCACACATGATTATTTTCCATGAACGAAACCCCTTTCCCAGGAACAGTCTTAGCTATCATCACAATAGGCTTTCCTTTCATGTGCTTTATCCTATCAAATGCTCCAAGAAGTCTCTTAATGCTATTACCGTCTGTCTCCACAACATGCCAGTTGTAGGATTCAAATTTTTTCCTCAAAGAACCCAAAGGCCATATCTCCTCAGTATTACCAGAAATCTGGATATAGTTCCTATCAACAATCACTATTAGATTGTCAAGTTGCCATTTGTTAGCAGCATTAATCGCTTCCCAGCTGCTTCCTTCATCCAGTTCTCCATCAGAAACAACGCAGTAAATCTTGTAGTGCTTCTTATCGAGTTTTCCTGCAAGAGCCATGCCAGCTGCTACACTCAATCCTTGTCCTAAAGAGCCAGAACTTGACTCCAGTCCAGGCAAATCAAGATAGCTTGGGTGTCCCTGCAATCGAGAGTTTATCTTCCTAAAGGTTTTCAACTCTTTAACAGGAAAATAACCGCTCCGAGCCATTGCAGAATATCTTACTGCACATATATGACCGTTTGACAACACAAGCCTATCCCTATCCTCCCAATCTGGTTTTTTAGGGTTATGCTTTAAAATATGAAAATATAGAACTGCAAAAATATCAGCCATTCCAAGGGCACCTGCAGGATGTCCTGATCCCACCTCAGAAATCATACGTATGATGTCCTGTCGTAGAGTATTAGCTCTAGTCCTAAGATTTTTCACCTCTCCCATTACCCGGATTAAAAGTTGTTTATTTAAATATTTTACGACACTCTAGCAACTATCTGACCAGGAGCAGTTCTATTCAAGTCAAGGCTAGCACTTGTCGAATAAACAATTATCGGATTAAGCTTAAACCTTCCAGGAACTATATCTGTTCCTCCACATGTAACTACAAACCTTATTTTAGCATTATTAACAGCTGTAAAAGGTGTGTTCTGAGGAGTACAGGAGGTGCCAGTACAACCCATCATTGTTGGGGAATCACACTCATCGTTGACATCATCAGTTAAAGCCTTTATAGTGATTGTCGACCCTCTGTTGTTTATAAGCATGAAAGTCACTGAATCAGCACTTGCATCCACAACTGCAGTTTCTATGCAGTCTAATCCTGGTTCGAACAAACAGATTTCAGGTATTCTTTTCGATTGATCTATAACACCAAAGTATGCTAGTGCTGCTACTGCTACTAACACGATTAGTATTGCCCAGCCATAGGTCATTAAAAACTCCATAGCTGCCTGAGCTTTCTTATTTTTTTGTAATTTCATTTTTTATCAACCTCACTAAATTCTCAGATTATTATTAGATTGCTCTTCCTCTTATCTGCCCTGTAGCTTTGAAATTAAAGTTGGTAAGAGTATCGTTGTAATTAACCGTGACATCTGTCCTGAACCTTCCTTCGTCTATGCCATTAGTACAGTTAAGCCTTACTGTTGCTCTCTGATTATTAGGGAGAGTTAATGGATTAGTTGAAAAACTAGTGCAGCCTGTTCCATTACAAAAACTAACAGTACCTGAGCAATCTCCATTAGAGTCAATTGTCCCACTAGTTATGATTATTCTGGATCCATAATCATTCTGGATGATAAACCTCACAGTATCAGCAGAGGCATCAATTGAAGCTCGACCTACACAATCAAACCCAGTTGGAAAATTACATCTTTCTGGCAATAAACTCGCAACATCTAATATTCCAAAGTAAGACAAGGCACCTATTGCTGCCAAAACAACAACTATCGCCCAGCCATAGGTCATTAAAAACTCCACAGCAGCCTGAGCTTTCTTGAACATTGTAAAATCACCTCATTTATTAAGCATGTATCTTTATTAAAGAAATATTAAAGTTATTCATATATAAATATTTCTAAATTAAAAGCCAAATAAAGACTCAGATAAACATTTATAAAAATATTGCTCTTCTGTTAAGAAAACCATGACAAATACTGCTCATTATTCAAAACGAAAAGTAAAGAAAGCATATTCTAAAGTTTGGTGGTTCTATGACATCTGGGGTTATCTGACTGAATCAAAGACTGCAAAAAGAGTTTTAGAACTAGCATCAATTACTGACGGTGAAAGTGTTCTAGAGATAGCAGTCGGAACAGGAAAAGTTTTTGAACAGATAGTTAAGGAAAACCCTAACGGAAGGAATGAAGGATTAGATATCTCTCAAGAAATGCTTGAAAGAGCTAAAATAAGGCTCAATAAATATTCAAACTACACTTTGAAAGTGGGAGACGCATATAGATTATCATATGATACTAATTCTTTCGATGTTCTAATAAATAATTACATGTTTGATTTATTACCAGAAGAAGATTTCATAAGGGTTTTACAAGAATTTGGAAGGGTTCTGAAGCCTAATGGAAGGATAATCATCTCTACAATGACATACGGCAGAAGATGGTATAACAAAATATGGGATTTAATAGCAAAGAAAACACCTTCATTACTAACTGGATGCAGGCCGATTGATTTGGAAGAAAGAATAAAAAATGTAGGTTTTAAAAATATTAAAAGTGAATATATAAGTCAGAACACTTTTCCTTCTAAAATTGTTTGTGCGGAAAAAACATAAAATTCCTGTTATAAAACTTTATATGAATCCAGACATCATATTCCCTATTATTAAATTGGCTACGAAGTAAAGAATGAGTGAAACCACTAGGAATATGGGTATGTACTTAAGGCCTTCTTTGACATTGCCTTTTTGGATTATACTAACAATGGATGCTGAAAACATGGCTGTGACTGACAGCGCTAGTATCGAGAATATCCTGAAATCCTTTATGTCGATGGAATCTCCTGATAGGCTGAGCTTGAAAGTCCCTGTTGAAACATTGCTAAGGTCGATGGATCCCATTATTCCTTGAACAATAGCCAATAACTGGGTTGAAAGAGCAAATAAGAAAGGTGCAGCCGCTACCGTTGCAAAGCTTATGAATATCACATATGTCATCACGCTTGCAGCTATCTCTTTTCTCATCAACTTTGTTTCCTGGATGTCAATTGCTACCTTGCTTAATAAGTCTGCTAGCTCTCCTCCTGCTCTCATTCCCTCAATGATTAGACTAACAGATCTTTTCAGGATAAGCGAATCATACTTCTTGGAGAAATCCTTCAAAGCAGTCTCCAAATCAGCTCCTGCAATTGTTGATTTAGCAACTTCCTCTATCTCTTTTGCTAGGACACCGAATTTCGGCCTGACTGCATACCATAAAGCCTGGTCTATTGGCATACCTGCACTTATATTTGCGGATGTTAGTTGGAGGAAGTCAGGTAGTACATCCTCTAACTGTTTTGTCCTCTTAAAAATTTTCAGGTCTAAAAATAAATACAATATCATCCATAGCACAGCAAGAACCAAGCCAAAAACAAATGTCCATGTTGCTAATAAATAGATGAGAACTCTTAAAGCACCGCTTTTCGATACTATAAGAAGAATAATCGCTATTATAGAGAATAGAGCGCAGAAGATAATAACTATTCTTTTAATAATGGTTGAAAGTCTTCGTTCGTCAACATAATCATAACCTGCCTTTCTAAGATAATCCTTTAATATGGCTATGTTTGTCCTCCTTGGTTTCTTCTTGGATTTTTTCTTAAAAGATACTCCTTCTTTTTCTTTGGAAGCCTTCTTAAATATTCTTCTTCTTCGAGCTTCGTGAAAGGAATGATTAATTCTATCTATAAATTCCTCAATTTTCTTAATAGGGTTGATTTTTTCAGTCATTCTACACAACCATTGGTGGTCTTGATGATTTTATAATCGCTAAAAACATGAATTGGACAAAGGCTATTATCATCACAATAACGAGCAGTATTCCTAATGATAGGTTCAAGCCGAGGAAGGTTGCAAGAACAGCCAGCATGGTTATGCCGAGGCTCGGGACTATTATAGCTGCCATCAGGTAAAACATCGCTATAGGGTTTAATTTCCTTCCATACTCCTTTATTATTATCCGCTGCTCCCTGGATATCTGGTCAAGCACTATGTTCAGCGAGCCCATCACATTGGAGCCTGTCTTGAAAGAGTTTAATATCTGCCATAGAACCCTTCTTAGGTTGGGAGATGGTGTTGTTGTAATAACCTCATTTAATGCGTCATCCATGGATGTTCCCAGGTCAACCTTGTCAACTATTTCATCAAAATAAGGGCCTATTGTCTCATAGTTCTCAGATATATTCTTAAAAGCGTTGTATAGTGGAACTCCTGACTCCAACTCTATTATGAGAAATCTTCCTGCAAAGAGAATTTCCTTGTCAATCTCTCTTTTCATCTTTTCAATCTTGACATCCACAACTCTCACAAGATATGTGAACATCACGAAGAATAGTATTGGAAAGAACAGAAATACACCCAATTTCTTCGTGAATAGAAAAGCAACAAATGTCAGGCCTAATGACAGGTAGAGAGCTCCCATCCAGGTTTTCTTCATGTAACCTTCATCAGTTCCTGAAATCTTAGCCTCTTTGAGTTTCAGCTTAAGCCCTGGTATCTGCCTGGCAAGCCATTTGTATAAAAATGTCATCTTTTATTATGAGGGCAATAGCTTCTTGCTAGCAACGTATTTCATAAGGTTCTTCTTGTCTGTGTAGTACTCTGCCATCACCCTTCCAACTCCGTCAACTGAATCTATATTTAGGTCTACTATGTACTTTAAAATGCGTTCCTTCTCTACAAGGTTCTTTTCTATCTCTGACTGTGAATAACCTGTGTATAGCTTAAGGTTTTCATACAAAGATTTTGATTTATTAACCTGTACTAATCGGTCTTTTTTAGGATCGTATTGCATCAACACATTGGCTTGTGAATCAGATGTTATTTCTGCTATCTGGAATGTTCTTCTTGCTCCTGTTCTCCTATTTCTGAACTGTACTATTATTAATGATATCGCAGGGAGCATTATCACAGGAACATCTATTGGCGGGTTTGTAAGTCTCTCAATTGCTTCTTCCGCATTGTTTGCGTGAAAAGTGGCATATACTGAATGTCCTGTGTGTATAGCTTCAAAGAGTGTTTCTGCTTCTCTCTTCCTTCTGACCTCACCTACAAGTATCCTGTCAGGCCTCATCCTGAGGCTATTAACCAAAAGGTCTTCCATAGATATTTCCCCTTTCCCTTCAGGGTTTGGAAGCCTGGTATTCAAAGAAATCCAATGTAAGAACTTCGGAAGTCTTATCTCCCTAGTGTCTTCTATTGATATTATTCTCTGATTTGGTGGGAAAAAGTTTGCCATGACATTCAAGGTAGAGGTTTTTCCAGAGGCTGTTCCACCCGCTATTATAGAACTCATCTCATACTGCATCGCTAACCATATCAACGCTGCAGCCTTAATTGTTATTGTTCTCGATTTTATGAACTTGGTTATTGTCCATGGGTCCCTTGAGAATTTTCTTATGGTTATGGTGTTTCCTTGTGTGGAGATTGGCATCAATGTTGCGTTTACCCTGTCACCGCCTGTTATATGGGCGTCCAGTAATGGCTCTAGGACTGTTATCTGTCTTCCTATCTTCCTTCCTATTAAACTTGAATAATGTCTTATCTGGTCCTCGTCTGTCATGTGTATGTTTGTTTTCAGCCAACCATGCTTCCTATGGTAAACCCACACTGGCTCTGCTGCCTGGTTCACAACAACCTCCTCCAAGTTGACATCGCTCATCAATAATTCAAGGTTACCAAGACCTAGACTCTTTCCTATCAAGTATGATATCAAGAATTCCTTTATCTCATCATCAACATCTGGGAAGTACTTGTTTATGAGGTCTGTTATTGTCTCCTCGAATTTAGTTTCTACTTGCTCTGACTTCTTAGTATCTGTTATGTCAAGCATTCCAAGATTAACCCTCTTTATGAGCTCCTGTCTTATCTTCTCTAGAATGAACTCTGTCGTCTTGCTTATGCTTGAGATACTAACCTGATAGATAGGGACAAACTCCCCTTTTATCCGCACAACAGTAATAGTTATGGGTATTTTCTTTGACCTGAACTCGTAAGTGTCAATAATATTTCTTTCTAGAGCTTTCTCTTTCCTTCTCTCTGGGGGCTTGTGTTCAACAGGTTTTTCCTCTGGCTCGCCCGGAAGTTTATCTTCTGGTGCACTAGAAGCTTCGCTGCTTCGTGTTTCTTCCTTTTTCTCTGGAGCAGACTCTCCCTTTTTTTCTGAAGGTTCCTCCCTAGAAGGAACTGGAGGCTTCTCCATTTTAGAATGCTTCTCTTCAGCCAAAACACTAACACCCTCTTTTTTTAATAACAAAATCCATGTGCTGGATTTTGAGCATTCCAAAAAGCGTAAATCTTACCTAGAAGATAAGTATTTAGCTTTTTGTTAATATCTAAATTTATTTGTTTATAGTATATAAATTTTATGCAAAATTTATATTCAAAAATATTTATTATTTTTGTTATATAAAATTTATGATTTTTTTAGAAGAAAAATTAGAAATCTTAGCCTATTTGTATTGCAAATCTTATTCTATCTGTGATTTCTCCACCCACAAACAAACTTGAATGTATTTCATTTGCTAGATTTATGCCATTTTTGTCTTCTTTCTGGGAAAATTCGTAATAAAATCAGCTACAGCCCTTATAATCCCCTTCATTGCAGACCTGATTCTGGCATGGATTTTGATTTTGAGCTTTGTTTGAATTTATTAAAATTTATAATCCAAATCAACAACAACCAACCCAGAAAATCTTTTCTCCTTTAAATTATACAATGGTTCAATTCTTAAATTTCCTATTTTATAGTAAAATCCGAAAGGTATGCTTATTATCTTTTCATCACTTTCTAAATTATAAATTCCATTAATCCCTAACCAAAAACCCTTTATTAAATAAGTATCAAATTCCCCCTTAAGAATTCTATCTCCTTTAGGAGTTTTTAGAAGTTCGGTTACCACCACAGCTTCTAAACCATCATCACTTCCTTGTCCCATATGATGAAACGCTGGAACAATGTACCTAAGTGGGTTCTTTATATATGTATTTGTATTTCTAAATGCATCAATATCAACTAGAAAATAAGAATATGAATCATCTATAAATGTTGGTCTTGCCTTTGTAGAAAAAACTAATCGATTTAATTCAGATTGATTTCCTTTACTAAAATTATTTTTTCGAAAAAATCTTAGAGCCCACTCATCATCACTTGGTAGGGATGCAACAAGAAACAATTGATCAAGTTCATCATACCTTGCTCCAAAGAACACATCTCTCACACCTAACATTTTTTTAAGATTAATCCAAACATCACCTACAACTCTATCATCACCTTTTAGTTTTATGTATCCTCCATCAGCACCCCAATCAAAATCAGGATTTCCCAGATTTTTATAATTAAAACCAAGAAGAATCAAGTCTTGACCATTTACTTCACCAAATCCTGCTGCTGCAGTTAAACCTTTGATAAACTTCCTTCTTAGCTTAAGTTCATAATTTGTGAATTCCTCATTTTTTTCAGCAATTGTCCTAAAATTTAAACCCCCTAATTTCAGATTCGAACCAAAAGCCTTAACCTTGCCTGCATCATTATACTCTACTCCTAAATCTAACCCTTTACTCTCCAATCTAAGGATTTGGTCCCCCCGAACTTCAGGGTCGAGTGAGGTATCCGAATAAAATCTTAATTTGGACTCATCAAAAAAAGATTCTTGAGCATTTGCTTTACCTGGAAAAAAAGCTGTCGATAAAGCTAAACTTCCTACTAAAGCATAACTTTTCAGTTTTTTAATTAAATCATTAAGCATTACTACTGGTCAATAGTTATACTATTTAAATCCTTGTGGTATTGTTACAACACCATTAAATTTATATATAAGTCCCTGTTATTCATCAGTATGGCTCTTGAAGTACTGAGAAAAATTGGGCTTTCAGGCGGTGAAATCACAATTTATTCTTCTTTATTAGACCTAGGAAGAGCTCCAGTAAACAAGATTCACGAGAAGACCGGGATTGAAAGAAGAAATATTTATGACATTCTGAACAAGCTTATTGAGCGCGGTTTAATAACATATGTCACTGAAAATAAGAGGAGAGTATTCCAATTAAGCCACCCGAACAAGATTATCGGATATATAGAGGAAAAAAAGCACGATTTAGATGGGACAAGGAGAGAAATAGAAAAAGAGATTCCTTCTCTAATTGAAAAGTTTAATTTTAGAAGACCAGAGATAAATGCTGAGATATACAGGGGCCATGAAGGAGTGAAGGCAGTTTGGGAGGATATGCTTAATTATAAAGAGATTTATTGGATTGGTTCTGGAAGATATGTCCCGAAAAAACTCCCCCATTTTTTTGCAAATTGGAACAAACGAAGAATAAAATTAAAAATAAGAATGTTTAATATCATCAGATTTGAATTAAAAAAAGAGCTTAAAAAACCATATGCTTACGAATCCTGGAAATTCCTACCAAAGGATTTCAGTGGCAACCCCACTGTCACCGGTATTCATGGTAACAAAACTGTTAATTTTTTATTAGGTGAAGATTTTTTTGCATTTGTTATTGAGAGTAAAGAGCTTGCTGAGAATTACAGGAGATACCATAAATACCTCTGGGATAATGTAGCAAAACCGTGAATCAAACCTTCCTAACAACACCCTTCTCTGCATCAACTTCTACAAGGTCGCCATCTTTTAGCACTTTAGTTGCGTTTCCAGTTCCAACTATGCAAAGGGTTTTCATCTCTCTTGCTACGATAGCTGCATGT